>ERZ780117.335-NODE-335-length-21025-cov-6.944874_pt1 | contig 21025 bp, 10 predicted proteins | sample MGYA00510985_ERZ780117 | MGnify/ENA primary metagenome ERZ780117 (study PRJEB29588, sample SAMEA2159553) | human gut metagenome | biome: human gut; feature: human-associated habitat; material: faeces | place: Denmark | collected 2008/2010 ...
GTTGGAAACTTCTGTACATCTATGGGATCGTTTCAATCCTTTCATGGATTCAGCCATTTTCTTGTTCCTCCTATTTGGAACTGCGGACACAAAGAATCTGCATCCGCAGCACATCGTTTTTTCATGCGATTACTATTATTGGATATTCCTTACATTTTGTCAACAAAAAATTCTTCGATCTCAGTGTAGCCCTCGCTGGCAAGCTGCTCTTTCTGGAATTTCTTGTTCTTCTTCATCACGGCGATGTTGATGGCCGTGCCCACCACCTCGTCGGCGTTGAGCGTGTCTACATACATCAGGTCGAGATAGCTGTAAATCTCGTTGAACACCTGCATGTTCTTGGCCACGTCGAAGTTGTGGCTCTTGCTTTCCTGGGCCGACGCCGCCATGAAAGGCAGCATGAACAGCACCGCAAGCTGAAATAGTCTTATTCTCATCTTATGTTCTTATTGTTTCTTTTTCTTGTTGCAAAGCAAATTCATGCCCCATACGGCCGCAAAGCGTCAACGCGAGAGGCCTCAGCCCTGTTGCCGGCAATGCCCACAGCCGCCTCCACCGGCAGCAAAAGCATGCGCACGTGCCCTAAGCGGCAGAAGCAGCACACGCAGACTCACCGGCAGCCGGCCGGACACAGGCCAAAAAGCATGAGCCTAAGGCATGGTATCAGCAGCCGTATTGACTTATGCAAAGTTACATATATATATGGTGAAAACACCACTTTTCGGGGAAAAATTATTTTATTTTAGTCTAAAATTGAATTTTTTGCCAAAAAAGTTTGGAGGTTTCAAAAAATCTTCTTACCTTTGCATCGCATTTGAAAGGAAATGCATCACATGCTTCAATAGCTCAGTTGGTTAGAGCACCTGACTGTTAATCAGGGGGTCGTTGGTTCAAGCCCATCTTGAAGCGCAAAAAGGAGTTGCTTCGGTAACTCCTTTTTTGTTTTTGTATAATTTATCACTTTTAGCCGCAACGGCTACACCTTGCAGACAATACACCACATGAACAACAGCCACAACAAGATAATAATGCTGGGCACAGGCAGCGCAGGAGTTACAAGATGCTATAACACATGCTTCTTCCTGAAAACAGCCGACACAGCACTGCTCGTAGACGCAGGAGGCGGCAACGGCATAATGTCTCAGATAGAAAAGGCGGGCATAAACCTTACGGACATACACCACATGTTCATAACGCACGCTCACACCGACCACATACTGGGCGCCGTGTGGGTGGTGAGGATGATTATGCACAGGATTCTCGGCGGCGAATATAAGGGCAACCTGAACGTATACGGCAACGACAAAGTGATAAGCACGCTAAAGCAGATATGCCTCATGACGCTGCACAAGAACTATAACGCGCTGTTCGGCAGCCGCATCATGCTGTGCGAGAAGCTGAGCGGCGACGAATTTCAGGCCGGAGACATCAGCATGCAGTGCTTCGACGTGCTGTCGGACAAGGAAAAGCAGTTTGGCTTCCGTGCCATAATGCCTGGAGGAGCCACGCTGGTGTGCATGGGCGACGAGCCGTGCAACAGGACCAACTACCCTATTGCGCGCGGTGCCGACTGGCTTATGTGCGAGGCTTTCTGCCTGTATAAAGACCGCGATGTATTCAAGCCCTACGAGAAGTTTCACAGCACGGCCATGGACGCCGGAGCCGTGGCAGCCGAGCTGGGCGTGAAGAATCTGCTGCTATACCACACCGAAGACAAGACGCTGGCCACCCGCAGGACCGAATATACCCGCGAGGCGGCGCAGAGCTTCAAGGGCAACATTTTTGTACCTGACGACCTCGAAACTATAGACATCGACTGAACCGGGATGCGTAATAATGCGTGTGAAGACAATATAAGCCATGTAACACAGCCTGAACTTTGAAAAAATCGATATAAAGAGCACAAAATTGACCGGCTATCAACTATGCCACCGTCGGCAAAACATATCAATACAGGCTGCAGAATGAGGTCTGACGGCAATTAAACCCCAATCGGTAATTAGACCGCATATTACTTTATCAATTTTGTGCATTGATGATTTCAGCCGGTCTTTTTATTTCTATTGGCGTCCTTTTGTCAGATTATTCTTAACATAGCCCGCTATACCTGCGAAAAATCTAACCAAAATCCGCTCAATATAAAGCAAAAATACAGACCGAATACTAATGACTGATTTGGGTTAAAATCAGTAATCACATAATATAAAAGTTAACGGACAACAGCTTTATGTTTATTCTAAAGCTGTTGTCCGTTAACTTTTATATAAGGAGAACGACATTAATATGCCGTCAATCACCTTCTTTTTATCATGCAGTTGTTGTCTAAGACCATGTCAGGCCTCAGACAACAACATAGACATTATTATTTAGAAACGCGAACCTTGAAGTTCTTTACACCGTTGGCTGTCTTAGCCTTCAGAACGTAAACACCGCCCTGAACGCCAGAAATGTTCACAACATTAGTGTCAGTGCTGCTTACAAGTGTTCCGTTTACAGAGTAGAGGTCTACGCCAAGAACGCCGTCACCCTCAACACGTATATAGCTATCACCGTCACGTGTGATCTTGATGTCGTTGATGACATTCTCGCCAATGCCGGCAGCAGCAGCAAGAGTAAAGAACACTGCACCGCCTTCAACCTTACCTGCGACGCTGTAGTAAACGTCAACGTTAACCTTGTGTGTAGCATTCATGTCAGCGCCTTCGCCAAATGCATAGGTAAATGTAGGCTCTGTGAGAGTCTGCTCGTTGGCCTTAACGCCGTCAACTCTTACGTCGTAACCTTCAACAGGAAGCTCACTTGCATTAGGATCAGTAGCAATAAGACCCATCATCCAGTTGCCTACGTAACCGGTAGAAGAGAATGTTGCGCCCTCATCAAGAGAATACATATTGGCAATGCCTGTGAAAGGAGTCTCGCCGTCGAGAGCCAGAGGAGCCTCATTAGGAGTAACATCGAAGCAGTCGATGATAAGGTCATAAGAAGAGTTCTCATCAATAACAAACGGCTCGTCAAGTGTTACTGTGGTCCACTCATTGAGTTTGTAGTTCTCAACATACTGATTTACAATTTCCTCGCCGTCTTTTCTAATTATTACAGTGAAGTCTGCATCAGCTGTAGGATAGAAACGAACAGCCTTAACGTCATAGTTCCCAAAGCTTAACAACTTATCGCCAGAATAATTGGTAAGAGCCATGTATCCATAGTTAGTGCTCTCAGAAGCGATGGCACCCGGTGACGGATTCTTGCCGCAGTACTCAATGACAGTTTCATCATTATCTACCGGAACAGGCCAATTGAACACAGCAGTAGTAGCGTCGCCTCCGTTTGAAACGGCAACGTCATTTACAGCCTTGTATGCAGCCTTATTTGTAACAGCAGTGAAGTCGAGAGCTGTTTTTTCAGACACGCTGCCATTTTCATAAACAGCTTCTACGGCATAAGTATAATCGCCTGCAGGTACAGACTCATTTAAGAAGTTGGTTGTTTCAGATGTTCCAACCTTTTCATCATTACGATAAACGTTATAGTTTGCAACATTATCAATGTCGCTTGTCATGTCATCAGCCATGAATGTAGCTCCTATAGCCCATGTAACCGGGAATGTAATGCCCATGCTAGACTGTGAAGCCTCATTAAGAGAATAGAACTCTTTCTCTGTCACGAGTCTAACCATATCGCTATAGCCTGATACGCACTTCTCGTAAATTATACCAATAACGTCAGAGCTGTTCAATGAAGACGGAACTGTGGCCTTGACAGCGATATAAACATCGCCATCCTGAGGAACGCTTACAGGGTTAGTAAGAGTAACTGTGTTCTCCTGACCATAAATCAGCTCCTGGTCTACATGCTGTGTATAAACCAACTCCTGATCTTTATATATGTTGATATCCCAACCGCTGATCTTGGTTCTCGGAACAAACTTAACAGCAGAAATCTTATAGTCTTTATACATCTGCATTTCAGACTTGCTGTAGCGTATAGCTGACTCGAACGAGTTGCTGCCGCCGCCAAATCCGCTAACTTCGTCTTCAGCAGCATAATACTGTTTTGTAGGAAGATTGCTCTGCGGACGATTCCATGTGAGAAGCACATTTTCTGCATTCTTCATACGTGCGCTCAAAGCATAAGGAGCATTAGCTCCATCTGCTTCTACATTAACAGTAACAGAAGTTGAAGCTGCAGAAACTTGTCCGTCGTTGTATTCAGCAGTAACGTAATACTGATATGCTCCAACAGCGAGGTTTGCATCATAGTATTCTGCAGTTGTCAGCAGTGATGTATTCACCTTCTCGCCGTTGCGATAAACATTATAGCCCTTAATGTTTTCACTGTTCAGCAAAGGAGCCTTCCATGTAATCTTGGCTGTTGAAAGGCCTTCGAGCATTGCGCCCTGAACAGCAACAGGCTCCGGATTAGAACAATTCTGATTGAGTTTTACAACTGCAGAACGCAGATTCTGGTTGTTATCAACAAAAGTAAACGCGAAAACACTGTCATTCTTTGAAACAGAGCGGGCTATCATCAGATTATATTGTCCCTCACTGTCAATACGGGGAGCTATCATTCCATCTGCAGCAAAGTCAACGCCCTTAGCTATAAGATAGTCTTCCAGCTTCTGTGTCTTGCCGTCCTTATAGATAACAGGGAACTGAGCGCCATCGGCAGTCTGCTCATAACCAACAACAGAAAGGCTGTCGCTGAAATCATAAAGAACAAATCCCCAGAAGTCAGGGTTGATAGCAGAAATTGTTGTAGTTTTTCCTGTTGTAAAGTCATACAGACCTTGTTCATAAAGAGCTATGTTACCGTCGGTTGAGAACTTCTGTATGGCAAAATAAGGAGAACCATGAGAAATATTATCTGTAAGGAAATGGCGATTGCCTTCTTCGTCCCACATAACAGTGATACGTGTGCTGCCAGACTCCTTAGTATAAGTCCATCCACCGGCCTTGGATCCGTCGTCGGTAACAGCATATACAGAACCTGCATATCCGCCGCTCAGGTCACGCGCGAACTTACCATTATCCCATATAACCGGAGAATAAAGACCTGTGGCAGAATAAATAGATCCACCGATGAACCTTCCGTCAGGGCTGATACAGTTAGCTATACTGCTGGCGTCAGAATTGGTATATTTCAAACCATTCGGAAGCTCAAGATGATGCCACTTGCCATCACTCCAATAACCTGCAGAAGTAACCTCTGCCCCATTGGTTGAAGCCTCTGAGTCGGGATAAGAACCTACCACAACACCATTATTTGAAATGCCATAAGCAATGGTACCTGTACCAAGACTCTTGAGTTCGTTTGACTCAAGATTCCATACAAATGCAACAAGTGAACCTGTGCCATCATTAAGAGTACCGCAAGCCCACTTTCCGTTGGCAGAAAGAGCCGTTACATACTGATACGGGTCGCTGTACAAGATTACAGGCTTAGTGGCTGCGAGACCTTTCATGCATAGCAAAGAAAGGCAAACCGAAATGCAAAATTTTTTCATGTTGATTTTTTTAGTTATTTATAATATGATTTTCTTTACTGTTTTTCTTCCATTCTGTATTACCTGAACGATATAGCATCCTTTGAGGCCCTGACAGTTTACACTTAAGCGGTCTGAACCATTGGCTGATGCCTCACGTACAACACGGCCGTCGATACCTACCACACGCACCGACGAAGGCTGTGCTTCCGGTAGTATGATGCAGACATCACCATTATCAGAACAGATAATTTGTGCGTTCAAAGTGTTTCCGTCAACAGTATTTATAGCAGACGTAACATCAACAACGAGGTCTGTACTTGAAGCATTGAGTACCACGCCTGTACGGCTGTCAAATACCGTTGTAACGACACAAAGACTGTCTACGCCATACACGCGGTCTGGCAAAGTAAGCTGATAATCACATCCGTATTCACCGCCAGACTTTATTTCAGCAGGCAAGCTGTTAGGCACTCCGTTAATGATTGTGCTGCCTTCAATAGGCATGTCGTGGAAACGAACAAACGATCCGGGAATCTCCTGAGGCAGATAATAATATTCGCCTGAGCTTAACAAAGTGCATGAGTTGCGCTGAACCACATTGCCTTGAGTATATTCTTTGTCTACAATGGCAAAGCCTACCCTATATTTGTCTGATGAATTATCATAATCTGCGGCAAAAGAGACATTGGCATGCATATTCACCTTATTGCCGTCGAGAGCAGCCGTAGCAGTGACCATGGCTGTTGTAGGCTCAAGCATTGCCTTTTCAAGATAGCCTTCAGTGTGATACATATCTGTATTCTTGTAATCGAAGTCACGGTTGTATATCACAGAAGGCAGGCTTGAGAGCCAGCGTATCATACCATTTGCATACTCATTACAGATAAGAGGATCAGGACTCATATGGATCGACACTACTATGACGTCACTGCCCATGCGCTCCTTGACCTCATTAAGATAAAGAGTGCCGTCAGGACAATTAGGACACCAGCCACCAGTAATCTCCTCGAGCAAAAGCGTGCGCGGGAAATAAGAACTGATCACACTGTCAGTATAAACCTTCTGTTCTGTGCCATCTGCCATACGCAAACTGATGTCATAACGGTTAACACTGTTTGCTGTGATTGGAATGTCAAATTTATAGTCGAGCCCTTCCTCCGGCTCAAAGTCTGAGACATTTACATCTTCAGAAAGGACAGAACCACCAATGGTACATGCCACTGACTTGATGTCTGCCGTACGGCCTATATTACGCACCTTACCGCTGATTGTAGCCGAAGCAACATTACCGGAGAATCGGCTTGATGTATTTTTCACATCAAAATTGTAGCCATCAAGTTCGCCAATATACATATTGTCGATAGCCAGAATATACTTATTGAGGCTGGTGCACACAAAAGCAATATATATCTTCTGACCGGCAAACTGTTTAAGCGACACGGTGTGAGTCTTCCAAAAATAGCTTTCCCCATTAACACTAAAAAGTTCCTTAAAGCTGCCCGTATCATCATTACCTGTAGACACCATTACCTTATAGTCTTCCAAGTAATCATTATACACAGACTTGCCGTCCCAACAGAGATAAGCCTCTGAGTCAGAATCAATGGAAATTTGCGGTGTTATGAGCCAATTTTCCTGCGCGAAGTTATAATTACCTTGCGTGAAGCTGAATGCAGCCTTATTTGTTTTAACATCTATGACATTGGCTATCCAGCTTGGATTTATGGAAACATTTTTATAACAGAACGTAGCCACAGGATTCTCGTCACGGTCTATAGTAACAAAGTCAGAAGGAATACCATTGTCGAAATTCTCGGACAAATAGACCTTTGACTGTCCCATAGCCACAACAGAGAGAGCAGCAGCCATTACACCTGTAAGTACTCTTTTCATGTAGAAACTATTTATACGCTTTATTATGATTGTAGTTGCCTGTATTAGATTTAAAAAGTCCAGGTATGCACCATTTTCATGGCGCATACTTGGACATATCTACATTAGTGCTTACTGCCTGCAACAACTTTGTATACAGAAGAAACACCATTCTTGGTTACCTTAACAAGATATACACCGGCAGGATTGCTTGTAAGGTCAAGAGGTTCTTTGCGGCCTACTGCTATTACAGTTCCGTTGATTGAGCTGACATCCATTGTAGCACCATCAGCAACTGTCAATATGCCATTGTTATAGCTGAAATCAGGACCTGCATTAACAGCATCAATTGCAGACGGAATTATATCGTTAGAGATAGTAACTGTATCACTGTTAGCCTTACCTATGGCATATACAGCCTGAACATAGATGTCTGAAGACAATTCTGTATTCTCGTCACCCCAGCCAATAGACATCTTGTAGCTGTTGGTTGTAATAGGATTCTCGAAATTGTCCTGAATCTTCATTCCCTTGACAAATACATTATACTGAACGAACATATACTTGTCCTTGTCTGCAGGCTCATCCCATTCTATTGTAACAAAGCACTCTCCTGCTTCATAAGAAACGTCAACACCATGAACGTTTGTAACTGCAGGAAGCTCTGTGTAAACATTAGCGCGCACGAGATCAGATACGTTCATACCATATCCATATGAATTCATAGGCTCTTCGCCGCTCTTGTCTGCGTCTGCGTCAACAGGCTGAACAAAATATTCATAGTCGCCATTCTTTACATACTCGTCAGTATAAGTAATCATACCGTCAACAGCGTCTTCAGCAGTTACTCTGGCAATCTTGATACCATGACGCATAATGTCATAAGCAACATTCTGAACACCTTCTATTGTTGTTGCATCAAACGTAAGTTTTACAGTATTAATTTTATCTGCAACTTTCTCAGCTACCAGCTTAGGAGCTGTCTCGCTCTCCGGCTTATAGTACTCTGTAACATAATAATAAGCGTTTTCGCCCCAGTTTGAATCATAAGGATTATATGTATATGCCTGATTCTTTATACGCATAGGTTCAGCGCTTTCAAGCGTATATACAGTCTTAGTGTTTGGCATTTCCTCATAAACGGTTTCGCCATTTTCTCCTTCTTCTGCATTTATATCATAAGTTATATAAGTAGAAAGCAAGCCGTCAACATAGTCCCAATATTCACTCTGTGTAGGAACGCCGTTAACATCATACTTTTTCTTTGAAATCACATTGTTTCTACCATCATAGACAACGTCCATGGTAAACTTATAGTTATCATATTTTCCGTCGCCTTTAACTTTTGTAGGACAGTCGAGAGCAATAAAATCGCTGTAGCTCTCTTCTTGCATGATATAAGGTTTACCGCCGTTCATTGTTCCATAAGTATCTGGTCTGTAACGGGCGTATCTTACCTTGTTGCCGTTTTCATCATATTCATATATGATAGAGTCTTTGCTCTGCATGTTATACTCGCAAACCAGTCTTCCTGCATCGTCATATGAATAGAATGTAGTGTCGTTAGAAGCCTTGAAAGCAAAGTCCTCACCATCATACAGACCATATTGCTGTGAGTACATTTTAACCAATTGCTTCTTATCATTATAAACATAGATATTGAATCTGCTCGGAACAAATTCGCCAGTTACATAATCAGCACCATAATTGGCAGCAGAAATAATAAGATTGTCTGAGTTGTAATAGCTTACATCCTTAGTGCTGATACCTTTGGCTGTACCCATAACATCGCCCCATTTCTCAACTGAGCGGGCAACATATCCATCCAGACTGTAAGCCTTGTTGTCTATAGTAACAGTATCACTGTTAACCTTACCTATGGCATAAACAGCCTGTACATAAAGATCCTTTGAGATATTATTAGCTTCAGAACCCCATCCAATGGCTATTCTATAGCTGTTAGTGGTAAGAGTGTCACCCTGATTGTCTTGTATTTTCATGCCTTTAACGAACACATTATACTTGACAAATTTATAATAATCCTTATTGGCAGGCTCATCCCATTTCAACGTAGCAAAGCACTGGCCGTCAACATAATCTACATATGCCTTATGTATATTCGTCACAGCAGGTAGCTCCGTATCAAAGTTAACACGGATAAGATTTGAAGAGTTCATACCAAATCCGTAAGAATTAAGTGCCTCTTCACCACTTGTGTCGGCATCAGCGTCAACAGTCTGCACAAAATAGTCGTAGTAACCATTCTTTACATTCTCGTCTGTATAGGTTATCTGACCGTCTTTCGCATCTGCAGATGTCAGGCGTGCAACCTTTATTCCATGACGCATAATGTCATAAGCTACGTTCTGAACACCGCTCAAAGGCACAGCATTGAAGGTTAATTTAACAGCATTAAGTTTATCCGTTACTTTTTCAGCAGATAACTCAGGAGCCGAAGTTGCATCTGGTTTAAAATATTCTGATACATAATAATAAACATTTGTACCCCAACTTGAATTTTGCTTGTTATAACTATAACCCTGCTCCTTTATACGCAAAGGATCTTCGCCAACTACAGTGTATTCCGTCTTAGTGGTAGGAGTTTCCTCATAAGTCGTTTCATCGTTCTCGCCGGCAACGCTGCTAACCTTATATTTAATATAGTTGGTCAGTTGTCCGTTATTGTATGTCCAATACTCGCTTTCCGTCGGAACATCGCTTGAGTTGAACTTTTTCTTGGAAATCATGTTAAAGTCAGCATCATAGGCAATGTCGTAAGAAACCTTATAGCTGTCATATCTGCCGTCACCTACTATTTTTCTCGGACAATTAGGAGCAACGAAGTCGCTGTATCTCTCCTCCTGCATAACATAAGGCTGTCCGTTGTTTATAGTTCCGTAGAAATCAGGCAAATATCTTGCATATCTCACTTTGTTGCCCTGATCGTCATACTCGTAAACAATAGAATCCTTTGACTGAATTCCTTGTTCACAGATCAGTCTGCCAGCATTGTCATACGAATAGTAAACAGTGTCGACAGATGCCTTAAAGGCGAGATCCTCGCCGTCATACAATCCATATTGCTGAGAATACTTCTTAACAAGCTGTTTCTTGTCATTATACTCATAGACAGTGAATCTGCTTGGAAGATACTCACCGGTGACATAATCAGCGCCATAGTCTGTTTCAGAAACAATCTGATTGTCTGAATTGTAATAACTTACAGCCTTGGTGCTGATACCTTTGGCATCACCCATAGCATCACCCCATTTTTCTACGCATCTCAACTTCATATCCGGACTCTGCGCAAAGGCAGTTCCACCTACAGTAATTGCCGCCAATAATGCAGCAGCGTAATGTTTAATCATAGGCTTTAATTGTTAAAAAAATTAGTATATAATGATTTACCCCTAGTATTAAATGTTAAGTAACAACGTTTAAGAGTCGTCAAAGTTTTCACACAACACCATGCGTGATAGCTTGTAGAACCGGGGACTGGTGCCATATGCCAGTCCCCACATTCTACTCATGCTAAACTTATTTTTACATTATTCAGCGGGCAATAACTGATTTAGCCGTAGCTGTCTTGCCGTCTCTGACAGCCCTGGTTACATATATTCCAGGACTGAGAGTAAATGTTTCACCCGGATTTTCACACTTGCGCACAAGTTTTCCGTTTATGTCATATACATACATGCGGTCGAAGTTTCCGTCTGCCTTAACACAGTCTGAAGAGCCATACAGGCGTCCGCTGACATTATTCTCCACCACTTCACTAATGCCGCTGGCAGCACCTCCGTCTGTAAATCTCACTTCAGCACAGTTATACACCTTACGGTCTGTAACGTCTGAAGGATTATAGTTGCTTACGATAGCAACAAGATACATCTGTTCCGGCAGTGTCTTTACGTTTATGCCATAGTATGTAGACAATATGCTGTCAGGCAATGTATATGAAATTTCTTTTGTAAATTCCTTACCTTCTTCAAGAGCAACCGACTCGCCCCAAGCACCGTTCAGACAGCCTCTGAACACGTGTCTGTGCATATAAGCCGAACCTCCGTTCTGCTGCATACCCATAATTGAGTCCTGAACAATGCACAATGTAAGTCTCGGATCTGTTCCTGCCGGCTTTACATAGGTCTTTATCTTAACCGTACCGGAAAGCAGACTGGTGTTCTTGTCAAAATCAGTATTCAACTGCAATTCAACATAGGGCTGAATTGTTGCCTGTTTATCAATGCTCTCATTTATATAAACACGGCTTACGTTAAACACCGGTGAAGCTGCACTTATATTCTCATTCGTAGCTCTGTTAAGCATAAAAGCAGGAGCAAACGTTGAGCTGCTGTTATAAAAGTCAACATAGGCATCATCCTCTTCCATCGTGAAAGAATCAGGCTGATAACCAGAATGGTGTCCGATCTGAACTATGCTTTCGGTGCGGTCCTTAAGCGTTGCTTCCATTACTTCATGGCCGTCAGGACAGTTGATGCAAAGCTGAGAAGTGAAATTCTCAAGCAAATATGAGCGCTGAATGTCAGCCGGATAGAAATAGACCGTACTCTGGCACTCGTTATCCGTGGCGTCAGTGTCTGCCGTGCCGTTTATATTATCTACAGACAGTTCGACCACCTTGCGTCCCTGGCTCTCTGTCAGTATATTCGGAATATCAAAATTATATGTTGACGCATTGGGTATCGACACTCCGCTTACTGTAAATGTCTCTGTCTCCTTATTGTCAAACTTGCAGTGAACGTCAAAACTTGTCACAGTCTCACTTCCGAAGTTATACAACTGACCCTGAAATTTATATTCGCTTTCAGTCTTATAATAGCCATCAGCATCGAAAGGACGCACTGAAACATCAACAAAAGCCGGTGCATCATCAACAAGCAACATAATGTTAAAGCATCCCATCTTGTTGCTGAACAGATCCACCCATTCTCCGTCTTCATTTACGCCGTATGAACAGCCTTTCTCTCCGTAGCTGCGGTCGAAAGCCAAAGGTCTGTAGTTAGTGGTGCTCGTAACTGTAAAACCGAAATAAAGGTCCTTATCTGCTGTTATTTCAAAAGGTGTGTCAAGAGTAAAATTCTTCCAACTTGTACTTACTCCGCTAATAGCCTGCTCGTACAAAGGAGTGCCGTTAAGATTGTCCGTGATAAAGAACTTAACCGACTCGACGTTTCTCGTACCGAACACGCCTCTGACACCTGTAATTTTCTTGCCTGCCAAGGTCTTCAACTTTGACACAGGTATCCTGATAGCAGCCGACTGCTGTTCGCTGCTATTGAGCCTTACACCGTCTGTACGTTCGAAGTCACCATTACTGTAACCTATTTTTGTCTGTGCAGACATACAAATTGGGAGCATCAGCATCCCCATAACAAAAGTAGAACCTTTTATCATAATATTACACTTAACCGAATTTTATATATAAATTAATAGAGAATGTGTGTCTTTAATATCTAATTGTTCACAACAATTAGCAATTAAGTATAAATTCATCAAAAGCAAAAACAAACATTATGGTTAAAATTCGTAAAAGTAATATATTAAAAGTAATACAATTATTTTTAGTAAAAATTTATCGTAAATAACCATAGTTTAATTTTATTTTATCATAAAATAAAAAAAGTATAAAAAAAATATTACATAAAAAGTTAAAAGGCACGGGTAAATATTTACATTTATATACTGTTTTTAACCTATATGTGCTAATATTATAAAAATAAGTCGCATAATACTAAAAATAATTATCAAAAATTTTTACATCATACTTTAAAACATGAGCAAAAAACATACATTTCACTTATAATCACACAAAACATGCGTACATAAAGACAATTTGTTGAGCAATATGGCTCTGAAAAAATATACAATACATTTTCATATACCTATGAATATTTATGCACATTGAAAGAATACCGTACAACGGATTATCATTGTAAAACCGTTAACGGATAATAAATATCAAAATATTACACGACACATATACACAATATCATTCTTTTTAATATCTTTGCACCGACAATATAGAACATCGGACACATTATATTAAAATACGACAGCCCTTCCGTATGAGCCAAAAACTCATCGTTAAAGACGAAAAAACGCCGGTGTATCTTGCAGAATACGCTATGATAAACATTTATAACTGTGATTTAAGAGATGAATTTCTGTTAATAGCCCGACAGATTTTTTCATTAATTTTAAAATAACATATATAATATAAACAAAAAACATTAACCAACTTTAGAAATATGAGAAGAGTTTTTACCTTAGCACTGTCTTTATTGACAGGAAGCCTGTTTGCCAACGCACAGATTGACAACACGTTTTCTTTTATTGATGCCGAAGGAAATGTAATAGAAGACGGCACTACAATAAAACGTACAAACATTGAGAACGATACGTTCTACGGCCCTGTGATTCATTCGGGCTTGTCGGTAAAAAAGAACGTGGAAGGCTCGGTTTACGCAAGAGTTGACTACACTATAAAAGAGATGACTGAAGGAACTGCATATCAGATATGCTTTGTCAACTGCAAGTCGCCTAACCTTGAAGCCGGAAGCTACACCTCTGCCGTATCACCCATGATGGGCGACACAGAACCATTCATGGACGAATGGATACTCGACGCCAACTATAATCCTTTTGGCGACGACCCTGTAGCCAACGTAAAGCCCGGCTCGCTGATGACCATAACATATACAGTGAAGAAGCTCGCTGATGCCAACGACACTTCTGATGGAATTGCAGGCCCGTCGATAACCGTCGAATTTACAAACGAAGACGTTACATCGATAAGCGGAACTGTATCAGAAGACAACGGCAGCATTGTTGCATACTACAGCCTTGACGGACGCAAACTGACTGCTCCGAAAAAGGGTGTAAACATCATTAAGTACGCCAACGGAAAGACGGCAAAAAAAGTTATAAGATAATATAACCCCGACTATAAAACATAACAGCGTGGAAACCGTCTTGGCAGTTTCCACGCTGTTTTTATTTTCTGTAACAAAAGTCTGGCACAATTAAGAAGAAATCAGCCGCAACGGAGCACGCCTATGCCGCAACGGCGCGCAGCTTGCTGCTCAACGGCAGGATAAACAGGAGGCAGACAACGGCTCCGCATGCCATGACGAGGCCTGAAGTGAGGGTTATGTCGCCAATGCCTACAAGCGGACTCGAAAGGGCACCGGCAACAAAGCCGGAGGCACCGAAGATGGCACTGGCAGCACCGGCATTGTCGCGCTCGCTGTCGAGGGCTATGGCCGTCAAAGGCGGCTGCATCAGTCCGAAGCATATCAGCGTGTAGATATATGCCAGCATGACTATCCAGAGGGGCATGGCCGTGTTGAGCAGGAACGCAAGCAGCAGCGTGCCGGCAAGCATGCCCAGACCGCCGAAGCGCAGGCATGTGCCCTGACTGCGGAAACGCGTGGCCATGGCGGCACCAACGCCTATCATGAGCGCGTTCAGGCCGAAACAGAGACTATAGCCGAGCGGCGAAAGATGATACACCTGCTGCATGATAAACGGCGAAGAGGCTATGTAGGCAAAGAACATAAAGAAGCAAGCCATCTCGGCCATGACGGAAAGAGTGAAGCGAGAGTTGCGAAACACGCGGAACAGATTGCCGTACACCTTTATCACGCTCTTCCGTATGCGGTTGGCAGGCTGCAGCGTCTCAGGCAGAAACATACTGCACACCATGAGCACAAGTCCCACGGCAAGAATGACTGCAAAAACGCCTGTCCACGACGTAACGCCGGCCATAAGTCCGCCGACCACCGGGGCGCACACTGGTGCAATGCCGTTGATGGCGCCGAGCAGAGCCATGAAGCTGGCAAGCTCGCGGCCTGTGTACATGTCGGCCGACATGCTCTTGGCAATCACTATGCCTCCTGCACCGGCCAGTCCCTGCAGCACGCGCATGGCGTTAAACATAAATATATCTCCCGAGAATATGCACAGCAGCGACGCCACCACAAAGAGCAGCATAGAGCCAACCAATATGCGCTTGCGCCCATACTTGTCGGTGAGCGGCCCTATGAACAGCTGACCGGCGGCAAGACCTATCATGCCGGCCGTGAGGCTCATGGAGGCCAGCGCGGGCGTGGTGTGGAAATAGCCTGTCATCTCCGGCAGCACCGGAAGATAGAAGTCTGTAACGAACGGACCGAAGGCCGTAAGCATGCCGAGCGTGGCAGGAATAAATACTTTCATGTTTTGTTTCATTGTTATCCTCCATTATCTTATTCGGGTGCAAAGTTAGCAAAAATGTGTGAGCCGCGAAAAGAATCACGGCAGGCTGCCGACCACGCATATACTAAACCGCAGGGTTTTATAGACCAAAAACATAGACGGATATACGAAAAATATGGACGAAGACCGATTCAGACCTGACTAATCTCAAGAGTTACGCCTGCCCTACGTGCCTTTTGCCTCTGCCGCAACAACTTAGGGCAGCCATCCGTAGATAGCTCCGTGACACGTTAAGCAGGCCGCAGCCTGTCATTGTGTCACCGCAAAAATGTACGGATTTTCCGATGAAATAGAAAATAATAAGGCAGGCAGACTGCCTTAATGGTAAAGTATATTTACATTATCATGCAAAAGGTATGCTTTAGGAAAATAACTCGGCCACTTTTCAGCAGAAAACAGGCCGGTTTCATCGCACAAACAGCCCTGTTTTTTCATTGAAAAACGGGCGTTTTTGTCCCAAATCGGACAAAAATCTTTGCACAGAACGGCATCGGCGCATGTAACATACTGCTATCTAAGCTTTTGCGTTTGCACACGATTTTGAGCCATTTTTGCGGCCAAATGGTTTTTATTTTCAAATATCGCAGTATGAGAGCGTCAACAAAAATCAATGTGTAAGCATATCAGAGATTAAGGTTACAGATGTATTTTCAAGGCGACGGAAATGCTGCCGGCTATGTTTTCTGCGGATAATGCGGCGGTTACGGCAGAATGTCAGCGGCATAATATATCGCCAAGAGAGCTGACACAGACCGCTGCAGGACATCTGAGCGGCACATGAACCATTCAATATTCTACCTTTATTCTTCAGTTAAACGTAAGAACAAAGCCACACACCGGGTGAGCCCGCGGCTTTACTATAACAGGTGCAGGAAAACAAAAACCATGTATTGCGCTCCTGTAAAGCACAATACATGGTTATGTATCAAGGTGAAAAATACGATGAAATCGGCTATCTGACAAACTCGACACTGCCGGGAATCTTCTGCCATTTGCCCCTCACGGCAAACTTCAGCGTGCTTCCGCCCTTCTTGGTGTACGAGTAGGTGCCGTCAGAGTTGCGCTTTATCACGGCCGTAAAGTCTTCGCTGCCGTAGTCGTTGATCACTTCTATCTCGGCCTCATTCTTGCTTTTAATCTGCGACGACACGATAATCCACTTGCCCGTGCTCTGCTTAGAGGCGATGAATCCGTCCACTTTGCCCAGCACGGCCTGCCCCGGCACGTCCACGTTCTTGTCGTAGAGATTCATCGTTATGTATATTTTATATTCGTCGTTGTGCAGGGTAACGTTGAATGTTGAGTCGGTCTGCGCCGGCAACAGCAGCGGAACGAGGCTCACGAAGAGCGCAAAAATAAGTTTTTTCATAAGCTAAAATATTGTTTCTGCAAATTTAATCAGTTACGGCCAAACTCTTCTCTCAAAACATCTAAAAAACATTATAGGCGCAAATTATTTTCGTCAGCGCGGCATTTACAGTCATAACAGGCGCACGGCAGACGCTTCACGGATGCGATGAAACGGCGATTTTTCTGTCTGAAGGCCTATTATCTCCGCCACAATGCGCAATAGTAACAATAAGGCTTGTATCTCCCATAGACCACGAAAAGGCCCTGACCAGGCCTCGCAGGCATAAGACATAAAAAAAGCGCGCCGCTTTTGCGGCGCGCCATAGCTAAATCATATGAAAGACAAATCCGTTATCACAACGGTATTTTATATTTACGCAGAGAGCATTACTCTACGTTCATTTCCTTGAGCAGACGGTCAGCGTGGCCCCACTTGTCCATCATGAAGATGACATAGCGGATGTCAACACCGATGCAGCGTGCCAGGTTCTTCTCGAAGTAGATGTCGCTTGACAGGCTGTCCCAGTTGCCGTCGAAGGCCAGACCGATGAGTTCGCCCTTGCCGTTGAACATAGGCGAGCCGCTGTTACCGCCGGTGATGTCGTTGTTTGTCAGGAAGCAGAGCTGCATCTTGCCCGTTGTCTTGTCCTGATACTTGCCGAAGTCCTTGGCTGAAAGGAGTTCTGACATGATAGGCTCTGCATAATAGTCAGAGAAGTTGTCGCTGGTCTTCATCTTCTTGACGATGCTCTCGGCTGTTGTATAGTAGCCTGAAGGCGAGCCGTTCATGGTGAATCCGCCAACGCGTCCGTAGCTGAGGCGCATTGTCATGTTGGCGTCGCTGTAGTGAGGCATATCCTCTTCCATGCGCAGACGTGCGGCGCAGAGATATTTCTCCTGCAGAGCTATCGAGTCGCTGAGTGTTCCGAGAGCCTCCTTCTGGTCAGCAAGATACTTCTGGAGCGACAGTCCGAGCTGTATGCCCGGGTCTTTCTCTGTACCCTTCTTGTTGAAGTAGATCTTTGCGCCCTTCTTCATGAGGATAGACTTCTTGTAGAGATAGTCAACATAAGCCTTGCAGTTGCCCTTGAACTTCTTGTCGATTGTTGTATAGAACGACGGCAGATACTGCTTGTCTACGTGCTCGCGGTAGTTCTGGAGCAGCACAGAGAACACCTCTTTATCCAGTGCCTCGTCCCATGCGTCGCTGTTGTCCTCAAACTCGTTGTACATCTTCAGCGAGTCTTTCTCTGAGCCCTTGGCCTCCATGCCGTTGCAGTATTTGAGCGCACGTGATGTCAGCTCGCATGTTCCGTTGAATGTTTCATACCAGTAATAGAAGGCACGCATGCGGTCGAAACGCTCGCCGTATAGCTTTGCCATCTTGTCGAAGTCGAGCTTGCCCTGCAGGTATCCTGTCTTCTCCTGATACTGGCGGATAAGCTTCTCGTAAGCCTGCTTCTGACCGATGATACCGATAGAATCGATACATTTGTTCATACCCATAGAGTTTTTCCAGTAGTTGGCGCTCTGTGCGTACTTAGAGTCATACTTGATGCGCACAGCCTCGTCGGCCTGCATGTGGCGCTTCATTATCTCCTGCTTTACGCCGCGCACCTGCACACGTGTTGCGTTGCCTGCGTCGCGCATCTCCTTGATGCCGTAAGAAGAGAGATAACGCTCGGTGCTGCCGGGATAACCAACAGTCATTGCGAAGTCGCCGTCCTTGTATCCGTCGAGCGAAACCTGTGCCCAGTGAGGTGCCTTGTAGGGCACATTGTCCTTAGAATATTCTGCCGGGCCGTTAGTCTTCGGGTCGGCATATATACGGAACACGCTGAAGTCGCATGTCTGGCGCGGCCACATCCAGTTGTCTGTCTCGCCACCGAACTTACCCATAGACTTAGGTACGGTGAAAACGAGGCGCACGTCGGTAAACATGCGGTATGTAGTGGCAAAATACTGGTTGCCTTCATAGTATGGGTCAATCTCCACGTGAAGACCTTTGTCGGCCTGACGTGCCTCTTCTGTCATAGCGGCGGCAACAGAGTCGATGAGCTGTGTGGCCTCCTCGTCAGACAGTTTGTCGATGCCGAGAGCCTTGAGGCGCTGGCTTACGTCCTCCTGCTTAACCATGAAACTAACGAAGAGGTTTTCGTTAGGAAGCTCTTCTTCATAGCTCTTGGCATAGAAGCCGTTGAGCATGTAGTCGTGCTCCACGGTAGAGTGGCTGCGTATTGCCTCAAAACCGCAGTGATGGTTGGTGAATACAAGGCCATCGGGCGATACAACCACGCCCGAGCAGAAGCCGCCAAAGAGCACTACAGAGTTCTTGATGGCGTCCTTGCTGCCATAAATGTCGTTGTAAGGAAGACTGAAACCGTAAGATTTCATCTGGTCGTAAACAGCCTGTGGCAGGTTGTAGAGCGTCCACATTCCTTCGTCAGCATGAGCCATGGGGGCAGCCGCCATGAGCGCTGAAAGTAATAGAGCTTTTGCTTTTTTCATTGTGTATGTTTTAAAAGGATTAAGGATAATTGTCGATTATATTATTATATCTGTTACGGTCACTGACGTCCCGCGCCGCCACAGACGGCGGAAGGGGCACCGTGCGGCACGCTACTTGCGGAAGTATTTGCCGACGACGGGAAGCCCGGAAAGCGGGAAGTCGCGCTTAACGATCATTGCCATGAACATCACTATGAGCAGTGTGTTGACGCCGAGGGCAGCCCATACGGGCAGATCGGCGTTGGCAAAGCGCATGGCAACGAACATAACGAGGGCCACGCCCACATAGAGCATGATGTCTTTGACGGGATAGGCTATCGGATAATGCTTCTGTCCTACGAAGTAAGAGAGCAGCATGGCCGTGCCGTAGCCTGCAAATCCGCCCCACGCACAGGCAATGTAGCCGAAGCGGGGCACGAATATCACATTGACAAGGATGAGCACCAGGCAGCCTGCCCCGGAGAACCAGGCGCCCCAGATGGTCTTGTCGATGAGTTTATACCAGAACGACAGGTTGAAATATACGCCCATCATTATCTCTGCCGCCATCACGATGGGCACCACCTTGAGTCCGCTCCAGTAGTCGCGGCCGATGAGATGGCGCAGAATGTCCATATATCCTATCACTACGAGGAATGCCAGAAGGGTGAAGACAACAAAATACTTCATGGCCTTGGCGTAGGTTTCGCGGTTGTCTTTGTCCTTCGCCTTGCCGAACACGAACGGCTCGTAGGCATAGCGGAACGCCTGAGTTATCATGGCCATGATCATCGCTATCTTGCTGGCGGCGCCGTAGATGCCGAGCTGTGAGTGGGCATCGGCGTTCTTGTAGATATAGGGAAAGAGTATCTTGTCGGCCGTCTGATTAAGTATTCCGGCAATGCCGAGCACCAGGATAGGCCAGCTGTAAGACAGCATGCGGCGCATGAGGGCGCTGTCGAAGGTGTATTTGAAGCCCGTAAGCTCCTTTACAAGCAGGAACATTAGCGAGGCGGAGCAGAACAGGTTGATATAGAACACATAGCCTACGCCCACCTCCGGACTGTAGATATTGCCGATAAAACCGCCGTTTCCGCCATTTTCGTAGAGCGCAGGCAGCAGCAGGAAGAACACAAGGTTGAGCGCAATGGTAAGCACGATGTTAAAGAGCTTGAGCGCGGCAAACTTTATCGGGCGCTTCTTGTAGCGCAGATATGCGAACGGGATACACTGAAACGCGTCGAGCGCAACGGCTATTGCCATAACCCACACATACGAGGGATGCTCTGCATAGCCCATAGCCGATGAAATGGGACCTATGAACGCCAGCACCAATGCCACGAACAGGAGCGACGTGAAGCCTACAGCCATGAGCGTGGTTGAGTAGACTTTCTGCGGATTTTCGCCCTCCTTGTTGGCAAAGCGGAAGAAGGTTGTCTCCATACCGTAGGTAAGGATGACGAGCAGCAGCGCCGTATAGGCATACACATTGGTTATAACCCCGTAGCCGCCGCTTGCCGCCGACAGCGTAGCCGTGTAGGGAGGGACGGGGAG
>ERZ780117.337-NODE-337-length-20946-cov-2.898664_pt1 | contig 20946 bp, 16 predicted proteins | sample MGYA00510985_ERZ780117 | MGnify/ENA primary metagenome ERZ780117 (study PRJEB29588, sample SAMEA2159553) | human gut metagenome | biome: human gut; feature: human-associated habitat; material: faeces | place: Denmark | collected 2008/2010 ...
AACTGTTACTATAAGCAACCGCACGATAATAATAGGTACCGGCCTGCCAATCAGAATGATCAAAATACCAAATAGCTGTAGTACTTTGCCAACCATAATAATACTCGGGATAGACACTATATACATTGTCAGAATCGAAGCTATATGACAACAAAGCCTTGTCCGTCAAATTGTCTTTATCAGGAGATATAAAGTATTCAATATGCCCGAATGACTGATAAGGAGAATCCAGCACTATATCAGCTGACAACACATACACTCTATTATGGTAATTAAGATGCATACCATGAGTAGATTCTAAATTTTCCAGTTCAGTATATGAAAAATCCACCGCCTCTTTTACTTCACTCTTAACCTCAGAAGGCGGAAACTCCGGGCTATCAATATCACCACATGCCGACAAGCCCAGCAGCATTGCACAGCACACTCCAATAAAATATTTCATCATCGTTCTCTTATATTGTTGTTAATAGTATCCTTGCAAAGATAATGCACTCCTTTAGAATAATCAATCCCTTTTTTTATAATAAAGTCATAAAGAAACAGACAAAAGGAAAATTAAGACTAAGATATCAGGAAAGGAAAAGATATGCGGGATTATTGTTTACAGATTGACAATACAGTATTGGAGACCTGCAATTTTTTAAATACAAGATGTGAGACCGTACAGCCGGAAGTGGACGCTGATTTTCCTTATCGCCCGGTGCATACGGGACGCATTGATAAGATATTCCGGATGCAGGATGAGACCCGCAAAATGGTGAGTTATATTCCGAAGAATTTCCCGGCGGCAGGAGAAGGAATCCTGATCCTGGCAGCGCGAGGAGAAACCGCGGAGGACTACCTGGAGAAAAAAGATTTTTGGAGACAATATGCTGAGAAAAGAAATGCGGTGATCATCATATTAGAAGCTGCGGAAGAAGGCTGGCGGCAGCGGGAACTGCAAAAGGATGTGGATTTTCTGGATGCGGTACTTTTATTCCTCTGTCAGAAAGAATGGTACTGTGTAAATGAAGCATCCATCTATCTCTACGGAATTGGTGACGGTGCTTATACGGCAACTGCATATAGTCTGGCAAAACCGGAAAAGATCGCGGCATTTGCCACCTGGGGCACGGCGAAACTCCATCCGGATTTATTAGAACAGATTCGTAACAAGAAAAGCATTGCAAGACCGGAATTAAAAAATGCCGATTATCCGGTGGCGGCATGGATGATTCGTGAGACCGGGGAGGATGCTCCCACGGCAGAATACATAAAAAGCACGCTCCGGTGTGGAGAGGAAAAAATCGTCTCCGACAAAGCACAGATTTATCTTCAGAATGCAAAACGCTTCCCGAGAACTATAAATGATGAGTGCTGCGCAAGACTGCTTCTTAGCACCAAAGAGCAATTCCCCGATGGACCGGAAGCGGAAGAGGTGTTGGATTTTCTGTTACAGTATAGGAGGTGGTTCGGTCAGGAGAACGGACATCTGCGTTACACCAGAACCCCGGAGGACCTGGGACTTACCTTATACCGGTGTGAATATCAGGGACTGCATCGCTATTACTACGTGTATGAGCCCAGCAGCTACCGGCACGGCGTCGGAGGCAAGAGACCATTAGTCCTGGCAATTCACGGATATTCCTGTACAGGAGAGATGTTCGTACAGAATACGCAGTGGAATGATGTGGCGGAAGAGAAAGACTTTTTTGTCATATTCCCCACAGCTTATCCCGGCATGACACAGAGCAACTGCACACCACTGCCCATGTGGCGGAACGGTCCTGCGGTATGGGGACCGCAGAACGATGTGGATGATGTAGCATTTTTAAGCCATGTGCTGGATGAAGTGGAAACTAATTACCCGATTGATACGGAGCGAGTCTATGTGACAGGACATTCCAATGGCTCGGTCATGACGCAGATTCTGGTGAATAAGATTCCGGAGCGGTTCGCAGCGGCGGCACCGGTGGGGCTGACACACGGAGATCTGGGGATCCTGCCGTATACGAGCTGTCCGAATGTGAGAATTCCGTTCTGGCTGTTAAAAGGAGAACTGGATATCGGCTGTGCCTGTGATATGAGCGAAGAATCCCCCAACACGGTGATGCTACAGCTGATGTGCGGCGCCAACCATGCGGATTACAGCAGCCCGAAAGAACAGACCAACGGAAAATTCCGCAATAAAACATTTTCCGATGCGGAGGGCAGACCCATGGTGCGTTTCACGGAAATGGAAAAACTACCGCATGCATATACCACGGAAATGTCTTATGCAATATGGAATGAGTACTTTGCAAAGTTCAGAAGATGTGGGGATGGCAAAATCGAATATACAGAATAGGAGGGAAAGCAATGGATACGATTCTTGAAATGAAACATATTGTAAAAACATTTCCAGGAGTAAGAGCAGTAGATGATGTAAGCATATCTGTGAAAAAAGGAGAAGTATACGCGCTGCTTGGCGAAAACGGCGCCGGTAAATCCACATTGATGAAGATTCTCGACGGCATACAGCCGGCGGACAGTGGAGAGATTATTTTCGACGGACAGAAAGTAAATATTAAAAGTCCTTCGGACGCTTTGAAACTCGGCATCTCCATGATTTTCCAGGAATTGAACCCGATCCCGGAGCTGACCATTGCGGAGAATTTGTTCGCAGGGATCCGCTTTCCCAGAAAAATGTGTGGTATCGTAGACTGGAAGGCAGCGTATCAGAAAAGCGAAGAACTGTTCAAAAGATGGGGGCTCAATTATGATCCCAGGAAAAAGATGAAATCCTTAAGCCTGGCGGACTGTCAGATGATAGAGATCATCAAGGCAATCTCATACAATGCTAAATTGATCATTATGGACGAACCCAGTTCTTCCCTGACGGAAAAAGAAGTGGGAAAGCTGTTTGAATTTATCAGAGAGTTGAAAAAAGAAGGAATCTCCATTATCATCATTACGCATAAGCTGGATGAGGTATATGCCATTACAGATACCGTGGCAGTCATGAGAGACGGCAAATATATCGGTTCCAAACCGACCAAAGAGATTACTAGAGCGGAGATGATCCGCATGATGGTAGGACGTGACATCAAGGAAGTATACAAAGAAAAAGATTACGAAATCGGCGATGTGGTCCTGTCGGTGAAGAATTTAAAGAGAGGCAGAATGGTCAATGATGTAAGCTTTGAGGTACATCAGGGAGAGATTCTTGGATTCTCAGGTATCGTCGGAGCTGGTCGTACAGAGACCATGCGGTGTATCTTCGGATTGGACCGGGCAGAGAGCGGTACGGTACTGTTAGATGGACAGCCGATCCGCGTCAAGGAACCTCATGATGCGATCCATCAGGGAATCATGATGGTGACGGAGGACAGAAAAAAGGACGGACTGGTATTAATCCGGTCGATTTACGAGAATATGCTGCTGCCGTCCACCTACCGCAAATCTAACAAAGGCATTCTGAACAAGAAAAACGAATCACGGGATGTGGACAAGTATTATAAAGAACTGGAAGTCAAGGCTCCTTCCATCAATGTCATTACGAACCAGCTGTCCGGAGGCAACCAGCAGAAGGTCATTATTGCGAAGTGGTTGATGATGAATCCCAAAGTATTGATTATGGATGAACCCACCAGAGGAATCGATATCCTGGCGAAATCCGAAATCTACAGGATCATGCGGGAGCTGGCGAAAAAGGGTGTTGCCATCATCCTGGTGTCTTCCGATATGGAAGAGGTACTGGGAGTATCGGACCGGATCGCCGTGATGTGTCAGGGACAGATCACCGGATTCCTGGACAGAGAGGAATTTGATCAGGAGAAGATCATGGAATACGCTACAGCCATCGGATAGAGGTATTACATATGACACCAGCAAAAGAAAGTGGGAGGATGAAAATGAAAAAGAAGATAGACTTAGGAAAACTGGCAGTGTTTTATTCAAATTACGGTGTATTCTTCGTACTGCTCATCGTATTTCTCGGAGCAGCAGTGTCTACACAGAACTTCCTGACAGCCGATAATATTTTAAGTGTCCTGAATCAGAATGCTCTGACGGCGATTCTCGGCTGTGGTATGACGATGTTATTGATCTCAGGCTACATGGATTTGTCGGCAGGACAATGTATGATCATGGCAAATGTGGCATGTGCCGTGGTACTGACGGCAACAAACAGTATTTTACTGGCGATCCTGGCAGCCATCGGCGTTGCGGTAGTGGGAGAGATGTTTAACGGATTTGCTATCAGCTATCTGCAGCTGAACTTCTTCGTGGCAACCCTTTCGTCCCAGTTCATCTTCAAGGGCGTCGGTTATCTGCTCTGCGACGGAACCCCGGTATACGGTACTCCCGGAATCACCGTACTGGCACAGTCCAAAATATTCGGCGTGATTCCTATCCTGATCATTTTTATGGTAGTGTTTGCCGGCATTGTTCACTTTATCCTGAACAAGACATCCTTTGGACGTTATCTGTATGCCATTGGCGGTAACAAAGATGCATCCAGAGCATCCGGTATCAATGTTAAAAAGACAACATTTATCAACTTCATCTGCATGGGTATTTTCGTAGGAATCACCGCGGTGCTGTATACAGCCCGGGCTAACAGTGGACAGCCTAACGGTACCGATCTTACCTTTGATACCATTATCGCAGCAGTACTTGGCGGTACCGGCGTGGTAGGTGGTGCCGGAACCATCATCGGAACGGTAGCAGGTGCCATGGTCGTAGGAATTATCAACAACGTAATGAATCTGGCAGGTGTTTCTCCTTTCTATCAGAACATCGTAAAAGGTATCATCATCTTCGTGGCAATTCTGATAGACAAGGTTACAAGAGATACAATTATGAAGGCAAAGTAAAAAACATGAGGTAAAGGAGAGGACAAGTATGAAGAAAAAGTTATTAGCGGCAATGATGTGTGTATGCATGATGGCAACAGCCCTCGTAGGATGTGGCAAGACGGATAGTGGGGCAGCAACAGACAGCAAGACGGAGGAAAGCGCAGAACAGTCTGCTTCTTCCGGTGAGAAAAAGTGGAAACTGGGATATTCCTCCCTGGCTTTCTTTGATGAAAGCTGTAAGAAGATGGCTGACGGCTTCATTAATCATGCCTCCGAATTCCCTGATTTTGATATTACGGTACTGGACGGTAATTCCGATATGAATACCCAGATTGCTACCATCGATACTTTCTGGAACAATGATGTGGATGTTATTGCCATTCAGGCATATCCCGGCATTGAGGCGAACCTGTATAAATTCTACGAAGCGAAGAAACCGATCATTTTCATTGACTTCTATCCTACCATCACGGACGACATCAAGGATATGGACTGGTATTTTGTAGGATCCAGTGACTACTCCATGGGAGAGATCTGGGCAGAGTACCTGGCAGATGTACTGCCGGAGAACGGTACTGTCTGCGAGCTTCTGATCTCCGTAGGACAGCAGAACAGTATCGACCGCTCCCAGGGCTTACATGATAAGCTGGCAGAGTTACGACCGGATGTTACCATTCTGGATTCCCAGTCCGGTGAAGCAGATGCTACCACCTCCATGAACGTAACTTCCGACTGGATCCAGAGATTCGGAGCAGATGGAATCGACGCCATCGTTCCTCTGGGAACCGCGGTTACTGTTGGATGGGATGGTGTCGGTGTGGTAGAAGCATTGAAGGCTGAGAACCTTGCAGGCAAAGTTATTGTGGTAAGTTCCGATGAGTCACCGGAAGTGGCAAAAGAATATCTGAGCAACAATTATGTCAGTGCGATCCAGTATCTGAACAACGAAGACTTGTCCCTGAAGGCTCTGGAAATTGCACAGCAGTGCATGGAAGGCAATCCTCCTGAGCAGAGAGAATATCGTCTGGAGAGAACTCTGTACACCATCGACAACATGGATGACTACGGAAAGTAAGAGGACACATATAAATTCAAAAAAGAAAATCAAAAGGAAGATCATGCAGATGGTCTTCCTTTTTTAAAACAGTCATGGGAGAAAACAAGAAAACAATGAATATCACAAAAAAACAAAAACAGTGGCTGATCGTGCTTGCGGGATTCCTGCTGTCGGGAGTCAATGTGGGAATCAACACGAACTGCAATACCGCTTTCTTAAACCCGGTGTGTGAAGACTTAGGACTAAGTATAAGCAGCTTTGCCCTGACAGCTTCCATTGTCTCTTTTGTATCCATTCCCTGTCTTCTGGCGATTCCGCAGCTTTTGAAGAAAATGTCTGCCCGGAGCCTTTTGATTTTCAGCGGAATGGGATTTATTTTATTCAAAATATTATTCGGATGTGCGGAGGAACTGTGGCAGTTCTATGCATGTTCTGTGGGAATCGGTATTTTTGCCCCGGGATTTGGTTACCTTACGGTGAATTCCATTATCAACCGTACCTTTACGGAGAATAACGGTCTGGCAGTAGGAATCGCATCCTCGGGAGCGGGAATTGTCGGTGCAGTGGCGCTGCCGGTGGTGACCTGGATGATCTCCGCTAAGGGGTGGAGATCCGGATATTACCTGGAAGCGGTGCTTGCCTTATTATTCATAGGATTTGCCGTAATACTGATCGGTGGAGAGAAAAAAGAGACCCAGGAAGAGACCGTATCCCACAGCAGTCGGTGGAAAATGAGCGGTCAGGAAAAAATTGCGTTTCTGCTCCTTCTCGTAGGACTGTTCCTATTGTGCCTGGTGGGCATGGGAATCCAACCGTACCTGATGCCGTATATGAAGAGCATCGGCTACACAACGGCGTTTGCGGCTGGTGTGGTCTCAGGGATCCTGACAATCAATACAGCGGCGAAAATCATTTCCGGCTATGTGTTTGACCGTGTCGGCACCATAGGGGCAGCGGGGATTACGGCGGGAACCATGATCGTTTCTTTGCTTCTTCTGGTGCTTCTGAAGGGCTCCCCGGTCTTATATCAGTTTGCGGTTATTTTTTCGTTTGCCTATGTGGCGCTTTCGATTCCGGCACCCTATTTTACCAGGCAGCTGTTTGGCGCGGACCACTTTACAGAATTGTACAGCATTGTTATGATAGTTACATCGGTGGGAGGTGCCGTAGGCAATACACTGACGGGACTGTTACTGGAAATGAGCGGGAGTTATATATTTGTGTGGGTATGCTATATTTCCCTGGTGATCGCAGCAGCGGGGTGCTTAAGTGCAGCAATCCTGGTGAAAAAAAGAGAAGGATGATGAAGGATGAGAGTATTTATAGCAGATGATGAACAGGGTATTGTGGAACTGATCAAGCATCTGATCACAGTGGAAAAATGTGAAATCGTCGGCGAGGCAAATAACGGACTGGATGCGTTGCACAAAATCAGGGAACAGCAGCCGGATATCGTGATCACAGATATTATGATGCCGCTGATGAACGGTATCGATCTGATCCGGGAGGTGTTAAAGACACTTCCCCAGACGCAGTTCGTGGTGATCAGCGGATACAGAGAATTTGAATATGCCAAGTCGGCATTGCAGTTAGGTGTACAGGATTACCTCTTAAAACCGATCAAGCAGAGTGAACTAAACGGAATCTTAGAGAAGCTGGTGGCATCCAAGGAAAAAAAGATCAGCCGGGACAAAGATATGGAACAGCAGTATATCCGTACCAGAGAGATGCTGCGCAAGGACTATGCCAACCGGTTATTACATAACGTGTCTACGGAGGAAGAGGACATTCCGGATGTCAATGGAGAGAAAATATTCCATTTCGGAACCGGGGCGTTTCAGTGCGCGGTGATTAAAGCATCCACGGAAGAATATGATCTGAAAGAAGGCAACCAGATCACCACGTTGTTAGAGGATCTTTGCCGAAAAATAAAAGTCGAACTGGAGACGGTCTGCGAAGAAGTAGAATATATCATTGTGGAAAAACGAGGCTTTTTCCTCATGCAGTACCGGAACGGAACCTCTGTGGAACTGGCGGAATGCATGGAAAAGATCGGTATTACGATCAACAACCTGAATTATAAATTTAATTTCATGCGGATCTGCATGGGATTAAGTGATGCGGACGGAACGTTAGAGAACATCCGTGAAAAATACAAACAGGCGGTGTCTGCCATCACCTATCGTTATGAGAGACCCAAGGAATGCATTTTCTGTTATGATGCGGCGTATAACCGCAAAACAGTGACTAAAGTGGAATATCTCCAGTATCTGAAAGACTGTGGTTTCTCGTCCGGGGTGGAGAGAATGGACCCGGATGCACTGGGCAGGATCTTGGATAAAACCTGGCAGAAATATGTGGAAAAAGATGCGGACGGAAAATGCGTCTGCGGACAGGCAGATGCCGTGGTTCATTATTTCCTGAATGAACTGCACAGTACGGTGGCAGGCGTCCTGGGCGTGGAGCTCAATGGCTTCTCTATGTATACCAGGATTCTGGAGACGGTGGACAATCATTACGATCTGCGAACACTATACCGGGATCTGAACGCCTATCTTACGGCATGCATGGAGTATTGCCATAAAATCATCGGAGAGAAGGAGAGCAAGCCCATCCGGATGGCGAAGGAATATGTCAATGCCCATTATGCAGAGAACTTCAACCTGGATGATATTGCCAGACTGGTCTGCTTAAGCCCGAATTATTTCAGTATCCTGTTTAAAAACGAAGTGGGACAGGGTTTCAACAGCTATCAGCAGAATGTGCGGATGGAGCGGGCGAAGGAGCTTCTGAAAACTACGCAGATGCGTGTCGGAGATGTGGCACGTGAAGTGGGCTATGCGGATCTGAAATATTTCACGAAACTGTTTGTGAAGTCCGTGGGGGTAAAACCTATGGAATACCGGAATTTTTATTCTTGAGGTAGCGTAAATGTGTATCTTATTGGGAATCCTGCTTGTGGTCCTGGGGATCGCATTTCTGTGGCTCTTACACAGCTACAGAAATAAAATGAAACTGATCAAAAGCCTGCGGCTGTTGCTATCGCCCCGGGAGACCGGGGAAGAGGAGACGGAAATGTATCTGCAGTCTTGTACCCCCGAGGACAGAGAACTGTATTATTTGATCAGTGAAAAAGTAAACGAAGAGATGTATTCCAAAAATCTGAAGATGGAAGCGGAACTGCATGCGCTGCAGAACCAGATCAACCCCCATTTTCTGTATAATACGCTGGAGGTAATCCGAGGCAGAGCGCTGGTACAGAATGCGCAGGATATTGCAGATATGACGGAAGCACTGGCTACAATCTTCCGCTATAATATCAATCGTCCCGGGGATGTGGCAACGCTGCAGGAGGAGATCGACAATGTACGGAATTATATGCTGATCCAGAACTGTAGATTCGGAGACCGATTTCGGTTCGAGACAGAGATCGAAGATGTGGAAGATGGCATACTGACACATGTGTTGCCGGTGCTTACCCTGCAGCCGTTGGTGGAAAACGCCATATATCACGGTATCAACGAACGGATTGGCGGCGGACGGATACGGTTAAAGGCGTATCTGACACAAAGAGATCTGCTCATTATTATTTCGGATAACGGAAAAGGAATGGATGATGTGACCCTGCAGGAAATCCACAGAAAACTTGTGGGGGCATCCGAAGGACTGCCGGTAGAGAAAAAGACCGGTCGTGGCACGGGAATTGCTCTGACAAATGTGAATCAGAGAATTAAGTTCTATTTTGGAAAAGAATATGGTCTGGATGTGAAGAGTACATTGGGAATTGGCACGACAATCACGATCACGATTCCCAGAATGGTAGTGTAGTTATGAAGAATTCCATTTTTAAGGTTGAAGATCTGGTGTTGGTACAACAGGATATTGCAGTGATCAATCATGTATCCTTTGAATTATACAGTGGAGAGGTCCTGGGGATCCTGGGACTGAGCGACAGTGGAATTCTGGCATTGATGGATGTGCTGACGGGGAATCAGAGAGTCAGAGGCGGAACTGTCTATTACGGCGGTCAGAAAATGGAATACCGCAGTGTCAGGGAAGCCAGAAGCTGCGGAATCTATGGAATTACGCAGCAGACCTCGCTGATTCCCCGTCTTTCAATCTTGGATAACCTCACGGTGATCGGTTCTGATGCGTGGAAGAATTTTTTGATCCGCAGGAAAAAATTAAGCGAGCACATCAAGCAGATCATTGAGCAATACGGAGGAAATGTGGACCTGCAGAAAAAGGTTTATGAACTGACCGGATTCGAGCGACAGATCATTGAGATATATAAAGCCATTGAAAATAACGTGAAGATCCTGTGTGTCTACGGTCTGGGGGAAAACTGTACCGCCGAAGAACTGGGAATCTTAAGAGACATCCTGGGGAAAATGAAAGAGAACGGGATCGGTATCATTTTTATTCATTATAACAGTGAGAAAATACAAAAATTCTGCGACCGGATCCTGATCATGCGGCACGGATTCCTGGCGGATGAAGTAGAGACTGCGGAGACATCAGAACAAGACCTCTTCCGGAGACTGTCTGCGGAACGGGGAAGAAAAAGCGCGGAGCGGAAATCCCCCGGGAAGGATGGTTATATATGCGGATATTATGACAAAAAGGAACTGAAACTCCGAAGAGGCGAAGTGACTGCGCTGATCGTGACAGATTTTTCTCCCGAAAAATTCTGCGTCCCGGAAGGAGGTCTGCAGATTGCCAGCTATGAGAGAGAATTCTGGGAAAAAGCCATTTTTGATAATTTTACCCTGGAAGAAAATATTCTTCTGAAATCCTACCGGTATCATCAGAAGTTCGGAGCGCTGATCGACCGGAGAATGTTGCATTTTCTGCTGCGGGAGACCTGCGAGCGATACGGCTTTGATTACGAAGAACTGAAGAAGTATCCCAGGGACGCTTCGCCTAAAAAGTTGAAGGAGATCGTGATGTTCGGATGGCTCATCGATACCCCGGATATTCTGATGCTGGAGGAACCATTCTATGCGGCGGATGAGGAAATCATTGCCTGTCTGTATAAATATGTGGATATTCTGAGAGAAAAGGGGACAAGTATTGTCTGCGGCGGGGATAACTGGCAGGAACTGCGTAAAATCGCCGACAGAGTAATTAATTTATAAAAAAAGTGGCTGTGTCTCTGCAAGTGTGGTAAAATAAACTTTATATAAGCACTTTTAACACAAAGAGATAAGAGGAATAGAAAATGGATAAAATCGCAGTATTGATTCCCTGCTACAATGAAGAGAAGACCATTGCCAAGGTAGTATCCGACGTGAAGAGGTTCCTGCCGGAGGCAGTGACGTATGTATATGACAATAACTCCACGGATCGCACGGTGGAACTGGCTACGCAGGCTGGGGCGATCGGACGTTATGAATATGCCCAGGGTAAGGGAAATGTGATCCGCAGAATGTTCCGGGAGATTGATGCGGAATGTTATCTGATGATCGACGGCGACGATACGTACCCCTTAGATTGTGCTGCGGAGATGGTGGAGAGGGTGCTGAAGCACCAGGCGGATATGGTAGTGGGAGACCGGTTATCCTCCACTTATTTCACGGAGAATAAGCGCCCGTTCCATAACTTTGGCAACAGCCTGATGCGTGCGGGGATCAACAGCCTGTTCCATGCCAATATCAAGGATATCATGACCGGATACCGGGCATTCAGCTATGAATTCGTGAAGACTTTCCCGGTATTCTCCAAAGGATTTGAGATTGAGACGGAGATGACTATTCATGCGGTGAACTATAACATGCAGGTGGAGAACGTGGTGGTGGAATACCGCGACCGTCCGGAAGGCAGTGAATCCAAGCTGAACACATACAGCGATGGCTTTCGCGTCATCCGCAAGATGCTGCAGTTGTATAAAAATTATAAACCCATGCACTTCTTCGGGATGCTGGCATTGTTGCTGACGGTAATCTCTGTGATTTTATTCGTACCGGTACTTCTGGAGTATCTCAGTACCGGACTGGTGCCCAGATTCCCGACGCTGATCGCCTGCGGATTTATTTTGTTAGCGGGGATCCAGTCATTTTTCTCCGGCATGATGCTGGAAGTTATGGCGGCCAAGGACCGGAAGGATTTCGAGTACCGTCTGAACCGTGTACATGGGGAACATCAGGAACGTAAAGGATTGTAATATGCGGGAGACGAGAATACTTCCCAGACGTAAAGGGTATCTGTTGCTTTGCGTTCTGGGATGTCTGTTTGTATTTTTTGTAAAAACAGAAAAAGATCTGGCAGCAAACGGGAACGTTCTGTGGACCGCCGGCTATGTGGGAAGCACTTTGGCATGGTCGGTGATCCTGGGATGCGTGCTTGGAATGGTGGGGACCCGGGTGGTCTGCTATATGGCAGAAAATACTGCTGCAAGGCAGAATAGTCAGACGCAGAGCCAGGATCACATGGATGGCGCTGACGGCCGCCAGAAGGCAATAGGTTACAAAAGATTTGCCGCATGGATACAGAACCGCTCCGGCAGACAGGTGCTTCTGGGAAGTATTCTGCTACTGTTGCTTGCGTGGCTTCCGGTATATCTGGCATATTATCCGGGGATCTGTGCCTATGATGCGCCGGTGCAGACCGGTCAGATCATGGAGCATTACTATTTTGATCATCATCCCATCGTGCATACTCTGCTTTTACAGGGAATGCTGTGGCTGGGTTCCCATATCTTCGGCAGTGTGAATGCGGGCATGGCATGTTATACGGCTGCGCAGATGTTGCTGCTTGCAGGCAGCATGGCATATGGTATGTGGGTATTACACAGAAGAAAAGCCCCGGTGGCTGCTTGGTTGTCTGTGTTGTTACTTGGAATGTTTTTTCCGTTTCACTGGTACATGAGTGTCAGTATGACCAAGGATACTGTGTTCAGCGCGTTTTTATTATTACAGCTGGTGAGTCTGACGGATCTTCTTATGGAGGACCGCAGGAGTATCCGTCCCGGGATCCGGGATCTGTTGTTTGGAATCGGAACCGTAGGAATGATTCTGTTTCGGAATAACGGGAAATATGCTATGATCGTATTGTTGGCTTTTTTATTCCTGATGTTCTGTTTTGGAAAAAGGGCGAGGAAGCTCTGGGGGAGGCTGTTCGCAGTGAGTGCGGTGGCTTTCGGCGTAGGGCTTTTTGTGCTGTCTGCGGTATTTCATATCACCCATGCGGAGCAGGGAGACAGACGGGAGATGCTAAGCATGCCAATCCAGCAGATGTCGCGGTGCATGATTTATCACGGTGGGGTGGGAGTCCTCCCGGAGGATGACGGCACCATGACAGAGCAGGATAAGGCGCTGATCCATGATTTCATCCTGGATGAAGCGTATAGAGACTATGATCCGGGGATCGCGGATCCGGTAAAGCGCCATACCAACACGTATGTAGTGAGATATCGTTCCGGGGAGTTTATAAAGACCTATCTGCATCTGCTGAGCGCCTATCCGGGAGATATGATCAATGCGGCACTGGCGGTGGATGCCGGATTTTTATCACCGTTCGATACGACCCATGCCACAGTGAACCAGACGGGAGAAAAGGAAGGACTGGGTTATGTGCAGACCCGTTGGGACGAGGGTGTGTTAAACGAAAGAGGCATCTATAAAGACAGTAAATTCCCGTGGATGTATGAACGGCTGGAGAACTGGGCGGAGAATAACGGATATCTGCGGATACCTTTGCTGAAATATATTTTCGTGCCGGGAAGTTATCTGTGGCTGTATCTGGGACTGGCAGCAGTACTGTTCATTACAGACAGAAAGCGCTTCTGTCTGCCGCTTGCCATTGTGGGAGGCTACTACGGCACGATGCTGCTGGGACCTACGGTGCAGATGCGTTATGTCTACCCGGTGATGCTGGCGCTGCCGTATCTGCTGGGACTGTTATGGAAGACATCGAATAGTGTAACAGCGCAAGCTGCGCCGGAATGCATAGAAAAAGTGTAGAAAAAGCATAGAAAAAGCGTAGATAAAACATAGATAAAACATAGATAAAACGAAGATAAAACGTAGATAAAACATAGATCAAGAAAACAAGGACAATATAGGAAAACCAAATGGACAAGCTGATCATAGGAGCGGGGCTGTATGGACTGTATGCCGCGCTGTATTGTGCAAGAAAAGGGCAGCAGGTAGAAGTGCTGGAGATCGAGCAGGCACCTTTTACCAGAGCCACATATATTAATCAGGCGAGAGTGCACATGGGATATCACTATCCCCGTTCTCTGTCTACCGCTATGAAGTCGGCAGGATATTTCAAGCGTTTTGTGGAGGATTACTCCTTCTGTATTCATACGTCATTTGAGCAGATATACGCTACTTCCGCCCATTTTTCCTGGACGGATGCGGCGGAATTTTTGAAATTCTGTAAGGACGGCGGGATCCCCTGCAAGGCACTTCCGGTGGAGGAATATTTTCAACCGGGGCTGTGTGACGGTGCTTTTCTCACGGAGGAATACACCTATGATGCCCATATCCTGCGGGATTATTTTCTGGAAGAGATCGCAAAATATCCCGGTGTGAAGTTGCATTTTGGCAGAGAGATCACGAAGATCGTAAAGCTTACGGACTGTTATGAGGTGACCGCACTGCATGAGGGGCAGCGGGAAGTCTATCGGGCGCCCTTTGTGCTGAATGCCACCTATGCTTCTGTAAACCAGGTACTGGAAAAGGTGGAAGGCGTGACGACGGAACCCTTCGGACTGAAGTATGAATTGTGTGAGATCATTCTCTGCAAGGCAAGCGAGAAAATCCATAATATCGGATTCACGGTGATGGACGGTCCGTTTTTCTCTATCATGCCCTTTGGCAGGACGGGATATCATTCCCTGACTTCGGTGACCTTTACACCCCATAAGACCAGCTACGATGCCACACCCAAGTTCCCCTGCGTGGGACAGGATGGGAATATCTGTCGGAATGGGTGGCTGGGTAACTGCAATGACTGTCCGGGCAGACCGGAGAGCGCCTGGGAATATATGTCCACGCTGGCGAGAAAATATCTGCGGGAAGAGTACGGTTTTGGCTATGAGAAGTCCCTGTTCTCCATGAAGCCGATCCTGAAGGCTTCGGAGATCGACGATTCGAGACCTACCGTGATCCGGGCGGTTTCCACAGAACCCACATTGATCAGTGTACTGTCGGGTAAGATCAATACGGTATATGATCTGGATCCATTTTTGGAGTAGACACAGAGAAAGGCTATGGAGAAGAAAGTAATGCAAAATCAAGCAATTCTGAATAAAGAAAAAAATTTCGTGTCCTGTGTGCTCTATCTGCACAATGACGGCGCAGGCATCCGGGATTTCCTGAAAACGGTCTGCGGTACCATGGAAGAAAATTTTGAAAAATATGAGATCGTCTGTGTGAATGACTGCTGCATGGACAACACCGTAGAAGAGATCCATAAGTTCCTGGAAGAGAGTGGCACCCGCCATGTGGTCAGTATGATCAATTTAAGCTTTTATCAGGGCGTGGAGATGGCGATGAATGCCGGAAGAGATCTGGCAGTGGGAGATTTCCTGTTTGAGTTCGATAAATGTCTGCCGGATTTTGAACCATCCCTGATCATGGAAGTATATCGCAGAGCCCTGGAGGGGTATGATGTGGTGGCAGCGGCACCGAAGCATGATGTGGCGTTTACCTCCCGTCTGTTCTATGCGGTATATAATCTGGGAAGCCGCAACACGCACAAGCTTCGCCAGGAGAGATTCCGTATCATCTCCCGCCGGGCGGTGAACCGTGTGAACCAGATGAACGCATACATCCCTTACCGTAAGGCAATGTACATGAACTGCGGACTGAAAGCGGACACGCTGGTCTATGATAATAAAAGATTAGCAAGCAGTGGCAGGAACAGAGAGGAACGCAGTACCCGCAGCAGCCTGGCACTGGATACGCTGATCATATTTACCAACGTACTGGAGAAATTCTCCATGTTAGTGAGTGTGATCCTGTTCTCTGTCATGGTGATCATGTTCGGCTGGATCGTGTATTCCATTTTCAGCACGGTACGCCCCGTAGAAGGCTGGATGAGTCTGATGACGCTGATCTCCTTTGGCTTTTTCATGATGTCTGTGATGCTGACACTGATCTTCAAATATCTGTCCGTGATCCTGAATATGAGCTTTAAGAGACAGCGTTACGTAATAGAAGGAGTGGAAAAACTGACAAAATGATGTTTACGATTATTTTTCCGGTATTAAATGAACGCCTGCGTTTAGAGAGCGGTGTGACCCGCACGGTGGAATATCTGCACAAGATCGCTTTTGAAGATTATGAGATCATTATTGTGGATAACGGTTCCGAGGACGAGACCCCGCAGATCGCGGAGATGCTCTGTCAGAAATATGAAAAAGTAAGATATGAGAGAATCAATGTCCGGGGTGTGGGCGCCGCATTCCGCAGAGGCGTGGAATTAAGCCATGGCGATGTGGTAGGCTACATGGATATTGACCTGTCTACCAATATCAAACACCTGGGAGAGGCCATTCACCTCTTCGAGACACAGGATGAGATCCAGTATATTAACGGCAGCCGTTTCGCCAGAGAATCCGATACACAGGGAAGAAAATGGTATCGCAAGATCACGTCCCAGGGACTGTTGATTCTGTTGAAACTGTTCCTGCGGATGAAGTCCACGGATGCCATCTGCGGCTTTACCTTTGTACGCAGACAGACTGCTCTTTCCCTGATTGCGGGCTGCAGTCAGGATAACGGCTGGTTCTATATGATCGAATTCCTGTTACGGGCGGAGAAGCGGGGCGTGAAGATCCTGGATTACCCGGTGGAGTGGCAGGAAGATTACAATACTACCGTTAAGGTATTTAAGACGATCTGTAATTATCTGGTACAGATTGCAAGATTGTTTAACGAGTTTTATATTAAGAAGCATATATAAGATGCCAGGGGAAAAAGGTCTAAGCCCACATGAACTCGCTCATAAGTGCGTAGCACGGAACAATCCGTAGGCATCAAGGTTGAGGGCTTTTGCCCCGGAAACGGAAGAAAGAAGGATAATACCATGGCACATATTAAAAGAATCGATCTGACAAGAGATGTGGCAGCGCATGCGGAAGCCTACCGGAAAGCCATTGAGAACGTATGTAAAGAGACCGCTTTTTCCGGCGGAAAATATGCAGATGCCTTTGACAAAGAGTTTGCCGCCTATGTGGGAAGCAGATTTGCCAGTGGTGTCAACAACGGTACCTCCGCTTTGCATCTGGCAATGCTGGCATTGGGCGTAGGCCCCGGGGATGAAGTGATCGTTCCGGCCAATACTTATATAGCAACTGCATGGGGGGTAAGCTATACAGGAGCCACACCGGTGTTCGCAGACTGTACACCGGATACCTGGGAGATCGATCCTTCCGTACTGGAGGCTAAGATCACGGAAAAGACGAAAGGCATTATCGGTGTTCACCTCTACGGTCAGCCTTTTGACTATGCGGGAGTCCGCAAGATCGCAGACCGTCACGGACTGTTTGTGGTGGAGGATTGTGCCCAGGCTCACGGAGCAAAGTTTGAGGACAGAAATGTGGGAACGCTGGGAGACCTGGCCTGCTTCAGCTTCTACCCGGGCAAGAACCTCTACGCCTTTGGTGAGGGCGGCAGTGTTACCTGTCAGGAAGAAAAATATTATAAGCATATCGACCGTCTGAAGAATCAAGGCTGTGATGTGCGGTATTATCATGATGAGATCGGTTACAACTACCGGCTGGAAGGTCTGCAGGGGGCAGTGTTGAGTGTCAGCCTGAAATATCTGCCGGAGTGGACGAAGAGACGGCAGGAGATCGGACATCGTTATCTGAAGGAGATCACAAATCCGTTGATCACCATGCAGAGACATCCGGAGAACACCACTCCGGTCTTCCATCTGTTTGTCATCACGGTGCCGGATCATGAAGACTTTATCCGGTATATGGCAGCAAATGATGTGGAATGTAACATGCATTATCCGGTACCCTGCCATTTACAGAAGGCTTATGCCAATCTGGGCTATCAGCCGGGAGACTGTCCCAATGCGGAATATCTGGCCGCACACTGCGTGACCCTGCCGCTGTTCCCGGAGATGCGGGAGGATGAGATCGCCAGAGTGATCGATCTGTGCAATGCCTACAGACAGGCATAAGGAGTGAATATTATGCAGGATACCATGCGGACAGAAATAAAAAAGCGGATAGCGCCGGAACGGATTCCCGGAGTTTACCGGGATACCGGAGCAGGAATCTATTTACGGCTGATGACCCGTGAGGATACCGACCGGATCGTGGCATGGCGCAACAGTGATGCCGTGCGGAAAAATTTTATCTATCAGGCTCTTTTTACCAGAGAGTCTCATGAGAACTGGATCCGGACCCATGTGGAGACCGGCGATGTGGTGCAGATGATCATCTGTGATCTGGCAAACGACAAGCCACTGGGATCCGTCTATATCCGGGATATTGACAGACATCATAACAAGGCGGAATACGGTATTTTCATCGGAGAGGCCGATGCCAGAGGCAGAGGTGCCGGTACGGCAGCGGCAAAGCTGATGCTCCGGTACTGCTTCGAGGAAGAACAGCTGCACAGAGTGTATCTGCGGGCTCTGTCGGAGAACGGGCAGGCGATCCGCAGCTATGAAAAAGCGGGATTTCGCAGAGAGGGCCTGTTGCGGGACGATGTGTGTATTGAAGGCGACTACCGGGACATCGTCTGGATGGCAGCAGTGAATTCCGGAAATGATCAGGAAAACGAGGAATAGAACACAATTATGAAAAAAGTAAGTTTTGTAATCCCCTGTTATCGCTCGGAACATACCTTACCCCATGTGGTGAAGGAGATCCGGGAAAAAATGCAGGAACTCACGCAGTATGAATACGATATTTTTCTGGTGAACGATGCTTCCCCGGACAATACCATGGGAACCATAAGGGATTTGTGTGATAAATATGACAATATCAAGGGAATCGGCTTTGCCCGGAATTTCGGACAGCATGCGGCACTGATGGCGGGACTTCGTCATTCCGACGGCGATTACGTGGTGTGTCTGGATGATGACGGACAGACACCGGCGGATGAAGTGGACAAGCTGCTGGGCAAGCTGGAAGAGGGTTTCGATGCCGTTTACGCCAGCTACGAACATAAACAGCATTCCACATTCCGGAATATGGGAAGCAAGGTCAATGAGCTGATGACCCGGATGATGCTGGATAAACCGGCGGATCTGTATATTTCCAGCTATTTTGCAGTGAAGAGATTCGTGGTGGAGGATATGATCCGCTATGAGAATTCCTACCCCTATGTCATTGGACTGGTGCTCCGGGCCACCAAAAACATTACCAATGTGGCGGTGTGTCACAGGGAAAGAGAGGAAGGCAGTTCCGGATATACATTGAAAAAGCTGCTGGGCTTATGGTTCAACGGATTTACCGCATTCTCGGTGAAACCGCTGCGGATTGCCACTACACTGGGTGTGGGATGTGCCGGTATGGGCTTCCTCTATGGAATCTATACCATTATCAAGCGTCTGGTGAATCCTAATGTGCCCATGGGCTTTAGTGCCCTGATGGCAGCCGTGGTATTTTTCGGCGGCATGATCATGATCATGCTGGGACTGATCGGGGAATATGTGGGACGTATTTACATCAGCATGAATAATTCTCCCCAGTATGTGATCCGGGAAAAGATCCATCTGGGTGAGGAAGACCGGTAAATCGAAATAAAACAGAAGGGTAACAGGAAAACGGATGAAGAAAGAACGTTTTGTGGATTGGTGGAAACAGGACAAACGTTATATGACACTGCTGAAAGCGGTACTGATGGCAATGCTTCCCCTGCTCTGCTGTCTGGTACGGACGGCAGCGGAAGGAAGAAGCATCGGACAGGTGTATCTTCCCTCTTCGGAATGGAACGACGAATTATTCTATTTCAAGCAGGTGGAGGGAATCGTAAATTACGGTTTTCCCCGGGGATATTTCGGTTTTAACGAAAGTCATGCGTTGCAGTTGTCCTTTGCAGCATGGAGTCCGGTGCTGGTATTTCCCTGGATCCTGTGGGGACTGTTATTCGGCTGGAATCTGCTGTCTCCGGTGATCTGCAATATCGTGCTGCTGACAATCACCATGTTTGTATTTGTCTGGCTGGTGAAGCCCACCTGGAAACAGCTGGGGATCCTGACGGTATTGTTCAGCCTGTATTCCCTGTTTGTCAGATATATGCTGTCCGGTATGCCGGAGGTGATCTGCTTCAGCTTGCTGATCCTGTTCTACGGACTGGCCATGAGCTATCTGAAAAAGGAGAGCCGCGGGAAACTGATCGCCATGTTCGTGATCTCGGTACTGCTGACCCTGATGCGGCCTTATATGCTGCTGTTTCTGGCTCTGGCCTGCTATTTCTGGATCTGCCGTAATAAAAAGGCAGGGTGGATCGGATCGATTCTGATAGTGGCGGCAACGGGAATTACCTATGCCCTGATCAAACATTATCTGGGAGCGGAATATTTTACACCGCTGTTTTATACGGACTGGATCACTACCTTTTTCACTGATGGGATCGGCGCGGGCTTCCGCAACCTTTTCGGAACACTTTACTGGAAAGGACTGGAATTCTACAGACATTGTATCGAAGGGGGACGGAATGGTCTGGCTTCCGGAGCCTTTTTTGACGGTTATCTGTTGGTGCTGCTGATCCTGTTGGTGCAGAGTTTTCTGGACATCCGCACACTGCGCCGGGCGAAGCGGGTGGAACGGATCGCGATGGAGCCGGAGGATAAGAAGGTACGGGAGGCGTTGTTCGGACCGTACACACTGACAGAGGACAGAAAACGGGAACTGCACAACCAGCTGGTTATTGAAGTGCATTTTGCCCTGAGCCTTATCGCCATGCTGTTCGCACATTTGCTCATGTACAAAATGGTGGAAGGCAGCAAACATTTCCTGACCTTTATCGCAGCAGGCATTTTCATCGTCAGTATGCTGGAGACCAGATATTATAAGAAAGCGGTGCTTCTGGGAGCGGCTTTCCTGTATCTGTACAGCTTCAAGGCGGTGGAGCCCTATGACTATCAGATTCC
>ERZ780117.368-NODE-368-length-19686-cov-3.331160_pt1 | contig 19686 bp, 18 predicted proteins | sample MGYA00510985_ERZ780117 | MGnify/ENA primary metagenome ERZ780117 (study PRJEB29588, sample SAMEA2159553) | human gut metagenome | biome: human gut; feature: human-associated habitat; material: faeces | place: Denmark | collected 2008/2010 ...
TGTTTCAGCAGGAATTATATCTAGAAGTTCTTTTGAAGGAAGAACAGAAACAACGGCTTTTGTTGAAGGTATAGTTCCGTTGTAATTTTTCAGGATTCCTTCTTCATTGAAGGTAAATAATAGTTTTACAATTGCAAAATTAGATGTGCTGTCAGCCTTAATATTCACGACCTGTGCTACATAGGGTGTGTTAGAATCTTCAATTATAACAAATCCCGAAAGCGCCAGATTATCATTTACATCATACGCTATTTTTACTAAATTGTTCTTAATTTCCAATACCTTCATTTGCACTTCCTCACCTTGAAAATTATTTTACCATGAACATGCTAATTTTGTAATATATCTTGAAGTTTATTGTAAATTTCGATTGTTAATATACAGATTTTTAAATCTCTTTTAACAAGACTTTTGATAGTTTCTTTGTAACAGCGTAATAATGCTTTGTTTAAACCATTTTTTTCATTTAAAAGAGAGCGTATTTGTTCTGAATATTCTTTATCCCGCGTATTCGGTTCAATTTTATCCGCAAGAAAAACTATCTTTTCAAAATCGGTCATATCAAGCTTTCCCAGAGTATGCCATCTGATTGCAGAAAGAATTTCTTTATCTGTTACATTAAATTCCTTTTCTGCTATGAATGCGCTGACAGGTGCATGAAGTGTTTTATAATTAAGCATTTCACATTCTTCAACGTGTAAATTTTTATGAATAATCTCAAGCAGTTTTTCGTTGGAAAAACATTTTGCACAATCATGCAGCAGTCCTGCAAGGTAAGCTTTTTCGTTATCTAAACCGTATTTTTCTGCCAATTCTTTTGCACAATCTGCCGTACCAAGTGTGTGAAGGTATCTTTCTTCATTAAGGTTGTTTTTCAGCCAATCAAGTATTTTGGTATAATCCATTTTTGTATATATATTCCTCTACATTGTTTGTAACAAGATCGTTAATTGATATGCCTTGTGCTATTCTCTCTCTAATATGTGTTGATGAAATATCCGTAAAAGGCATTCCCGCAATTTCAAAAGAATAATCTTTCGCTTTAAGCCAATCCAGATTAACAGTCTCATTTTCTCTTACAAAAACAATAAAATCAACAAGCTTTTTAAATTTATCTGTTTCATACCAGTTTTCAATTTGCTTAAAGGCGTCTGTCCCTATAATAAAGCGAATTTTCCCATCAACATTATATTTTTTATATAATTCTAGTGCTGTTAGATATGAATATGATTTACCTTCATTTTTATATTCAATATCTGAAATTTCAAAGTGCGGGTTATCTTGTATTGCAAGTTTTACCATATTAAATCGGTGAGTGCACATTGATGTGTCATAATCTTTATGGGGCGGTTTGTATGCAGGTATAAAAATTATTTTGTCAAAGCCGTAATGAGATAAAACATATTCAGCCATTTTCAAATGAGCATTATGAATCGGGTTAAAAGTTCCTGAAAAAATACAAAGTTTCATATACTGATTTTAACATAATAAAAAGCAGAACCGGAGTTCTGCTGGAAAAAATTTGTAGGGGAAAAATTAATTGGAGTTAAAATGTTAGATTAAGTGTAAAGCTTGTCTGTTTGCCATTGCGATGAAATTCATCTGGGCAAAAAGTAAATCTGATCTGTCTTCAAACGGCTGATTATTGTTGACTGTAACTTGATTTTCGTAGATGTTTTTTAATTTGTCATCAATTTTTTTCAAATTTGCAACTGCCATTTTATGCCTCTCAATCTTCTTATTTATCGCTTGTGTATATATAAAGTATATACAAATTTAAAAATTTCACAAAAGATTTAACTTGTTACATTTCTTTACATAAGATTTAAAAAAGCAATAATTGAATAAGCTTTGTTTTTATATTTATATAGGGGAAAATAGGAAAACTATGCTCGACAAAAATTATATTAATAATCAGCAGGGACCGCAGTTTCAAGCGGTAACGCCGCAGGCTTCCTCGCAGGCAGGGCAGCCTCAGGTGGCAATGCAGGCAGTGAATCCGGAACTTTTGAAGCAGAATGTTCAGGACAGTTATGTTGCAAATCGTCTAGGCGAAAATGCGGATGATCCCAAAGCTACGCTTTATACTGGAGCTCTGGCGATACCCACATGGTTTGCTATAGCAAAAGGTATGGATTATTATGCAGATAAATCAAGAGGGGATTTTGAAAAAACAGTCCATCATAAAGTCGGGCAGTTTGGTGATGATATTACAAGCCATGTTAAAAACAGCAGATTTGGTAAATCAAGCTTTGCTCACTCATTAAATAACGGATTTAATAATTTTAAAGGATTTTTAAAGCGAAACTTTGTTGACAAATTCAGGGTAACACGTGCATTTGCTTATACTCCCTCAAGACCTGAACTTGATATGGTAAAAGGTCAGGCAAACGGTATGTGCGGTATGCTGTTATTTGATTACCCGCAGCAAGGCGAACAGTTTGTTAAACCTCTTAAGTATATTGAAGATTTGGATTGTTACGGAGCTTCAAAAGCTGATATTAAAAAATGGAAAGCTTTGTTGGATAAAGCTCCTGATGTTAATGCTAAAAATGAAATATTACAGCGTGCAGAACTTGAAACTATATTGCAAAATTCAAGATTAAAAAGAACTCCTGCTCAAATTGCAAAAGAAATAAGTGATTTTAAAGTTCTTAATGCAGGCGATAAAATTTTAAAATTGAAAGATTTAAAAGCATTTGAATGGGGCTATAACGATTTTGCGGAAATGGAAGCGGTCCAAAAAAATATTCAGGAAAGAATGCCGAGAGTGCTCGAAGCCAGCCATAATGCAAATAAAAAAATGTTTGCAAGAATATGGGGGACAAACCACAGCAAATGGGGCAGAATTAAAACTTGGCTTTTCGGGCGTAATGTTTACGCATCTGAAACTGCAAATAAGCTTGCAGGTTCTTTAGGTAATGTAGATTTAAAAGCAAAAGATAACAAAGAACTTGCAGATGTACTTAAAAAGACCGGTTTGGATAAGAAAATCCCAAAATCTGCGTTAGGTAAATTTTTCGCAAAATATAACAACCTTGTTCTTGAAGGTGCAACAAACAGGGTAGCAGGCGGTAAGTTTGTTGCCTTGATGCAGGCTGCATATCTGGCTGATGTTTTGTATAAAACAGCTAAAACAGAAGGTGCGAGCGAAAAAGTTAAGACATTTGCAGAGCGTTTTACAGAAATGATTGCCTTCTTCGTTGCAATGCCTCTTGCAATTCAGCTGATGCACAGAATCGGCGGACTGCAGTATGCAGGTATGACAAAAGAACAGGTTGAAGCATACAGAAAAGCTTTGAAAATTCATAATGATACTGCTATGGCGGGTTTGTTTAAGAATAAAGATGCATGGAAAGCTTCTAAGGATAACTTGAAACAAATGCGAAATGCAGGAGTTAAAAATCCTATTACAAAATTGTTTAAACGTGCAGGCAGAATCGTTACGGTTGGTCTTGAGCAGATAAGACCTTTTGATAAGAAAGATATTGCAGATATCGCAAAAGACGGAACAAAGACATATAGAAAAGGCGTAATGAGCAAGATTAAAGATTTGTTCAGACATCCTAAATTCGGCCTCAAGCAGATGGCAGGCTATCCTATGAGAATTATTTTAGGAATGATGATAATTCTGCCGTTCTTAAGCAAAATTGCAGTAAAAGGTTCTCACTTAATATTCGGCAAACCTAAAAATTCCGTCCTTGATGAAGGAAAGGAATCTGAAAAAACTGCACAGCTGAATAATCAAACTCAGCTTCCGCCGCAGCTTCAGCAGGCGGCACAACAACAGCAGGCTAATGCTCAAAATCAGCCTGTCCAAACTATGCAGAACAATTCACAGTCAAATTTGCTTAATAAATATAGAAATGGCAATACACAGTCTCAAACTTCTCAATCTGATGCTAATTCTCAAAATTCATCCGAACCCGTTAGAACTTATATCCCGTCTCCTGTAGGTGTCCAGCTTCAGCAGGGGAATGAAGATCTGACGGCTGCTGATGCCGCTATGAGGCGTGCGGATTCTGCTGAACAACTTGCAATGCAGACACTTAAGATGAATTAAGTTGATATAAGTAATATTTTTTGTATGGTTTTGTTGCCCTAATCATTAAAGCATGCTATAATATGTGTCGGAGGGTTTTATGCCGGCAACATTTGATTATAAGGGTTTCGCAAAAGATTTAACAAAACAGGCTGAAAATGTTATGCCTGAAGATATTGCATTGAAACATAAAAAAGAATTTCTCGATAGAATTTATGATTTTACATATATTGCAGGAGAAGCTTTTTCTAATGACGATGCTATTGAGAATTCAGATACCGCAAAAGTTTTAACACAGGTGATTTCTGAATGGACTTTTCATAAATATGTTGATTTATTGCGTTCTGATATTCCGGAAATGTACCATGAAAGCATTTTGCAAAAAGTTGCTTATGTCGCATTTGAAATGGGGAAAGAATCTGAATTCAGCAAATTGTCTCAGGAACAAATGCTTACACTTGTTGAACAGCAGATTAAGAGAGCTTATGAGAAAGCTTGTAAAAAATTACTTGATAACGGGCAAATATCGAAAGATGCATGTGATAAAGCCCTTAATCTTTCAAATGCCGATGATTTTGCAAATAAGCTTGTTCATAATGTAAAAATTTTAAAAAATAAAAAGTCCACAATGCCTTATACCATAAGTGCATTAATCTTAGGAATTTTAACCGTAGTACTGAATATTATATATACAGATGCACCTGATATGGTATTAATCAATACTATAATGATTGTTTTATTATCTGTGTATGTAGGTATTTATATAGGCGCGCAAATTTTTGGCAAATAGCTCATTAAGGCAGACTTGAATTTGACTTAAAATATGTTATAATGAAATTAGCTCTGTACAGGTGCTCATTTTGTTCCTACATTTATTTTAAAAGGGAGAATTGACTCTGTCAGGATGTGAAGTATACCCGCCGATATTTATATCGCCAGCGGGAAACGGATAATCCGAGGCGTTCACCCACCTGCGAGACCACGCAGGCAACAAAATCACATCTGTGCGGGGCTGTTTTATTAACAGTAAGAGAGGAGTTGTTTATGGAAAAGAGTAAATATTCAAGAGTGTCGGGGGGGGGGCATTTCTAGCTGACAGAAGTGCAGGAAGTCAAGTTGTATGCATTAATGTCATTGCGCATTTATTGCGCAATCTAAAATTTGTCATAAAAAGATCGCGCAACATGTGCGCGATGACAGGTCTTAATATTCTTCCCCTCACCCTTTGGTGTGAGGGGGTCCGAAGGACAGGAGAGGGGTTTGTTGGATGTCAATCTAACGTTCCGCATGAGATAGATTGTCATCCCGAACTTGTTTCGGGATCTCATCAGATACTGAAACACAGAGGTAAATCTGACGCTCAAAAGATGCTGAAACAAGTTCAGCATGACGGTAATTCCCTGAAACGAACTTATTCACTTATTAACCTATTCTCTTATTCACCTCATAAAAAAGCCGCATTTACTCTTGCAGAGGTCTTAATAACATTAGGCATTATCGGTATAGTTGCAGCTATGACAATGCCTATTTTGGTTGCAAAGTATCGAGAAAAGTTGTTGGTTAATCAGGCTAAGACTGCTTATTCAAAATTGTCAAACGCTTTAATAATGGTCAAAGTACATAATGGGTATAATTCTTATGCTGATTTTATGTATAGTATATCAAGTGAGGATGAGATGCTTGATATAATATGTAATGAATTAAAGGTGGTAAAAAAATGTAAAAAAAACGAAAAAGGTTGTTTTACTTGGCTTACCAAATATGCAAATAAACAAATAAATAATAATGGACAGATCTCCTATCAGAATTTTCAACCAACGAGCAGTGCAATTCTTGCAGATGGAACTGTAATATCTGTAGGAAATTTAATAACTGAAGAGTCAAAAAGAGATTGTACGACAGTGCGATCTTATCAAAATAGCAACGGTGATTGGGTTTCGTATTCTGATGATAGATGCGGGCATATCATTGTTGATGTTAATGGTAAAAAATTACCAAATCAACTTGGCGCTGATACGTTTGACTTTGGAATAACAGAAAACAATTTAAATGCAAGATATCCATTTTTCTATAATGATGAATTAAATTATGAACATTACAATTTAAATTAAACAATAGGGTTTAGTTAAGAATTTAAGTATTGTGATATAAGCTCCATTAATTTAACCTTGAAATTAAGTTATATTTCCATAAAATTGTGTTTTGAAAATATAACAAATTAGACTGCGGGATTTTGAAATAGGCTGGGGAAAATCAGGATGGGACGTTTGAAAAACATTTTGAACAGTGGCAACCCGATTTATACAAAATGTGCTGAAGGGCAGAAAAAAGATTAATAAAAGTTCATAAAAAATTATTATATTTATTGCAACGTTATAAAAAAAGTGGTAAAATATATATATGGTTTTAGCGTCTCTTTTATTATTCGTTGTTATTCTGCTGTGTTCGCTTATTATTTATCTTTTCTGCAAAAGAGTAATTTATAAGCTCAACAAGCGTGTTCTGGCACGTAACATTGCAATTTTGAAAAACTCTAAGGAGCTTGCAGATTATGACAATTTGTCGGATGACGAGATTAGAGAAAAACTGATTATTCCATTTTTTCTTGTACTGGGATATAACACGTTTGACAGGCGGGAATTTGTAAGAACGCAGAGGAGAGCATCTGTCGAGCCCGATTATATTACAAAAAAATGGGATAACAGCAGACTTTGCAAACGTTCTTTGTATATAAAATTTGAAAAATTTGCGGACAGTGCTGTTGATGTTAAACATAAGACATATAAAGATAACAAAATGCAGGGCGTTAATATTGATGAATTAATGAATAAACTGTATTTTAACGGAGAATATTATGTTTTAACAAACGGGTATTTGTATTTGTTTTTCAGTAAGCATTATGTTTCCGGCAGTGAAAAATTTGAATTCTGCTTTAACGTAAAGAGTTTTTCAAAAGCAGATATCGCTCATCTCGCATATTTTACAAAGCAGTATATGTTTCTGGAAATCTCTGATGTTTACAGAGTATGATTTTGTTATGGAACATTAATATTATTCTGATTAATATTATGTAAAGATATTGGTAATTAAATATTTATTGAGTATAATTATCTCATTACAGTATATTTTAGTAAGAAAGATGATTATGCAGGAAAATTTTGAAAGAAAAACAATAAAAAACATAGATTTTAATATAGATTTGGCTCAGAGTTTCGGCATTTATAAAAACAAGTCAGAATTTGATTTGCTTGATTATGCAAGCTCTGTTAATATATCATGCGGATTCCATTCAGGTGATCCGCTAACGATACGTGATGCTTTATTAAGAGCAAAAGAAAAAAATGTCGTAGTCGGGGCTCATATCGGATTTGATGATATTCAGGGGTTTGGCTACCGCGATATGGATTTGGATGAAGATGAGATTGAAGCTGTTGTTATTTATCAGGTGGGTGCTTTAATGTCTTTTGCCAAAACTTTCAATATGGAAATAGAGCATGTACGTCCGCACGGTGCCATGTATAAAAGATGTGCATCAGATTTTGCTTTTGCCTGTTCTGTTGCAAAAGCTGTTCAAAAGTGTTCAAAATGGCTTGTTTACTACGGTGCTGCAGGCGAAATTACAGAAAAAACTGGTGAACTTATAAACATACCTGTTGCGCAGGAAATTTGTCTTGAAAAAATGTATAATGTTGACGGAACCGTTAATACTATAGCTAAAGACTGTGAAAATACAGAAATGGAAATATCACGCTTAAAACAACTGCTTTCATCTTCTCAGGTTTCTAACATAGAAGGCGGAAAAACTGTTGTTACAGCTGATACAATTCATTTTACAAACAGACTTTCTAACTCTCTTGAGTTGATAAAACAGGCGTATGATGTTATTAAACCTGTTCCTGTTAATTATAAAAATGCATGTTTGTCAGGCTGGGTAGAATAATTTAAGAATATAACAAGGATAGATTATAAGACGATGAAAGATTTTAGAAAAAACGTAAAATTCCCCGAAGATGTAAGATGGCTGATGCCGGGTTTGCAGGTAAAAAGATGGTTTGCACTGATTTTTCTCGGTGCTGTTTTAATGACATTCGGCGTTTTGATTTTATTTGATATAAAACCTGTATTTTATACTATGGAATTCATTCGTAAAATTGCAATGACAGTTTCAACAGAATGGATTGCATTTGCGGCAGTAATGTTTGGAGCAGGTATATTTTTTAAAGGCTGGCAAAAAACAAATTTGTCAATCCTTGACGGAAGTGATAACCAATCTTTACTGGAAAATCTCTATAGAAGAAGAAAACTTAACAGAGGCCCGAAAATAGTAGCAGTGGGAGGCGGAACAGGTCTTTCAATGCTTTTAAGAGGGATTAAAAATATTACAAACAACGTAACGGCAGTTGTAACTGTCGGTGATGACGGCGGAAGCTCGGGAAGACTTAGAGAGGAAATGGGGGTTCTCCCGCCCGGTGATATAAGAAATTGTATTGCTGCGCTCGCTGACGATGAAGATCTTGTTACAAAGTTGTTCCAGTACAGGTTTAAAACAGGTGAAGGACTTGAAGGCCACAGCTTCGGCAACTTGTTTTTGACGGCACTTTGTGCAATTACAGGAGATATGGTTCGTGCAGTTAAGGAATCTTCCAATGTTTTATCCATACGCGGGCGTGTTTTGCCTTCTACTCTTGATGATATGAAACTTGTCGCAGAAATGCAGGACGGAAGAATTATTCACGGGGAGTCAAATATCCCTGAGGCTCATGGAAAAATTAAACGCTTATTTACAGATCCGCAAGACTGCAAAGCTTTGCCCGATGTAATTTCTGCAATCCGCGATGCAGAATTGATAATTCTCGGACCGGGAAGTTTATACACAAGTGTTATACCTAACCTTTTAATAAGAGAAATTGCTCATGAAATTGCTAAATCAAGTGCTAAAAAAATATATGTCTGCAATATTATGACTCAACCGGGAGAAACTGACGGCTACAGTGTTTGTGATCATATTAACGCTATAATGAAACATGCGGGAAGTAAAAATGTTATAGATGCTGTTCTTGTTAATGATTTTATGCCTTCAAATTTAGCAAAAAAATACCAGATTGCGGGTTCATATCCTGTTAAACTGGATTTTGAGAATTTGAAAAAGCTCGGCGTAAAACTTGTTACGCGTAAACTGATCGAAGACAGCAAAGAAGGACTTGTCAGACACAGTTCACATCGTGTTGCAAGAGCCATTTATTACTGGTTCAGAAAAGAACATAAAAATGAAAAAGGAATTTTCCCAAATTCACATAAAGAAAATGAAAAACAAGGCTGTAATGTGTAATGTTTAAAAAAGTTACTGTTAATACAATTCGTAAATACAAAGAAAATAATGAAAAATTTTCGGTTTTAACGGCTTATGATTATTCAACCGCTAAATATATAGATGACGCAGGAATTGATATTGTATTAATCGGCGACAGTCTTGCGATGGTAGCTTTAGGGTATGATACAACTCATAGTGTGGGCGTTGATGAGATGAAAATTTTTACCCGTGCGGTTGCAAAAGGGGTTGAGCACGCAATGGTTGTTACTGATATGCCTTTTTTAAGCTATCATACTGATATTGCCTCTGCCGTAATGAATTGCGGTTTGATGATAAAAGAGGGAGCTAATGCCGTAAAAATAGAAGGTTTTAGCGATTATATATTAAATGTAATAAGACGTTTAACTGAAACCGGAATTCCTGTTATGGGACATTTAGGTTTCACTCCTCAATTTATAAATACTCTGGGCGGTTATAAAATTCAGGGGAAAACTCAAGTAGCTGCAGATGAAATTTTACGTCAGGCAAAAGAATTGGAAAAAGCAGGCGTATTTTCGATAGTTCTTGAGATGGTTCCGCAGGAGAGTGCAAAATATATTACAAAAGGTTTAACTGTTCCGACAATTTCGTGCGGGGCAGGAAAATATTGTGATGCTCAGGTGCTTGTATCTGATGATGTTTTTGGTAAATTTTCTGACTTTAAACCGAAATTCGCAAGAAAATACGGAGATATGAAATCATTAATATTTAACTGTGCAAAACAATTTAATGATGATGTAAAATCAGGGAAATTCCCCTGCGAGCAAGAAGTTTTTTAAAAACTTCTTCTATCCTATATCTGTCAGTTTTTTTTGAAGATCCGTAAATTTACTGCTTTTATATGTCTTTACTTTATAATTTGGCAACGATTCGATATGTTTGAGAACTTGTGGCATATCAGGTGCGTCAACAGTATATATTTTGGTGCAGTCTTTCGGGCGTACAAATCCTAATTTTTTTGCAAATCTTTTCATTGCTTCTGTCATTTGTTCCGTCGGAATTATTAAGGAGCTGTCTTTAAGTTTTTGAGTTTCTCTGAGTATTGTATTTAATAACCCTTGTCTTGCTGCTCCTTTGCTCCATGAAGCCATTCCTTTAACAGTCATATCGCCTTCAAATTCTGCATTAATAATGCCTGTGATTTTTTTATCATTTTCAACACTTATCAGAACTTTTGATGTATAATCATTTTTTGATGTTTTATAAGCTTTTTTTAAAGCATCTATTATTATAAATTTAGGTAATTTATCTCCGATTTGTACTGTGTCTGAAGGAAGTGATGCATATTGTGCCGACTCAATAAAATTTTTTATAAAATTCTCATCTCTGCTGTCCAAGCTGTAAATATCAATTTTTTTTAAAGGTGTTTTAATTGTTTGTAATTTTATTCCGTTAAAATTTGTTTTGCTGTCTATATTGTTAATTTTCATTTTTTCTCCATACTAATCTAAAATTGTCTTATTATACAAAAATCCAAGCAAAAAAATTTTTGTCATTAAAGTTAGTTTTTTATGTTATAATTTTTCCGAAAGAGAGTGATAATATGTTGTTACATACAATAGCAGAAGTAAAAGAAAAAGTAAATGAGTGGAAAAAACAGGGAGTTACAGTAGGGCTTGTACCTACAATGGGTGCTTTGCATAAAGGACATTTAAGCCTAATTAAAAAAAGTGTTGAAAAATGTGATAAAACGGTTGTATCTGTTTTTGTGAATCCTATTCAGTTCTGTCCTGGTGAAGATTTAGACAAATACCCCAGAACTCTTGAGGCAGATGAAAAACTATGTAATGATGCAGGAGTTGATATTGTATTTGCTCCTTCGCCTGCTGAAATGTATCCTGATGCGCAGATGCTGAGTAATGATTTTTTAACATACGTTATTCCTCCGTTTTTCTATACAAACAAATTGTGCGGGAAATCTCGTGTCGGCCATTTTGATGGAGTTTGTACCGTTGTAAATAAATTATTTAATATTGTTCAGCCTGATTTTGCATTTTTTGGAGAAAAAGACAGGCAGCAATTGATCATTCTAAAGAAAATGGTTAAGGATTTAAACATCCCTGTTGAAATTATTCCCTGTCCGATAGTAAGAGAAGAAAGCGGATTAGCCTTATCTTCAAGAAATAAATATCTGTCGGAAGAGGATAAGGTTCAGGCTCTTGCATTGAGTAAAATTTTATTTAATATAAAAGCATGCTATAATAAAGGTATAAATGATGTTAAGGCATTAACAGAAACAGCATATTCGTATTTGAATGAAAGTCATTCGCTTGAATATCTTGAATTCAGAGATGCAGATAATCTGGAAGAAAAACAAACAGCTGATGATAATACCATAGTATTTATCGCTTTGAAAATAAAAGATGTAAGGTTAATTGATAATATAGCGTTGGCATGAGGATTTATGATTCAGATTTATAAATTTATATCGAAACTTATAAACGGATTAATAAATGTATTGTTTGTAATACAGATAACTTTAATGATACTTGTATTTTTAACGGCAACTTACTGGTTTTTTAATCTTATTGGTATAACTGTTTTTGATTTTGTTCAGCCTATCGCTAATGTTGTTTCAGATTTTGTAAAAATATTTTATAATCAATCTGTTAGTGTAGGCGGAGTCTATATTGACGGGTCTTTATTACTTTTTGATATTATAGCAATAGTCATTGTTTTTGTTCTTGCGAAACTGAAATATTACTGTCATAGATGGATTGATTCTCTTAAACTTTTGATAGACGGCTGTGAAGAAAAAAGAGAGGAAAAGTTTAATAAGTCGCTTCAAAAAGAGGTTGAAGCCAATATAAAAAAATGTAATAATGTCGCGGTTCTTGTTCAATTTACAGCAAAGAACATGATGGTTGATGCATGCTGGGGCGGAGATGCACAGGCCGGTGTAAAAGAAAAAGAAGAAGAAGCTTTTAAAACATTTTATGCATCTATAAAAAATTTGACAGGGTGCAGATTTGCAAAAACAGGCGATAAAATGCTAATTATGCTTAATAGTTTTGAAAATGTTGATAATCTTTTGAATTTCATCGAATTGTCAACAAGCAGAATAAAATTGAATATGAGAAAGAAAAAATGGCTTTTAATAAGCTATATTGCCGTAGATGTTTTTGATAACAGTACGAATTTTAAAGAAGATGTTTACCCTGTTCTTGAAAAACTTTTGACGTTAAAAATTCAGAATGAACCTGTATGTCTCGGAAATTTTTGTATGAGATACGAATTATACCCGGAACCGATGTTTAAGCCTTTTTTGAGGGGTGCTTATAATATTGACGGTGAATGCGAAGTATGGTCATTGGTTAAGAAAAATTAACAACCCTATTGATTTTTAAAAGATTTTCGGCTAATATAACTTTTGTACAACCGCAGACAGTTAGCGGGGGGGGGGCAGAACATTTTAAGGGCTCCGCTTTAGATAAACCTTATGATGAACTTCCCCAATATAAGTTATAAAAGTTATAACTCTCCCCTTAATATACCAGCTAACCGAGGTGAAACAGTCGAAATATAAAAAATTGATTTGTTCACTTGTGAGATTTTGCGGTCCGGTATTGGAAAAGCGAAATCTTTTTTAGTATTCGGAAAGATATAAGGTCGAGTGATTGTTAAAGCAATCAGTAAATACAAGAAAAGGAAATAATCATGGCAACAAAAGCTTTTAAATCTGAAAAAATAGATGCTATTAAAGCAAAAGCAGAAAAAGCCCAGGTAGCTATTTTGACAGAGTATAAAGGTTATTCCGTAGAAGAAATTACAAACTTGAGACGCAGTCTTCAAAAAGACGGCGGAGATTACATGGTAACCAAAAATACTCTTGCTAAAATTGCTTTAAAGGGAACTGATTTTGAAGTTTTAACCGATTCTTTAACCGGACCTGTAGCTATTGCGTTTGGTTTTGAAGATCAGGTTAGTCCTGCAAAAGCAGTTGCAAAATTTATTAAAGATACCAAAAAAGGCGCAATTTTAGGCGGTGCTTTAGACGGTAAATTATTAACCGCAAAAGAAGCCGAAGCATTATCAAAAATGCCTTCAAAAGAAGAACTTATTGCAAAAATTCTCGGTTCTATCAATTCACCTGCTTCAGGTATCGTTGGATCTATCAACGCAGTTATGTCTCAGCTTACAAGAACTATGGCTGCTGTTAGAGACGCAAAGGCTCAATAAGCCTCAAATATGTACAAATTAAAAACAATTTAAAAGGAGAAAAATAATGAGTAATGTAGAAACTATTTTAGAATCAATTGAAAAATTAACTTTGTTGGAAGCTGCTGAATTAGTAAAAGCTATGGAAGAAAAATTCGGCGTATCTGCAGCAGCTCCTGTAGCAGTTGCAGCAGCAGCTCCTGCAGCAGCAGGTGAAGCAGCAGCTGACGAAGCTTCTGAAGTATCTGTAATTTTGGCATCAGCAGGCGCTAACAAAATTGCTGTATTGAAAGAAGTAAGAGCTATCACAGGTCTTGGCTTGAAAGAAGCTAAAGATTTAGTTGATGGTGCTCCGAAACCTGTTAAAGAAGGCGTTAAAAAAGAAGATGCTGAAGCTATTAAAAAACAGCTTGAAGCTGCCGGCGCTACAGTTGAAATCAAGTAAGTATTTCAAATATTTATTCAATCAAAAAACGTCCTCAAAAATGAGGACGTTTTTTACAGGCAAATTTTTCTGTATTCGCAAAATTCGCACATTTTTGAATGCTCAATTTCTTCAGGAAGTTGAGCATTTGTTATTTTATCGCAAATAGCAAGTATATTTTTTTCATATTCTTTTTCTTTTTCAGGGATGAAATCAATTATACAATTTTGATTATTTTTTAAGTCAATATAAATGAATTTAATATTTTTTCCGTACATTTTTGAAGCGCTTAGAAGATATACTGATGTTTGATAATCGTATTCAGGATTTTTTGGAATTGAGCCTGTTTTATAATCAAGAATATAATAATTATTTTCATCTTTCATTAAAGCGTCTAAACGTCCGCCAATCCAATAATTTCCAACTTTGCATGAAATGTTATACTCAGAATTTATATAACTCTTTTGAAAATATTCGTTTTTTTTCAGTATTTCCCAAATTGTTTTTTCTTCAGAATTTAAAGCTTTTTCTAATTTTGAAATATTATCGCCTCGAAGATAATAGTTCGCCAGTGCGTGAACTTTTTTACCTTTTTCAAAGAGCGTGTTTTTTTGCGGTACCGAAATTTTTTGAATGTATTTAAAGTGGTATTTTACAGGGCAGGCTTCAAATGTTTTGAGCATATTCGGAGAAAAACTATTCATCGCATACCTCCGTACAGTTTAATATATCAGTAAATAACAAACTCGGCTCCTGATCAACAATTCTTTCAAAAGATTTAATTTTTCTGCTGGTTGTAAAACAGAGATATTTTTTTGCTCTTGTAATGGCAACATAAAGCAGTCTCAGGTTTTCCGAGACTAATTCCTGCTTCATATCAAATTCGGATTTTGGTTTGTAATCAGGATTAAGCCGTTTTAAATTTTCCATAAAATCAGAATTTTTTAGTTTAATCTGGCTAAAGTCAAGTGTAAGATTTTTTTCAGACATTTCAGGGATAAACACGTAATCAAATTCATCACCTTTTGATTTGTGGAGTGTCATAATCTGAACTTTTCCTGCAAAGAATTCTTTATCACTTTCATCTTCTTCGGAGAAGAAGTTAAAACCGCTTAATTTCGGTTTTTTAGCAAGTTCCCCGAGACGTTCGACAAGAGTTGGAAAATCTTTATAGTTAAGGTTCAATCGTTTTATTAACGTTGATATGAGATAAACGTTTGATTTTTCAATCTCTGATGAAAAATAATGAAGCCCGATTTTTATGGCAAGTTCTTCCGGGGCAAGATGCGGGAACGAAAGCCAGTAGTTTAAATCCCAGTAAAATTGAGAAAGATGAACGTTTTCTATATTGTCGCAGTCAATTTGTATAAACGGATTTTCGTATTTTCTGATTTCAAGCCCCAGACGCTGTTTGTAAAAACCTGCTTCCGCAAGAATTTCATAATTATCGGCAATAACATTGTTGTCAAACGGATTTATAATCATCTGCATTACTGCAAAAATCACTCTGAAAATAGATTTTTGCTCAAGGCTTTCGCTTCTTGTAATAGTTTTCAATCCGCTGTTATTTATAAAGTTAATCCATTGTGCAACCTGATAATTGCTTCTTAATAGAATTCCTATTGTGCATTTAGGGTCTTTTTTCAATGCTGATTTTATTTCTTTTAAGATATAATTTCTTTCTTCAAGCGGTTTTTCAAAAATAATTGAATGCAGTGCGTCTTCAGATACAGGATTTCTTCCTTCAACAGGATGCATAAAGATTTCAAAGAATGCATTTTTTGTTTCCTCTTGTGTATCTGCCCATTTTACAAGAGTGTTGGCAAGCGTCCAGACATCTTTTGTACAACGCTGTGAACAGTTCATACTGACGTTATTACTTTCTGATATAAATTTTCTGAATCCTTCAACATCCGCGTTTGAGAAAGTTGTGGTAATTGCCTGATTTATATCTCCGCATCTGATTAAATTTTTGTGTTTTGCGCTCAAAATATTAATCAATTTTTGCTGGATTGATGAGCTGTCCTGTGCCTCATCTTCAATAATATAATGACAGATATCCTGATAGTATGCACGTATATCGGCATTGTCTTCAAGAAGCTTAACGGAAGATGTCAGCATATCATCGTAATCAATTAAATTGGATTCTTTTAAAATTCGCTGATATTCATTGAAAAATTCCAGAAATTTATTAATTTTTTTATCATTAGATTTTTCTTTAAAATCTTGCTCAGACTTAGTGTGGCTACGTGCGTAGCACCCGCCTATTTTAAACACCGAAATACCTCTGTCAAATTCTTCGGATTCATTCTTTTTAAGTTTTAATTTATTAGAAATTTCTCTTATTATTCTTGTTCTTTGGGTGTCATCGCAAATTTCAAAATCTGATGAAAGTCCGAGTCTTTCAAAATTACCGTTTTCTTTCAGTATTCTGAGAGCAAGACCGTGGATAGTGCTGATGTTTGGCAGCTGCGATGAATTTTGTCTTATATTTTTAATTCTGTCGCGAAAGTTTCTGGCGGCACTTTCCATATAAGTCATTACAAAGATATTTTCGGGGTTTACGCCTTTATCAAGAAGTTTGAGAATTAACGCAAGAAGAATTGTAGTTTTTCCTGCTCCTGGAACGGCCGAAATAGCCATCTGCCCATGTTCATAATCAAGAACAGGTTTTTGATCCTCCCGCGGGATTATATTAAAATGTTTCTCGTTATCCTGAACTCGTGTCAGAATCTCTTTGACTTTAATATATTCTTCTATTCCGCCGAAATTCTCTATCCCGTTTCCGTCAAAAAGGCTTGAATATGTAAAAATATGTTCTGATGCACAAAGCGTCAGTTTCCTTAAAATTCGAGCTGTTTTTTCTTTAGAAAGTTCAATATTGTCATCAATTGTGAATTCATCTTTAGCCCAGCCGCGCTGGAAAACCCATGCATTATACAGAGGCCCTGTGTCGCTTTTAATCCATTCATCACTTGAAATATCAAGCCAGAGCTGATATTTTGTTTTTATTTGATTGTCAATAATTTTTTGGGGGGTTGAAATTATCAAATCATTTGATGAAATTTCAAGAGTTGAATAGGGATTTTCTGCAATTATTGAATTTTCAATCTGATTTATAATTTCTTCCTGTCTGTTTTTAAAATCCTGCCCGAATATATTTTCAAAGTCCTGTAATTCCTTTATAAAGAAATTGAATTTATTTAATTCGGCAGGTTTAACCTCGTAAAATTGCGCAAGTTCATAATAAATATCATAAACTTTTTCAGAAAGTTTTGCATTACTTTGAGATAATTTGGCAAGAATTTCAAGAAATTTTTTGTATTTTTCGCTGTATTCTTCAAGTTTAAATGTGTACTCAATAAGCTCTCCGTTTTTTTTGAAATTCTCAAGTATTTCTTTGCAGTATTTTACCGGAATTCCTAAAAATTCTGAAAGCACTACACGCATATCAAATTCATTTACAGGCATTTCGCTGTTGAGTTTCAAAATTGTTAATATGGATTTTACAAGTCTGTTTTGAATAAGTTTTTCACTCCCTGATAAAAACATAAGATTTGTATTAATATTTTCCTTCAGAGAAAATTTGAGCATATCATCAATTACCGGAGTAATTATTGAAATTTCACATGGCAAAACATTTTTTGAAAGAAGTTTATTGATTTGTTTGACAGCAAGATCAATCATTGATGCTCTTTTGGAAGGCGACTGCATAGAAAAATATTCAAGCGTTTCTTGTTTTGTTTCAGTAATATTAGAAAATAAAATTTCTGCATCATGTGAAAGCTGATTTTCAGATTTAATTTTTTCAGCTTTTTGTTTAAACAATTCTTCAAATTTCCATACCGCTGTTCTATCCGCGCTCAAATATCCTGCGCGGCTGGCTCCTTTTTCGTCAAACGCTATAAAAACATCTTTTAACTGCGGTGCAAGATGTGATATAAAATCAAAACAGACAGGGGTTATTTCATCTCCGTCATCTAAAATTAAATATTTGATATTTTTAAAGTAATCGGAATTCTTGTAAACATAATTAAAAACAAGAGTTTGTCTGAGATAATCAAAGTCCCGTAATGCGAGAGTATTTGAAAGTAATTTTTTTAATGTGATTTTAGCATCATCAGCAAAACTTTCACCTAACACCCTGGAGCGCCATTCAACTTCTTCATCCGTTAAATTGTTTTGAACTATTAGTGAGTATCTTCTAAAAATCTGATGAAGCAGAGATTTTTTTGAGTTGTAACCTTTAAAAGGAATTTCTTTTAAAATATCTTTCAGAATAAACTGCGAAACTTCCAATCCTGCAAGGTTTGGCAGTATTACCGGATTGTTGAAAGGGTTAATATTTTCAATAAATGCCCAGTTGTCGCTTATCGTATTATATACAAGCGAAAAAAATGAATGTACCTGTAATTTTTCAATACAATTTATTTCTAATTTTTCTAAAGTTTTGTTTATGAAGTTTTGTTTAAGATTAGAGTTTTGTACAAGCACTAAAATTTCAGAAGATTTAACACCTGAATTCAGTAAATCTGAATATGCTTTTATAAGAAAATCCGTTTTATTAGTGGATAAATCACCTGAAATTAACATCCATACTCCTTCAAAAATAATTGTATCATGAACAATAAAAAAATTATTTTGTCCTCATCCTTCTGAACTATTGCATTTTTTTAGCCGTTAGGCTATTATATAACCATAAACGGAGAGAAGGTAATACAAATTTAGAAAAAATGCATGGAGGTTAATTATGCAAGAATTACAAGAACAAATCGGACAATCAGCAGGTCAAATCTACAACTATTTGAACAGCAACGGAGAATCTACATTCTCAAAAATGAAAAAAGAATTAGATCTTAAAGGAAACTTTGCAGATTTAGGTCTTGGCTGGTTAGCAAGAGAAGACAAAGTTGAAATTTCTAAAAAAGGTGCTTCAGTAAGCGTAAGACTTAAATAGTTTTAGAGAAAAAGACATCATTAAAAAAGACACTTTTTAAAAAGTGTCTTTTTTATTGTGAAAAAAAAAAGAGCCTCTAAAAATATTTTCAGAAGCTTTCGAAATCTTTATGATTCCTCGTGTAAAAGGTAGGTAGAAAGTGTAGTAGGTAGTGTGAAAATTTATTAATTCGCTTTCGCGTTTTGTTTATTTCTTACATATTAATAAAGTATTTATAGAGTATATAATTGCGCAATATTAAATATATTTTAATAAAACTTTACATAATAAATATTATTGTAAGTGAATAGGTGAATAAGTAAATAAGTAAATAAGAGAATAAGTCTTTACGGTGCGCGAAGCGCACGAAAAATATTTAATAATCTGCACTTAATGAAACAGTAACAGAGCGGATGCTGTTTGAGCGGTAAAATAAGCTCCTGCCCGCATTGGGACATTTTGCACGAAATCAAAGATTTCGGCAAAAGCAGTCAAACAAGTTCAAGATGACAAACATATAGCGAGTTCATCCGCTCAGGTTGAATTTAGTGCAGATTAAACGGTCAGCGTGTTTTTCTTTCTCCTCTTACATTGTCGGCATTAAACGGGTCTGCCGGCAATGCGCTTTGCATCGCAACAAAACGGATTACGGGCTGAGGCTGGAGTGGCGGATTCGTTGAGCATTCGACACGCAATGCCGTTAATCGCGAGCAACCAAGCTAGAAAGAAATTAAGTGCGGGGTGCGGGGACGCACAGTTCCCGCATAACAAAACCC
>ERZ780117.374-NODE-374-length-19484-cov-2.229657_pt1 | contig 19484 bp, 17 predicted proteins | sample MGYA00510985_ERZ780117 | MGnify/ENA primary metagenome ERZ780117 (study PRJEB29588, sample SAMEA2159553) | human gut metagenome | biome: human gut; feature: human-associated habitat; material: faeces | place: Denmark | collected 2008/2010 ...
TGCCCGGTCTCTGTTTATCATTTTCTTACATTTCGGGCATTTGATCTCTGTTTCTATCGTTACATTTCCCATACTTGCACCTCTTATCCTGCAGTATTCATCCTCTTGCCCTGACAAGTCTCCTTGTCTGCCGGATATGCAGGCTGTTGTATCACTTTACCGCAAAGGTAAGCTCTGCATAATCGCGCCAAAATTTACCATCCCCGCACACTTGGTACACAACCATAAGCCGCGTTTTTAAATCTGGTTTCATACTTGCAAACCCGCGCTCTGCCATATAAAAAAGACGATAACCATTTGGCACTCCAAAGTTATCGCCTGTTTTTTCTTCGTAAATTTTAATCCATTCTTTTAAACTATGTGCTTTCGGCATTATAATGCACCTGCTTCCTTAAAAGCTTTAAACAGTTTGGGAGCCTGCAATGCAAACCAGTCTACCATTTCTTCGTTTTGCGCCCAGTCGCTGTTTACCGCAAGTCCGCTTTCGTGCAAAAATGCGTGTATCATTTCATGTCTTATGATTCCTTTAATGCTTTCTTCTATATTGGTTACGTTACGCGGGTCCTCTTTTTCCCTCGGTACATCGCGCACATACAATTCTTTTGAAAATGGTTCAGCATACCCACCTGCATTTATAGCGTCCAGCTTCGGGCACTCATCGCCAGTTTTCAAGTATACGGTATATTCTGTTCCTAAAATATTTACTTTAAATTCTTTTTCGGGCATGTTTATGTACCTCACAGCTCCGCCATATCAAGGTAAATATGGCCTAATTCAAATCTTGTGTTGCTTTCGACTGTAACATCAACCGCGTCACAGCTATGGTTGCAACGTACCTTGCGCCTGCTGTTGGCTGGCATTGTTACATTAAGCCTGTCGCCAATTTTAAAACTTACGTTTCCGGCATGGTCGCTGGTAAATTTTGTGTCTATGGCTTTTACAAGCATTTCATCACTGCCTAAAACTTGACGCGGTTTTATCAAATAATCTATTGGTTCACCGTCGTCGGTCGTTGCTTCTTCTGTCCAACGGTAAATTTTGTTGCCTGCTGCTATAAAAAGGTCGTCTTTTGTTTCAAGGATATAGTTTACATCTACCCCGAAACGTAAAACCGTAGCCGCCCCCAGCCCATAGTTATATGCAACAAAATATTTCTTGTCTGCCGTTGGGCGTATTAAAAGCATTTTATGGCGGCGCAAATTATACATTTCTGGCTCATACATATTGTTCGTTAAAAGCCTGTTGAATTTATCTCCGATGTCATTAGCAGCAATGTTGCCATAATCCTGTGTTGCTGATAAAGTCTTTAAGCCGCGCAAGGATAAAAACACAATTTGATTGCCGATATTTGTTGCCGCCATGCCCGGTGTGAAGTCGCCAGTCAGGTCAGTAAAGTTGGCCACGTTGTAAACAACCCATGTATCGACGCTTTTATCACCCATAAACTGATAAGCCGTGCCGTTGGATTTGAAAACGATAATATCTGTTGCAAGCGGCACAATATCAGTAATCCCGCCTCTACCGTCGCTGCCAATGTCCAGCCACAAACTCATCGAGGTATCGTTGGTATTCTCTACCCACGCTTGGTCGCTCGAAGCGTCGCCTACTGCGCTGTAAGTAATTCTGTCGCTGCCGCTGCGCGTAACCATCAGCCGCCCCCAACGGTAAAACAGGTTATCGCATACCGGCGCGTCAGTAATCATTTGCAGCTTTGTTTCGAGTACCCCATAGTCGTAAAATTGCAAATGTTCGCCGCTTGCCACAAACAGCTTGTCCTTAAACTTACAGCATTTCGGCTTTTTCGTGCCTGTTACTTTATCCAAATAACTGCGGCTTGTTTCTGTATCACCTAAGACAACTACATAACAATCGCGGTTTTCCAAAAACACAAACACTTGGTTCGTGTCAATATCGTAAAACAGTGCGTTAATATTGTTGTCAAACTGGCTTATTTGCGCAAGGCCTCCGCGGCCGCACAAACGATAACTGTCTTTTTCATAAATAAAATTTTCGCACTCCTGCATTTCGTTTTCTGCAATCTGGTCCGGCGGCACCGCTACATTAATACCACCAGACAGCGGCGCAAAAGCGACTTTCTGCACTTGATGTTTATTGCTTCTAAGCACCTTATCACCTGCCTGTTAAAATATTTCAGCTCCAACCTGTCTAAATTAAAGGCAGGTATTTTTAATTTGGTTACTAACTGTAATCAAAGTAAAAATTTTGGAGTGTGATGTAATTTATGAAAATCAAAAAATTGCCCAACGGCTTTGGGAGCATTGTCTACCTTGGCGCAAACCGCCGCAAACCATGGGCAGCCCGCAAAAGCATTAATGGCAAGTACAAATACCTCGGCTACTTCAAAACCTACGAGGACGCTTTTATATTTCTTCTGAAATACAATAAAAAGCAAGGCTTGACCAGTTTTGCCGAGGAACTTACATTTGCCGAAGTTTATAAACTTGAAATGGAAGAACACAGCCCCAAAATAGATGCCGACACTGTAAACGGCTACCGCACCAGCTTTAATTACTGTGCTGTTCTACATGATAAACCGTTTTGCCAGCTTACAATTTTTGACTTACAGGGCGTTATCCGCGCACTGTCAAAACGCGGCATTGGTCAGCCATCTCAAAAGAAAGTGCGCCAGCTTTTCCATAACATGTATAAATTTGCCATTAAATACGGAATTGTCCGCATTACCGACGACATCAGCCGCTTTGTCGATATAGATAAACACAAGCCTAAATACATCAAGAAGCCTTTTAATATGCGCCAGCTCAATCGAGTTCGCAAAATTGCCGATGATAACACTCACCCGCTCTCTGACTGGGCCAAAACCGTCGTTATGATGTGTTATGCTGGCACAAGACCGGGCGAGTTTTTGGCAATCAAAAAGGCTGATGTCAAAATGCGCTCTCGCTTTTTTATGGTGCGCGATAGTAAAACTTCCGCCGGTCAAAACCGTATGGTTCCAATTTCTAAAAAAACACTTGCTTATTTTGACCACTGGCTTGCTACGCCCGGCAAAACTCTTATTGCCGATGAAGAAGGTAAGCCATATACCTACAAGCGTTTCCTTAATTCTTTCAAAAAAACAATGGCAGAAACACGCTGCGTTCACAAGCCTCACGAATGCCGCCATACCTGCGCGACATGGCTTGACGATAAAGGCGCAAACAAGCTGTCCATCAAAAGAATTTTAGGCCATGCTTCGCAAGATGTTACCGACGGAGTGTACACTCACAAAGACTTGCGCCAACTCAAAAAAGCTATCGACATGTTGTGATGTGTAACTATTTTGTAACTAATTGATTTTCTATAATGCCGCCAACCCCAGTCAGGAAGCGGCTTTTCGTGTAACTGTTTTGTAACTGCTTTTAAAATTATCCCAAAACAGCGCCCAAGCCAGTTATTATGCGGTTTCCGGCGGTAAGTAAGGTTTTAATTCTTCTGCCGAAGGGCAGTTTATAATTTTAACCTTAACTTTTTCAAATCCGGCGTAAGCCGCATACTGCTGCTGTTTGGCAACTGTTCCTGCTTCCATCATCTGATTTCGTGTTACTTGCAAAAACGACTTTTGCGTCAGGTCATTTATATTCGTGTAGACTCTGTACATAGTAACATCATCTTCCATCAGCGTCAGGGCAACCTGCCAGTTGTTTTGGTCCTCCGGCCCAGCGTCAAAACCATAGCCACTGCCGTCGTTAATCCAAGCAATAGCGTGTTTCTGTGCTTCGTAAAGCTGGTACTGATAATTCAGCGCCTGCTCTTTAAGTTCGTCCAGCGTCGGCGGCACATACTCGCGTTCTTCTTTGGCTGCGATAAACGCCGCAATGCCGTTGATATTATCTTCAAACTGGCTGTCCGGGTAACTTAAAAAGTCATCTCCAACAACACAGCATTTTTGCTGGTCGTCGTAGATGACTTTGGTAAGAGTAATTGTTTCGTTGTCTTTTTGATAACTCAGGCTGCCACCGTCCTGCACAAAGTTTTTGCAGGTATCGGTGTACTGCTGATTTTCATTTATAATCAAAACTTGGTTATTTAAAATTTGAAAACACTTCATGTATCTTCTCCTTTCAAAATCTGTCGATGAAGTCCCTGCCCACAAACATACTGTTGCTGTATCTTTAAACACTACCGGCAAACACGAGCATACTTTCCGCGCTCATTCTGGTTCATATACAGGAGAGCACATGTTCTATGAAAGCGCACGCGACAACACTACTGGTCATGCAAAGCGCAACTGGATTGACGGCAATGGCAATCATACGCATACGCCTCCCGTCAGCGAGAAAACTATCGGCGGCGGTAAAACACATAACAACATGCAGCCATATTGCATTTGTTATATGTGGAAAAGGACTGCGTAATCTGTCGATGAAATGCCCGCTCACAAACATACAGCTGTTTCTACATCAGCGTCTATCAGCGGCACATTCGGTTGTTATGCGTGGGCTTTTGATTATGTCAGTGGTTGTTTTACTGCGCAAAAAATGACGGCTTCCCCAAATGGTGGCGGAGGAAATTCCAACAATAACAAAATTACGTTGAAAAGCACACAGAATCACTCTGTTACACTTAACAATACTGGCGGCAACAAAGGACATAACAATATTCCACCGTTTTTGGTTTGTTATATGTGGAAGCGAGTTGCCTGACTGTCGATGAATTGCCCAGCCACGGACACATATTATCGGCTACATCAGCCAGCCTCACAGGCTATCTATCCGGCATTGGATATTGGAACGATGGAAGCGGTGGCCAAGGCTCCGGCATCGTCAGCACTCAAACCAGTGGTGGTAAAATTTCAATGCTATCAAAAGACGGCTCCTGTAATTATCGTGTAGCGTTCAACGTATCGCATACTCATACTTTAAGTTTAAGTAACAGCGGGGCTGATAAAGCGCACAATAATTATCCACCGTACATAGCTATTTACATCTGGAAAAGGGTTAGCTAATACGTTTCCATATATAAACACTGATGTAGGGTTGAATTATATTATGCGCTACGCCGCCGCCTTTGTTTGATACTGTAAGCGAAGGTAAAACATTAGCATTTAAGTTGTACCTGTAAGTAAAACTGTTACCATCGTTGCCATTGGCTTGTTTGCCTAAATACGTTTGAGAAAATACACCGCCATAAACGGTACGGTGATAATCTCGAGTATCAGCAGGGAAGTAACCGTAAATGTTGGTTGTACTTGCCGTGCTACTATGGTTGTGCGCGGGCATTTCTTCGACAGTGAGTGTATGGGTAGCCTCGCCACCAGTAGAACCAGCCGTGTATGTCGTTCCCCAACTGCTCGCTCCTTCCGGGATAAGTACGCGCCCAGCGGGCATTTTCTCCCAAGTGCCGCCGAACAAACTACCGGGATTTGAGGAATTTACGCTCATATAAATAGAACCTACTGGGTAAATCATATCCAGCAGGTCCAGTTTGGTCAGTTTGGGCACTTCGGCCCACTCGCCATTACCTTTTAAAAATTTTTCGCGGTCTGTTATTCCCGGTGCTTTTACTAAGCCCGCTTCGCCAGCAGTGCTTGTTGTTGCGCCAGTGTATACCGGCACACTCTTTAAATAAGTTGTATTAATTGGATTGCCGTCGCCATCCAATACGGCTTTGTTAGCCTTTGGCACCGTAATCTCGGCACCGCTATAATCGTAAATCTGTTTCCATGTCGCAAGGTCGCTTTGCAGTTGGTATACCTTGCTTTGGTCTGTGCGGTTGCATTTCATGCCCGCATAAAGGTTATTTGTCGGAAATGCCGTGCCGCTAAAATCAGTGATAATGCTTTCCATATTGTCATTAATGGTTTGCCTATCATCGCTGATTAACCCGGTAGGCAGCAAAGGATTATAGTCTTGCATTTCGTCACCTCACAAAACTAAATATTTATTTTAATTAAATTGGACTATTGGAGAGCTGTTTGCGTAACTATTGGAGAATTGCCTAAACACACTCATCAGATTGTTTATTCTGGTTCAGAAGCAACCCCCGGCTGGCTGCCGCAAGGCAAAAATGCCATGGCGTTAATAAACGGTGCAACTACAACGGCTGCAATCGGCAATGGCGTATTCCAAGACAGAGGCATAAATTACGAAGGTGCTTATATAGGCGATTTTCCAGCTTTACAAAGCACTGGCGGTTCTTCCGCTCCCAATAATTTTCAAACTCTTTTTTGTGGTTTTCCCAATATGCTTCTCCTTCATCCCGGATCATCCTCTCTCTGGGATTGATTGCATCATTTGTTACTGCATCTCTGATTGCGCCATAAGGGTTTATCACTCCTTGCATATAGGGACGATATTGATGAAATATTTTATAATCGAGATAAGGAAACAGGAAATTAGGGAAGAAGAAGGCCTGACAGAATTTCTCCTGGAAACTAAAGTTGCTGATTCCTGAGATAGCCGGAGGTAACACATGGTTATGGCTGCTTAAAAGCTGGTCTTTCCCCAATGACTCTTTATCCAGAATGAGGAGCAGATTCTTTATTTCTGCACCATTTCTTTCCAAAGCCTGCAACTTCTTACTGATGGCGGCTATGCTTTCTGCATTTCCGAACAGGCGTACTGCTCTGCCACCATCCAAATATTTTTCCCATTCATGACATTGATAGGCCATGGTGCAGGAATTGCCCATGATAAAAGAATCAAATGCAATGGAATCCCGGTTGTTCATATACATTTGCCAACCGATATAGCCTTCATTTAACATGACGGGAGAGTTATCATAACGGTTATAATGCCTTAAAACCATAAAAGGATCATTGAGAAAATACACCACTAGTAAGGCTATAAATGGCGTCAGGAGTATAGATAGTTTCATCGTGAAGCGCATAGCTGCACTTCGCTCACTGTTTTTCTTCATTCTGCTATCTTTGTTTTTAGATTAAAATTGCAAATAAATAAAACTGTCGGAATTGAACTGTCCCAAGGTAAAGAACATAATGGCCAGCAGATAATAAATGCCCCATCTGACAAGCATGGGTTGTTTTTCCAACGCTTCTAAAAGATCTCGTTTCGACATAATATATTCGTAAACTAAAATCAGTACAAGAGCGCTACCGGCCACAATACAATTATGATCCGGAATTCCGATGCTTACTTCTTTCCAGCTGGCATGGGTACTGAACGAGATGTTTCTGATGTAATAGAGCGCATCACTTACCGACTCTAAGCGAAAGAAGATCAAAGAAAAGGCGAAAAGCAGATAAGTGCGGAGGATGGACAGGGTTGTAAACAGGGGATTACCTATCCAATTCTTTATCTTGTTACAGATCATGGCGGTCTTCATTTCATAGAAAATAATAAGCCCTTGGATGAGTCCATATATAATATAGTTCCATCCTGCACCATGCCAGGCACCTAATCCTGCAAATGTCAGGCTCAGACTCAGGAATACTCCCCATTGTCCCCAACGGCGCATACCTGAAGATAGGGGCAAATATAAGTAATCCCTAACCCAAAATGAAAGAGACATGTGCCATCTTCTCCAGAATTCGGCAGTGGTTTGTGCTATGAATGGGCGGTTGAAGTTAGGGCTGAGTTTGAATCCCAACATACAGGCACCTCCAAGTGCAATATCCGTATAACCAGAAAAGTCACCATACAATTCTACAGGATATAAAAGGCATGCCATGAGTAATTGGATACCGGATGCCGTATGTATAGAGTTGAAAATACCATCTATATAAGGGGAAATATAATCGGCAAGGATCAACTTCTTTATCAGTCCCACTACGATCAGTTTCATTCCGTAGACAATGGATGGATATGCTACCGGTTTACCCGATTTCAATTGTGGAAGCATATCTCTCGCCCGTTCTATAGGTCCTGACAGGAATTTCATGAAAAAGAGCATATATATCATGAAGTCGGCAAGGTTTTCTTCCGGTTCTTCTTCTTTCCAATAGATTTCCGTCAGGTATGAAAGGGCCTGAAAGGTATAAAAGGAGATACCTAAGGGGAATAGCCAGTGCACGCCTGGCAGGAGGTTGGCATATCGGAATGCCAACCAGCCTGTAATTAGAAAACACAAGCCCGAAATATAGATTCTTTTCGTATCCTTCTCATGTTTTGATTGTCCCACCCATTTTCCGAGAAAAAAAGTTGCCAGTGAAATGAGAAGGGCTATGATCAGGAAAGCTATGTGGTAATAGCCTATGAAAATACAGCTTGACTATCGTGACAGCATAAAACTGCCTGACAAAAGTGCAGTTGATAAAGGCACTGTCATTAGAGCCTGCGCAGAGGGCACAAGCGGAAAGTGCGGAAAAACTGTTACTGCCACTTATTTTGTGGACGTTTCAAGTGAAGATCATAACGATCTGCCTATAGTATCCATTACCACCGATCCTGATGGGCTTTTCAACGAAAAAACGGGCATTTACTGTCTTGGGGACGTATACAAAGAATATGACGAAGAAAATCCCGACCACCCTTGGAACGGCTCTATCCCTGCAAACTATAATCAGCGTGGCAGAGAGTGGGAAAAGGAATGTTATGTGGAGTATTTCGACAGCGAGGGCAACAGCCTTATTTCTCAGGATTGCGGCATAAGGATACAAGGCGCCTGGTCTAGGGCGGATTATCAAAAGTCGTTCAGGCTTTATGCTCGAAACGATTACGGCAAAAGCTCTTTTGATACAGTTTTCTGGGATAGCTTTACAGATGTAAACGGCGAGGCTATCACCTCATGCAAGACCTTTGTGCTTAGAAACGGCGGAAATGACGCTAATTATTCAAAATTCAAGGACATGATGATACAAAATATGGTGTCAGGCAGAGGTGTTGAAACTCAGCAGGGAACAGCCTGCGTGCTGTTTATAGACGGTGAATACTGGGGACTTTATACTCTCCAATCCGATTACGGTGACAGATATTTTGCGGATAGATATAATGTTGCAAAAAGCAACGTTGTCATGTATAAAAATGATAAGCTGAGCGAGGGTGAGGCTGAGGACGAAAAGCTTTTCAATGATATGTATAAGTTTATCACAGAAAACGATATGTCCATTGAGGAGAATTATCGCAAAGCCTGCGCAATGATAGATATGGATAACCTTGTGGAGTATGCCGCCACGGAAATGTATATCTTCAATGACGATTGGCCGCAGAACAACTATGCTTGCTGGCGCACAAGAACAATAGAGCAGGGCAATAGCTATGCAGATGGCAGATGGCGCTTTGTGCTTTTCGATACGGAATCGTCATGCTCGCATTATAACGAGAAGAATCTGGAAACAAATATGTTCTCGTATCTTAGAAGCCAAAGCTATACAACGTTTGGCGGAATACTTTGCAGCCTTATAGATAACGAGGAATTTGATTTGAAGCTCACCTCGGCAATGTGTCAGCTTGGAAGCGTGAACTTTACTGCGGAGCGGTTCGGGGAGTATCTCGAATATTATAAGAATATCTATTACGGCGAGCTTGATAATTATTTCGACCGTTTTCCAACATGGGCAAACCTTGCGAAAGCTACAGACCCTATGATAATACGTTGGCAGAATTTTATTGAGGGAAGATATGATAAAGTGCTTGGCTATCTTGAAAGAGAGTTTGACTATTATGAGCGCAGAACAGTGAAGATATCAGCGGATAACGAGCAGGGAAACGTTTTGATAGGGGGCGTTGAAATAGAAAGTGATTATAGCGGCACATATTTTGACGGCTGTGAGATAAAATTGAACGCACAAGCAAAATCAGGCTGGCATTTTGACCATTGGGAGGGCGTAAATGGCGATAATACCCAATCGGAGATAAAGGCTAAGGTGAATGGTGATATGAATATCAAAGCCGTTTTTGAAAAAGATATTGTTTAGCATAAAAAAGGTCTGTCACCAAAATCAAGTGACAGACCTTTTACTATATAACTCAACCTGCAAAATCAATATCTACAGAGCATATCTCAGCGTCAGTTCCTACCCTCATGAAAGTGCCGTATACACCAACACCAGAGGTGACAATGGAGTACATATTATCTTTCTTTATCATGCCACATGGGTTTTCCCAGAAAAGACCTATTGTCAGATTGCCTGGGAAAAGCTGCCCGTCATGTGTGTGACCTGAGAAATCTATGTCTGCACCTGCGTCAGCGGTCTTTTGAAGCTCGTCAGGCTCGTGGGAAAGCACGAATATCGGCTTGGTCTTGTCAAGATCCTTCGTAAGCTCTGATATCTCTGCACGAGTGCCGTCCTCAGTACCGGGCTTGTCAGTGTCACGCCTGCCCACAAGATAAAATTCATCGTTTATCAAAACAGACTCATCATTGATAAGCTTTATGTTACACTCTTTCATAAAGTTTGTCATTTTTTCACTATGAAGCTGCTTGCCACCCCAATCGAATGTGAAGCCCATTAGTATTTTTTCGTCAATGTCATGGTTGCCATAGACCGCATAAACGCCGTATTTGCTCTTTATGGACCTGAGCTGTGCCTTTATACCTTCGGGATCGTCCATGCCGTCATAGCTGTTGTCAAAAATATCTCCTGCTATTATAACAATGTCAGCGTCCTGTTGGTTTATTTTCTCAACCATGTTGGTGATGTGATCCACACCGATAGCGTAACCCATGTGCAGGTCAGCCACAAGCACAGCTTTTAAATGCTTGTCACTGCCGCATGACTTGTTAACAGTTACGCTGTATTCATTTACCTTGATGTTTCGTGCATTGAAAATGCCGTAAAGACAGGTCGCCACCGCACAAGCCACAACCACCGAACCTATGGAAATAACGCTTCCACGGGAAAAAAGCAGCGTGTTTTTCAGCTTCGTGTGCTTTGCGATAAGTCTTAGCAGGTCAAAAAGCACCACATACAAAAGGGAATAGAGCATAATGCCTATCCAGTATGTAGAAATTCGCCTTATGACGATAGCAACGGCGGATTTTGGTAGCAGAAAAGCTATAACAGGCGAAAGCGCCATGAAAAGATAGACCACTGCAAAAGGCACTTTGAAACGCAGCCAGTTAAATCTGTGGTTGCAGTGCTTCATCCAGTAGAAAAATCGGAACATCATGTATGATGATACGCCCAGATAAAAGGGCAGAAGAAATAGAAATATCATTATTATGCCACCTTATAGATAAGTGAGGAATGAGGAGTGAGGAATGAGGAATTAAGGTATCGCCTGCGGCGATGATTTTTTTATTCCTCTTTGAATCTCTCCAAAAAGCTGTGTCTGCCCTCGTCGTCTTTGTATGCAATGACCTGATTAAGCATAACATTCTCCACACTCTTGAAAATGTTGTATTCCACCTGCGGATTAACAAGCTTTAGCTTTGCAATAAGCTGTTTTATCTCCATACGCTTTGATACTGTCCTGCTGTCAGGTGCGCAGGTGGTGCAGGTGTCGGTGAACTTGCAGGCACACTGTATGAACCGCAGCCCATTATAGTCACGCCACCTTTTTATGTCGTCCTCTCTTACCATATAGAGAGGTCTTATAAGCTGCATACCCTCAAAATTCGTGCTGTTGAGTTTTGGCATCATTGTCTGTATCTGTCCGCCGTAAAGCATTGACATTAGTATGGTTTCGATAACATCATCATAGTGATGTCCAAGTGCGATCTTGTTGCAGCCAAGCTCCTGTGCTTTGCTGTATAAATGACCTCTTCTCATTCGTGCGCACAGATAGCATGGATTTTTCTCCACGTTGTATACAGAGTCGAAAATATCAGACTCAAACACTGTTATGGGTATTCCAAGCCGCTTTGCGTTGCGCTCGATTATCTCACGGTTTGCAGGGCTGTAGCCCGGATCCATAACAAGAAATTTTACCTCGAAAGGGAACTTGCTGTGGCGGTGAAGCATTTGTATGAGCTTTGCCATGAGCATTGAATCCTTGCCGCCTGATATGCACACCGCTATTTTGTCGTTAGGCTTTATAAGCTCATATTCGTTCACAGATTGTGTAAATCTGTTCCATATCTCCTTGCGGAATTTCTTTTGTATGCTCCGCTCGGCGTCCTGCGAGATATCCTCTACGACCTCTTTGGAAAGCTTTTCTCTCAGCCAGCCATAGTAGCCACCCTCTAGGTTTTCAGCGTCATAGCCAAGCTCTCGAAGCTTTTCGGCCTCATTGTCGCTTATAAGTCCGCTTTTACAGCAGATAAGAAGCTTTTTGTCCTTTGGCAGGTCGCTTTTATCAAGCTTTTCGGCAGGAATGTTCACTGCTCCGTCAATGTGACCATACTCAAAAGAAAGCTCGTCCCTTATATCTATTATCAGCGTGTTGCCGCTTGCATTTATCATTTGTCAGTTGACCTCCGCAAAATTAATCACTATTCTTTATGATAGCATAAAAATCAACTTTTTTCAAGCTTTACGCAAAAATAAAACGGCAAAGCCTGATACTTTGCCGTTTTGTTTTATGTCTTGTGTCTGTTTCTTATATAGAATATTATGGATATTGCCGCTACGATAAATTCCGTGACAGGATAAGCAAGCCATACGCCAGTTAATCCTGCTGCCTTGGACATAATGAAAGCCATTGGCACGATAAGAGCAAAGCCCCTTAATATGGTGATGGTCTGGGCTGGTATGATTTTTTCAGAAGCCGCAAAAAATGCAGATATTATTATATTGAAGCCTGAGAAAAACAATCCGGTGAAGTATATTTTCATGCCGTCCTCTGCCATGCGCTGAAGAGAGTCGATATGCTCGCTGTTGAATATAGCGGCGATAGGCGTTGTGAAAAATGCAATAGCAAGGTAAACCATAAGCGCTATTACAAGCTGTGATATAATAGAATATCTCAGCACTGCCCTAAGACGGTCTTTGTCGCCAATGCCGTGAGCAGCACTGATAAGCGGCTGACCGCCTTGTGCGATACCAGTGAATATGGATACCGCCACAATGGAAGTATTCGCTATCACTGCATAAGCTGCAACGCCTGTGTTGCCTGCAAGACCAAGTATTATTATATTGAACGCAAGCACTACGATGCCTGATGAAAGCTCAGTTATAAGCGACTGCACGCCTATGGATAATATGCCGCCAAAAGTTCTTCCTTCGTGCCTTGCCCTGACGATATGGAAGCTGTTTTTTTTGCGGAATTTGTATATGCTCAGTATGCAAAGGCTTATGACAGGCGAAAGCCCTGTTGCAAGGATAGCTCCGAAAATGCCCATACCCAGCGGGAAAATGAACACATAGTCAAGTATTATGTTTGAAAAGCTTCCCGTAAGCATTGCCGCCATTGAAAGCTTTGGGTTTCCGTCATTTCTTATAAAGCAGTTGAAAGTGTCGTTAAGCAAAAAGAACGGTCCGAACATCATAAGCACTTTTAGGTAGGTATTAGTCATGCCCACAACGCTGCCCTTTGCACCAAGAAGCTTTGCAAGTGGCATTGAGAAAAACGCTCCGCCCAAAAAGTATATCGCTCCAAGCACCAGAGCCATAAGCAGTGCACAGGTGAAAACTCTGCTTCCTGCTTCGTCACGTCCCTGACTTTTGTATATTGCAAACTTTGTCGCTCCGCCCATGCCGATCATAAGTCCGGTGCCGTGGATAAGGCTGTATATTGGAATGGCGATATTCAGTGCAGTAACACCGTCTGCACCCATGCCCTTTGCGACAAAGAACGTGTCCGCAAGGATATAGCACGATACACCTATCATTCCGAGAACGTTCAGAGAAGCATATCTGGCAAAGTCCCTAAGATGTGAATTTTTCTTCATTTTTACCCTCCGTTTATCCCACAAAAAAACGCCGAACACCGCTGTCTTTTAAAGCCTAACGACAGCAGGTCCGACGCAAAACTTCTACCCGGCGGCAGAAGCAAGCCTTAAACATATAAGATTATAACAGAGTATAAAGGCATTGTCAAGAGGTAAATGACTTTGCTTTATGTTAAATAAATGTTAAAAAACGCTCCTTGTGGTTGACAAGTTTTTAACAAAGCTTTATAATGAAATTGACAGAAAGCATATATAATATTATATGACAGCCTTAAAATTTTATATACCGATAACAAAGAAGGGGAAACTATGAATTTAACTCATCTCAGATATATGGTAGAGGTCGAAAGACTTGGGTCTATCACAAAAGCAGCTTCAGCACTTTATATGGGTCAGCCTAACCTTTCAAAAGCTATAAAGGAAATGGAAAGAGAAGTTGGCATACCGATTTTTAAAAGAAGTGCAAAGGGTGTTGTTGCCACAGAAAAGGGTAAGCAATTCCTGCAGTATGCAAAGGCCATACTTGTGCAAATGGATAAAATGGAGAGCCTTTATAAGGATAATGGTGAAAACGCTGTGAACTTCTCTCTGCTTTTGCCAAGGGCAAGCTATATAACCCACGCTTTCACTTGCTTTGTGAACAAGTTAGGCACGAATGTGGAGCTTGACGCAAAAATAAGGGAAACAAACTCCATGGAAGCCATAAACGCAGTGGTGGAATGCGAATATAACATGGGTATAATCCGTTACCCTGTGGCGTATGAGAGCTTTTTCATGTCTATGATAGAAGAGAAAAATCTGAAATATCATAACGTGTGGGAGTTCGATTATGTACTTATCACAAGCGAAAACAGCCAGCTTGCTAAAGAAAAAGAGATAAACGAAACTGTCCTTGATAAATACATAGAGGTATTGCACGGCGATAATATCGTGCCGAACATCTCAGCGACTTATCAGAAGAAAAACGCTGAGCTTAATAATCACAGCAGGCATATTTACGTCTATGAGAGAGGAAGTCAGTTCGATATCCTCTCGGCTTGTCCAGACTCATTCATGTGGGTAAGTCCTCTGCCAAAGGAGATATTGAAGCGTTATGGCCTTGTGCAGAGAGTTTGTCATAGCTTCAAAAAGACCAATAAGGACGTTCTTATCTATCAGAGCAATTACCGCCTTAGCCATGCGGATCAGATGTTCCTTGATGAGCTTGAAAGGGTAAGAAAAGAGATATCAGAATAATTTTTAGCATAAAAATGCGGGCGAACATGAAAGGTGTTCGTCCGCTTTTTGTTTAAGGCAACACCGCACAAAGCCCGCCCGACGGCTTTGCACGCCATCTGCTTGCAGATTTTCCGTCATATCACACAAAAATCCCTTGACATACGGCAGTATGCCTGCGGAATTTTTGTGCAATCTGACAAAAAATCTGACTACGCATCTGACGCACAATCTTTGCGCGGTATTGCCTTAATTGAATAAAATTTATCATTTAAGAAGCACTGTTACTAACGTCAGACTTTATTTTCCACTGACTGTTGAGCCAATAAATGCGGTTTTCGATCCAATTGAAAAGATCCTCCGCAGAGTCAGGACCCCACTCTTCGCCTTTTCTAAGGTCGGCGTCATACTCTTTGAGATATTCACGCTCTGTTTTTATACAGCCCTGTAAAAGCTTCTCCCGGCTCATCTCCGTCCACTTTTCCTTGACAGCGTCCATAAACCAATCCTGCTTACAAAGAATGAAAACCCATGGGTTTGAACGATCGCCGTTTTTAGCCACAAAATTCTTGTCTGTGAAAGCACCAGCATAATATTTCTCAGTGCTGTCATTATATGCCCAGTTAAAATCCCAAGGTGAGGTGAATTTCAGCTTAGGACATTTACTGTCTTTTGAAAAATCGACGCACATATAGAAGCTTCCCTCACCACAGTCATAGTCATGTACGATCTCATAAAGAATATACATATCTCTCACTGAGTCTATATCCATAACATTAGAAACGGCTTCCTCAGCGGTGGTAACATCAGAGTCAACAAGGTCATAATTTTCATCAAATTTGTAATATTTGCCGTTCTCGCAGGCTTCATAAACTATCTTGAACAGATTGTTGAGATACTTGTCAATAAAGTCTATCTGATTTTGCGAATAGAGGTCATTCTTGATAGAATATTCCGCAGGAACGAACTGCCTTGTTTCGCCGTTTATATCGGTGACAGTGGCATTTCCATAGTCCATGCTTATATAATGGTTATCCTCATCGCTTGTTGCATAGTTGTCAAGCTCAAGATAATAGCCTATATCAGAGTCGGTGCAGCCCTCCTCAGGCTCGGAGATATCCACTCTGTTTGGATTTATCTGACACTGTTCGCAAAGCTCATAAACGCCTTGAAACTCCTCGTTCACATAGAGGTGAACAAGCTGACCGTCTGAGCAGAAATTGCTGTCACCCATGATAGTTCTGCCAAAACGGAATGCGATATCGTTTCTTATTAGATCCCAGTCTGATTTCAACAGCACCCAGCTTTTGCACTCTGCGCCGTTATTAAGCCCAAGCATATTTGTCTTTTTATCAAATTTTATCCTATAAGGCACTTTGTTTGCAAGGATCTGACTAACATCGCCGTAATATGCGCTTGAATTTCCTCTTACCTTTATGCCTGCTGAGGCTTCGTTTATCTCCAATTTTTCATCACAATTGAAAACGTCCACCACGCAGGAAGTATACTTCTCCCTTGAAGCTATCATATCGTCAGGGGCAGTCGTGACGCTTATAACAGGTATCTTACTTTCTGATCGTATCTTTTTCTTAAAACTTTCTTTTTCAGCCTTGTCAGCACTCAGGCTTTCATAAGTAGCAGGCTCAGGATTTATGACCTGCTTTGTGGTGGCAGGAAGAGTTACAACAGGCTCAGCCGTTGTTGTCACAGCCTGAGATTCGGCAGAACTACTCTCCCCTTTTGAGCTTTCACCTGTTTCTTTAGCACAGCTTGTGAGCATTGCTCCCATCATGACCACAGCACATACAGCAGCGATAATTCTTCTGTTCATATCATTTCTCATATTATTATCTTTCCATTTATTGTGCATTACACACATATTTTTTATCATATAACTTATTCAATTATAGCACATTGACATAGATAATACAATATGCTATAATCATAAAAGTAAGTGGGATAATTTATGCACTAATACGATTATATAGGAGGTTTTTTGAAATGTTTATACCTGACGATAAAAGATATGACAAAATGATATACAACCGCTGTGGAAAAAGCGGGCTCAAACTATCGGCTGTATCGCTGGGATTCTGGCAGAATTTCAGCCTGAAAAACAATTTTGAGAACATGGAAAGAATGGTACACACTGCGTTCAACAGCGGTATCACACATTTTGACCTTGCAAACAACTATGGCAATCCCTACAACGGCTCGGCAGAGGAAAACTTCGGCAGGATACTCGACCGTGGCATGAGAGAGTTCCGTGACGAGATGTGCATTTCCACCAAGGCAGGCTATGAAATGTGGGCAGGTCCATACGGTGACAAAAACGGCTCGAGAAAATATCTCACGGCAAGCCTTGACCAATCTCTAAAAAGAATGGGACTTGAATATGTTGACATTTTCTATCACCATGTAAGAGATCCCGAAACGCCTCTTGAAGAGACTGCCCTTGCACTTGACAATGCAGTAAGACAGGGCAAGGCGCTTTATGTTGGCATATCAAATTACAACAGAGCCGACACAGCCGAAATGCTGAAAATTTTCCGTGAACTCAGAACTCCTTTTATTATCAATCAGCCCTCATATTCCATACTCAACCGCTGGATAGAGGACGATAAGCTTGACAGCCTTGCACTTTCTGAGGGCTTTGGCATTGCAGTGTTCTCGCCGCTGTATCAGGGCTTCCTTACAAGCAAATATCTAAAAGGCATACCGGCAGATTCAAGGGTAGGCAGAGGCGAAACATGGATAGGCAATGAGCTTAACGACAAAATGATAGAAAAGCTCAACAAGCTTAATGATATCGCCGCTTCGAGGGGACAGACCCTTTCGCAAATGGCACTTTCATGGGTGCTTCACAACAAGGCTGTTACTACTGTGCTTATCGGCGCAAGCCGTCCTGAGCAGATAACGGAAAACATAGGCTGTCTTGACCGCCTTGACTTCACAGAAGCTGAACTTGCAGAGATAGACAGGCTTGCAAAGATGTAATAAAAAAGCTGTCAGAGCCACCACCCTGACAGCTTTTTTATGCGTTATAATAGCGAACGTAATCGTCAAGCATATCTGCCGTAAGCTCAAAAGGATAATTTTTAAGCTTGGCAGGGTTGGCAAGTATTCCGTCTCTGTCCTTCTTCCAAAGCTCCTCTGACATATCAAGCTTGCCAAAAAGCGTCCTGATATAATCTCGGAAAGCGTCAAGATCATCAAAGCCAAGAAGTTGTTTTACAACATATCCAGCTTCGGTGCTGTCACCGTATTTTTTCAAAAAGCCTGACAGAAAAACGCCTACTGCCTTGCCGTGGGGTATGCCATTTTCATAGGTCAAAGTATAGCTCAGACCGTGAGGTATGCTTGTGCCTGTGTAGGCTATCGCCATGCCTGCAAGCACTGATGCCTGCATGAAAGTTGAGAACTCATCATCGGTCATATGAGCAAATCTCTCCTCAGTTTCAAGACAGCCCTTACAGCTTGCCCAAAGCCTCATACCCTCCTCTGCATATGCACGGCTGAACGCGTTTGCGTTGGTGTTGAGCCGTGACTCTATCATGTGAGCAAGTGCGTCAACGCAGGTGCTTTTCATACCGCTGTATGAGGAGGTTTTAAGATAGCCGTAGTCAACCAATGCAAGTGACGGGAATATTTTGTGGGCAATAGATTTCTTGGTCTGCTTGATGTGGGAAGTCAGGATAGAATAAGGTGTAGCCTCCGAGCCTGTTCCGCAGGTGGTAGGCACACAGACTATAGGATAAAAAGTTAGTTTCGCAGGAGTGTAAAGAAGCTCCTCCACCTTGGCAATGCTGACTGAAAGCTCACACTTTTCAGCTTTTACAACGCTCTCGCTTTCGGTAAACTCGGCATTTTCGCAAACTATCCCATTCTTAGCAAGCATTGATATCGCCTTGCTTGCGTCCATTGGCGAACCTCCGCCCACTGCCACGAACATATCCACGCCGTATTTTACCGCCGCCGTTGCCGCTGTGTAAACAGTTTCCACAGACGGGTTTTCCTCAATATCATTATATATCACATATCCAATTCCCTGACTTTCAAGCACTGCCCTGACATCATCAAGAGAGCCGTTCACCGCAGAAGAATGTCTGCCTGTGACTATCATAGCCTTTTTACCAAGTGCGGCTATCTCGCCCCCGTGATTTTTTACCGCTCCATTTTCTATGTAAATATCTGTAGGTATATTTCTCATTTTCAACGCTCCTTCTGGCTTTTTATCCATTATAGCACCTTTGACGGCGATTTTCAAGCCTTTGCAATTTGCGTAATCACTTAATTTATTTAATGATTATTACATACATTAATACAATAATTACATATATATTGAAGTATTAGTACAGATTATGATATAATACAGTAAGCAGTGTATTAAGAAAAAATAATATTGGGGGATTTTCAATTGAATAAGAGTAAAATTAAATATCGTATTTGTAAGATTTTATGTGCCATTGATTGGCTCATTTTAGCGGGATTGGCTTCATGGTTGGAGAATATGTCAAGCATAGATTCGGGAAATCGTTTAGAAAATTATTGGTTGATAATATTTTTTGGTCATATTC
>ERZ780117.376-NODE-376-length-19472-cov-8.588505_pt1 | contig 19472 bp, 11 predicted proteins | sample MGYA00510985_ERZ780117 | MGnify/ENA primary metagenome ERZ780117 (study PRJEB29588, sample SAMEA2159553) | human gut metagenome | biome: human gut; feature: human-associated habitat; material: faeces | place: Denmark | collected 2008/2010 ...
ACGTCACCGGCGTGCTCCACATGGGACACATGCTTAATAATACCATTCAAGATATCCTGGTGCGCCGCGCCCGCATGGAAGGCAAGAACGCCTGCTGGGTGCCGGGTACCGACCATGCTTCCATCGCTACCGAAGCCAAGGTGGTGAACAAACTGGCTGCGCAGGGCATCAAGAAGACCGACCTGACGCGCGAGGAGTTCCTGAAGCATGCCTGGGAATGGACCGACGAACACGGCGGCATCATCCTGAAGCAGCTCCGCAAGCTGGGCGCTTCGTGCGACTGGGACCGCACCGCCTTCACCATGGACGAGAAGCGCAGCAAGAGCGTCATCAAGGTCTTTGTCGACCTCTACAACAAGGGGCTCATCTACCGCGGCGTGCGCATGGTGAACTGGGATCCCAAGGCGTTGACCGCCTTGAGCGACGAAGAAGTGATTTATAAGGAAGAGCACAGCAAGCTCTACTACCTGAAATACTACGTGGCCGACGACGACATGTCGGGCGAGACCGGTGCCGAAGGTGAAGTGGTTCACCGCGATGCCGAGGGCCGCCGCTACGCCGTAGTTGCCACGACCCGCCCTGAGACCATCATGGGCGATACGGCCATGTGTATCAATCCTGCCGACCCCAAGAACCTGTGGCTGAAGGGCAAGAAAGTCATCGTGCCCCTCGTAGGCCGTGTCATCCCCGTCATCGAGGACGACTATGTGGATGTAGAGTTCGGTACGGGTTGCTTGAAGGTGACACCTGCCCACGACGTGAACGACTACATGCTGGGCGAGAAGTACAACCTGCCGAGCATCGACATCTTCAACGACAACGGTACCCTGAGCGAAGCCGCCGGCCTGTACGTAGGTATGGACCGTTTCGACGTGCGCGAGCAGATTGAGAAAGACCTCGCCGCCGCCGGCCTGCTGGAGAAGGTGGAGGCCTATACCAACAAGGTAGGCTTCTCCGAGCGTACCAACGTGGCCATCGAGCCGAAGCTCTCCATGCAGTGGTTCCTCAAGATGCAGCACTTTGCCGACATGGCCCTGCCGCCCGTCATGAACGACGAACTGAAGTTCTATCCCGCCAAGTACAAGAACACATACAAGAACTGGCTGGAGAACATCAAGGACTGGTGCATCAGCCGCCAGCTGTGGTGGGGACATCGCATCCCTGCCTACTTCCTGCCCGAAGGCGGATACGTGGTGGCCGAGACGCCCGAAAAGGCCCTCGAACTGGCCAAGCAGAAGACCGGTAAGGCCGACCTGAAGCTGGAAGACCTGCGTCAGGACGAAGACTGCCTCGACACGTGGTTCTCTTCCTGGCTGTGGCCCATCTCCCTGTTCGACGGCATCAACAACCCCGGCAACGAGGAAATCAAATACTACTATCCGACGAGCGACCTGGTGACAGGCCCGGACATCATCTTCTTCTGGGTGGCCCGTATGATCATGGCCGGATACGAATACATGGGCGACATGCCTTTCCGCAACGTGTACTTCACAGGTATCGTGCGCGACAAGCTGGGACGCAAGATGTCCAAGTCGCTGGGCAACTCGCCCGACCCGCTGGACCTCATCGAACGCTATGGTGCCGACGGTGTGCGCATGGGTATGATGCTTTCGGCTCCTGCCGGCAACGACATCCTCTTCGACGACGCCCTGTGCGAGCAAGGCCGTAACTTCAACAACAAGATATGGAACGCCTTCCGCCTCGTCAAGGGTTGGGAAGTGAGCGCCGAGGTCGAAGTGCCCGAAGCAGCCGCCCTGGCCATGAAGTGGTTCGAGTCGAAACAGAACGCCGTAGCCCTCGAAGTGGCCGACCTCTTCAGCAAGTACCGCTTGAGCGAAGCCCTGATGGCTGTCTACAAGCTCTTCTGGGACGAGTTCTCCAGCTGGTATCTGGAGATGATCAAGCCTGCTTACGGTCAGCCCATCAGCAAGGCCGTTTACGATACGACCATCGGTTTCTTCGACAATCTGCTCCACCTGCTCCATCCGTTCATGCCCTTCATCACCGAAGAGCTGTGGCAGCACATCGTGGACCGCAAGGACGGCGATAGCCTGATGGTGAGCCCCATGGCCGCTCCGGGACCGGTGGACGAAGCCCTCGTGCAGCAGTTCGAGGTTGTGAAGGAAATCATCAGCAACGTCCGCTCCATCCGCTTGCAGAAGAACATTGCGCAGAAGGAAGCGCTGGAGTTGCAGGCCGTGGGCGAGAACCCTGTAGCCGCCTTCAACGCCGTCATCACGAAGATGTGTAACCTCTCGTCCATCACCGTGGTCGAGGCCAAGGCCGACGGCGCCGCCGCCTTCATGGTAGGCACGACGGAGTATGCCGTACCTCTGGGCAACATGATTGACGTGGAAGCTGAAATCGCCCGCATGGAAGCCGAGCTGAAGCACAAGGAAGGTTTCCTGCAAGGCGTACTGAAGAAACTCAGCAACGAGAAGTTTGTGAACAACGCCCCCGCCGCCGTCATCGAGCTGGAGCGCAAGAAGCAGGCCGATGCCGAAAGCATCATCAAGTCGCTGAAGGAAAGCATTGCTGCGCTGAAGAAAGCGTGAGATAGTGACGAGTGACGAGCTACGAGCTACGAGTTTTGCGGCTTGTTACTCGTCACTCATAGCTTGTAGCTCGTAGCTCATAGCTTGTAGCTCGTAGCTTGTAGCTCATCACTAATAAATATAGAAACGTCGGGTGCGGCTTTCTGTTGCAGGAAAGCAGAGCCCGACGTTTGTTTTGTATCATCTTAAAACCATTGTATCATGAGAAAAATCACGTCTCTTTTGTTGCTGGCGGCCTTGTGTTGCCCCGCATGGGGAGCCATTTCCTCCGTCACCGACACGGTATTCATCCGCGAAACCAATATTCCCGTTCTGATAGACCGTCAGGACAACGAATTGTTCCACCTGCGCATCGACAACGGCGAAGGCAAGAAGCTGGACCGTGTCCTTCTGGACCTGGGTGCAGAAGTTGATTTGAACCAGATAGAAGCCGTCAAGCTGTACTATGGCGGTACGGAGTGCGTGGAGCGTAGCGGCAAGGGATATTATGCTTCTGTGGCCTATGTGTCGGCCTATACCGTAGGACAGACCCGTGCGGCCAATCCTTCCTATTCTGTATTGAAGAGTGAAGTCCGTTCGCCCGGCCGTGAAGTGGTGTTCGACGTGAACCAGACACTCTATCCGGGCATCAATTATTTCTGGATCAGCCTCCAGATGAAGCCGCAGGCATCGCTGCTTTCCAAGTTCTCGGCCTCGGTGGCTTCGGTTGAAATTGACGGACAGGCCGCTCCGCTGAAGCTGGCCAACGGTCCGCGTGTCCATCGGATGGGCTTCGGTGTCCGTCAGGCGGGCGACGACGGGGTGGCTGCCTATCGCATTCCTGGCCTCGTAACCAGCAACAAGGGTACGCTGCTGGCCGTCTATGACGTACGCCACAACAACAGTGTCGACCTGCAGGAATACATTGAAATCGGTCTGAGTCGCAGTACCGACGGCGGGCAGACGTGGGAGAAAATGCAGATACCCATGAGCTTCGGCGAGTATGGCGGACTGCCCAAAGCACAGAACGGGGTGGGCGATCCGGCCATCCTGGTGGACAAGCAGAAGGGTACCATCTGGATTATGGCGGCCTGGACGCATGGCATGGGCAACGCGCGTGCCTGGAACAATTCGGGTCAGGGCATGACGCTGGAGCAGACGGCCCAGCTGATGCTGGTGAAGAGCGACGACGACGGCAAGACGTGGTCCGAACCTATCAACATTACGGAACAGGTGAAGTCGCCCGAATGGTATTTCCTGCTTCAGGGACCGGGTCGGGGCATCTCGATGGCCGACGGCACCCTGGTCTTCGCCGGCCAGTTCATCGGTGCCGACCGCATTCCCTGTGCCTGCATCATCTATAGCAAGGACCACGGCAAGACGTGGCACATCAGCCAGCCGGCCCGCACCAACACCACCGAGTCGCAGGTGGCAGAAGTGGAGCCGGGCGTACTGATGCTGAACATGCGCGACAATCGTGGAGGCAGTCGTGCCGTAGCGGTGACCCGCGACTTTGGGGCTACGTGGGAAGAGCATCCCTCTTCACGCAAGGCGCTGGTAGAGCCCGTTTGTATGGCCAGCCTGCTGCATGTGGCGGCCGAAGACAATGTGACAGGCAAGCCGCTCTTGCTGTTCTCCAACCCCGACAGCCCGAAGAACCGCCACCGCATGACCATCAAGGCCAGTCTGGACAATGGCCTGACGTGGCTGCCCGAGAACCGGCTGATGCTGGACGAAGGCGGCAGCTGGGGCTATTCGTGTCTGACGATGATCGACCGCGAAACGGTCGGCATTCTCTACGAGAGCAGCACGGCCCATATCTTGTTCCAGGCAGTGAAGTTGGAAGATATTCTGAAATAAAAGATACCATGACAAAGAAAGGATTATTATGGGTGTGGGCACTCTCTGCCAGTCTGTGGTGCAGTGCCCAGCAGCCCGCGGAGCAGTATCCGTTGGGCGCTTATGAAGAATTGACGGATACGAAGCCCCACGACGGAGAGGCCGTTTGGAACAAGATGCAGCGTCCGACGGCTTTGGCTTGGGGCAGTGTCGATGTGCGTTATCCCAAGTTGAGCATTCCTGAAGGGACCCGCAAGGGGAGTACCCGGATGACAGCCTGGAAAGGCGAGCGGGTGCATGCGCAGGCTGTGCTTTGGACCCGACAGGCCCTGAAGAACGTGCGTGTGGAAGTCAGCGAACTGAAGAACGGCCGTTCGGTCATTCCCGCTTCGGCCGTGAAGACGAATTTTGTGCGCTACGTCATGACCGACGAGCTGAACAAGGACGGGAAAGGCGGTTGCGGCAATCGGCCCGACAAGACCCAGTGGGATTCCTCGTTGGTGGCCGATGTGCTCGACATCGCGCAGGAACTCGATATCAGGGAACGTTGTTCGCAGCCGATATGGTTGAGCGTTTGGGTTCCGGCTGACGTCCAGGCCGGTACGTATCGATCACGTCTAATGGTCAGTGCCGAGGGTATGGAACCGATGTCTCTGCCTTTCGAAGTGAAGGTGGTGAACCGTACGCTTCCGGCTCCGCAGGACTGGAAGTTCAATCTGGACCTGTGGCAGAACCCTTATGCGGTGGCGCGCTATTACCAGGTGCCGCTTTGGAGCAAGGAGCATTTCGACGCCATGCGTCCCATCATGAAGATGTTGGCCGATGCGGGCCAGAAGGCCATTACGGCCAGCATCATGCACAAGCCTTGGAACGGGCAGACGGAAGACCCCTTCGACAGCATGGTGACCCGCATCAGGAAGCTGGACGGCTCGTGGGAGTTCGGTTATGCTGTGTTCGACAAGTGGGTGGAGTTCATGACCGAGGACATCGGCCTTCAGGGACTGATCAGTTGTTATACCATGATTCCCTGGGCCTTGCATTTCGATTATTACGATGAAGCCACCAACCGTGTCCTGTTTGTGGATGCCAAGCCAGGCGATGTGGCCTATGCAGAGTATTGGGGAACTTTCCTGAAGGACTTTGCCCGTCATCTGCGCGAGAAGGGCTGGTTCGAGCGCACGGCCATTTCGATGGACGAGCGTCCCATGGAGGCCATGCGCGAGGCTATCAAGGTGGTTCGTGCGGCTGATCCGGAGTTTAAAATTACGTTAGCGGGTAACTATCATCCCGAAATAGAATCGGATTTGTTTTATTATTGCATTCCTTTGGGACAGAAATTCCCGGCTGATGTGAAGAAGGCCCGTGAGGCTCGAGGACAGGTCAGCACCTATTATACGTGTTGTGTGGAAGCATTCCCGAATACATTCACTTTCTCCCGTCCGGCCGAGGCCGTGTGGACCATGCTCCATGCGGTAGCCGAGGGATATGACGGTTACCTGCGTTGGTCCTTCAACAGCTGGACGGCCGATCCCCTGCGCGATTCGCGTTTCCGCACGTGGGCGGCAGGCGACACCTACAGCGTCTATCCGGGTCCGCGGAGCAGCATACGTTTTGAGCGGATGATGGAAGGCGTGCAGGTGTGTGAGAAAGTACGCATCCTGCGGGAGGAGTTTATCCGGAAGGGTGAGAAAGGGAAGCTGGCCCGTCTGGAGAAGTTGCTTTCCAAGTTTACGCTGGAGGCTTTGCCAGAAGGGCGCATCCGTCCGGAAGCCGATGTGGCGGCTTTGCACGACTGGCTGGGCCGTCAGTAAAAAACAGCTCCCCTCCTTGTTTCGCCATGCGGCGGATGGGGAGGGGAGCTTTCTTTTTGAGTATGCAGAAAAGTTTATTCCAATAGTTTCTTGAGGAACTCGTCCAGTTCCTCGTCCAGTCCCTTCAGCAGTTCATCGCTGACCATCAGGGTGTCGTCGTCCATCAGAAGCAGTTCGGCCAACGTTTCTTTGTCTTCGTCTACCAGTACAAAAGAGAAAGGCTTCAGGTTTGTCATCTGGTCAAAGTCGCCGGCGCTTTTCATTTCATTCAGCAGAGTCGACAGCGTACGTTCGGTATCGCTGTTGAAGTCTTCCCCTTCGTAGTTGATCCATTCTTCAATGGTGGTCCGGGCCAGCTCTTCGTCTTCATCGTTGAAGATAACCAGTTCGCCGGAAGTGGGGGTGGCTTGCAGGTGGATATCGGTCACAATAGTCTGTTCGCAGGCACAATTGTATCTGCTCACTGCTTTCTTGATGGTATTCCCGAGTTGGGACAGGGACGATTGACTCAGTTTCATATGGCAAATGTTCTGTTACACCTTTCAAAGGTAGGAAAAAAATGGCAACGTTGGCATATTTTCTTTAAAAATCGTCATTATTTCTATTCATTTGGACCTTCAGCCGTGTCAGTCCTTCCCGACGGGTCTTCAGTTCGTTTACATAAGCGCTGGTCATGAGATAGTTGGGAATGTCGCTGGCATAGAGGCCTTGGCTGCTCTTTTCACCGATGCCGTCCACTTGTTCGGCTATTTTCTGCGCTTTCAGTGCCCAGTCGTAGGCTTGGCTGATACTGTCCTGCATTTCATACCCCAAGGCAATGTTGTAGGCGGCATACATTTTGGACTTACCTTTCTTATGTTCATATTCAACTTTCCATAATTCAATGGCTGCGGGCCAGTTCTTTTCCTTGACGAAAACGGCTGCGTCGCGCATGTTGACGGTACCTCCTGTGAAGAGGTAGCGGGTGGCGGTAGTCCAATAGGGAATCAGATACTTGACCGGAACGCTGCCGGCAAACTCCGATGCCTGCTCTATCATGTCTTTTTCTGGAATTAGTTTGGTGAATATTTGTGTCTCACTGCTACCGGTGGCTTCCCAGAAGATGCTGTCTGTGGGAGTGACGGTAACCATCGGGGTGGAGCGAGTCGGGAGATATACTTTGACAGTCGGGTAAACCTTGGCATCGACGGTTCCATAGTACACCTGCCAGTCGGGCAGGTAGCTGACTCTCCTCAGGCTGCTCAGTTGGATGTTTTCCAGCGACAGGAGGAAGTCGACTCCCAGTTCGTCGGTCAGTTGGCGTACCTCGGTTTGCGACAGTGTGCTTTCGCGTGGGGTAATGTCCTGGCTTCGGAGCGCAGAATCGCAGATGACAACCAGGTCAAAGTAGTTGGCGTCTGCCACAGCTTTTGCCAATGACTCGGTAGTGAGTCGGGCATCTCCGTTGTAATAGTCTGTCCGTCGGGCAATCTCCGTTTCGGCTTTCCCCTTTCGTGTGTCGCTTGTGATGAGTTTGTTGTCCGGCGTTGCAGGCATATTGTTTACAATGCCTACCCGTTTCAGGTCGGCGGGAAAGCTGACTTCGGCCGGCAGCATATAGTCTATTGAAAGTTGCTCGATGCTTTGGCAGGCGGTCAGGCAAAGGATGCCTGTCATGGCCAGACAATAAAGGAGTCTTTTCTTCATAGTTCTCAAAATCTTTAATCCTGAACAAAAGTACTCTTTTCGTTGAAAATATAAAAGCCCCGAACGGTTTTTAACCGTTCGAGGCTTTTGTTAAGTGGGAGTAACGTTACTTCCTTTTACAGATTTCTTCCGTGGCAGTTCTTGTATTTCTTGCCGCTGCCGCAGGGGCAGGGATCGTTGCGTCCTACTGTCTTTTCTGCGCGGATGGGTTCCCGTTTGGGCTGTTCGCGGGTATCTCTTGCGGCGGCAGCCTGCTGGTTCGGGTCGTTCAAGTCCACTTTCTGTTCACGGTATTTGCTCATGTCCTGACGTTGCTCGGGAGCGGCCTGGCGCACTTCTACGTTGCGCTGGGGCGCCTGCTGCTGGCTTTCGGCCGGAGCTTCCTGTACAGGTATCTGGCCGCGCATCAGAATGGAGATGGTCTGGTTGTTGATCTTGTCGACCATCGCATCGAACAGGTTGACAGATTCGAGCTTGTAGATCAGCAACGGGTCTTTCTGTTCGTAGCTGGCGTTCTGTACGGAGTGCTTCAGGTCGTCCAGCTCGCGGAGGTTCTCTTTCCAGGCCTCGTCGATGACATGCAGCAGGATGCTCTTCTCGAACGACTTCACCACTTCCTTGCATTCGCTTTCATAGGCGGCTTTCAGATTGCAGGAAATGTTGTACATGCGCTTGCCGTCAGTGATGGGAATCAGGATGTTCTCGTACATGTGTCCCTGGTTCTCGTATACCTGCTTGATGACCGGATAGGCAATCTGTGCCATGCGGTCGGTCTTGCGCTTGAAGAGCTCCATTGCGGCATCGAAAGCCTTGTCGGCCAGCTTTTCTTTTTTCTCTTCCTTGAATTCGTCTTCGGTGAACGGGGCTTCCATGGCCAGTGTCTGGAGCATGTCCATCTTGCAGTTCTCGTAGTCGGGAGCTTGTACGGCATTGACACAGCGGTCCCAAATCATGTTCACGATGTCCATGCCGATGCGTTCGCCCATCAAGGCGTGGCGGCGTTTGGTGTAGACCACGGTACGCTGCTTGTTCATCACGTCGTCGTATTCCAGCAAGCGTTTACGGATGCCGAAGTTGTTTTCTTCCACTTTCTTCTGGGCCCGTTCGATGGACTTGGAAATCATGCTGTGTTCAATCATTTCACCTTCCTTGAAGCCCAGCTTGTCCATCACGCTGGCAATGCGGTCGGACGAGAACAGACGCATCAGGTCGTCTTCCAGTGATACGAAGAACACGGATGAACCCGGGTCGCCCTGACGGCCGGCACGACCACGCAGCTGGCGGTCTACACGGCGGGACTCGTGACGCTCCGTACCGATGATGGCCAGACCGCCGGCAGCCTTTACTTCCGGACTTAGCTTGATATCGGTACCACGGCCGGCCATGTTGGTGGCGATGGTCACCGTACTGCTTTGACCGGCTTGTGCTACAATCTCGGCTTCCTTCTGGTGCAGCTTGGCGTTCAGCACGTTGTGGGGAATCTTGCGCATGGTCAGCATCTTGCTCAGCATTTCCGAGATTTCTACCGACGTCGTACCTACCAGTACGGGGCGTCCGGCACGGACCATGGCTTCGATTTCTTCGATAACAGCTTTGTATTTCTCACGTTTCGTCTTGTAGACGCGGTCGTTCATGTCCTTGCGGGCAATGGGGCGATTGGTCGGGATCACTACAACGTCCAGTTTGTAGATATCCCAGAATTCACCGGCTTCCGTTTCGGCCGTACCGGTCATACCGGCCAGCTTGTGGTACATACGGAAGTAGTTCTGCAAGGTGATGGTGGCGAATGTCTGTGTGGCGGCTTCCACCTTCACGCCTTCCTTGGCTTCGATGGCCTGGTGCAGACCGTCGGAGTAGCGGCGGCCTTCCATGATACGGCCCGTCTGCTCGTCCACAATCTTCACCTGTCCGTCTATCACGACGTATTCGTCGTCCTTCTCAAACATGGTATAGGCCTTCAGCAACTGGTTGATGGTATGTACGCGTTCCGACTTGATGGCATAGTTGGTGAGCAGGGCATCCTTCTTGGCCAGACGCTCTTCTTCGCTCAGGTCCTTTTCATTTTCCAGTTCGGAAAGCTGGGCGGTGATGTCGGGCAATACGAAGAGGGTGGGGTCGGCCGAGTTTCCGCTGATGAGGTCAACACCCTTGTCGGTGAGGTCGACGCTGTTCAGCTTCTCGTCGATGACGAAGTAGAGCGGATCGGTCACTTCGTGCATGCGCTTGTTGTTCTGCTCCATGTAGATTTCCTCTGTCTTCAGCATACCGGCCTTGACGCCCTGTTCGCTCAGGAACTTGATGAGCGGCTTGTTCTTGGGCAGAGCCTTGTGGCTGCGGTAGAGGGCCAGGAAACCTTCTTCCTGCTCCTTCTTGTCGTTGGAGGCGATGAGGCGCTTGGCGTCGGCCAGGTATTGGGTAGCCAGTCTCTTCTGGGCTTCCACCAGTCTTTCTACCAGCGGGCGGAGCTGTTCGAACAGCTGGTCGTCGCCTTTGGGCACCGGACCGGAGATGATCAACGGCGTACGGGCATCGTCAATCAGGACGGAGTCGACCTCGTCGACGATGGCGTAGTTGTGTTGGCGCTGCACGAGGTCTTTCGGACTGATGGCCATGTTGTCGCGCAGGTAATCGAAACCGAATTCGTTGTTGGTACCGAAGGTGATGTCGGCCAGGTAGGCACGGCGGCGGGCATCGGAGTTGGGCTGGTGTTTGTCGATGCAGTCCACGCTCAGGCCATGGAACATGTAGAGCGGTCCCATCCACTCGGAGTCACGCTTGGACAGGTAGTCGTTCACTGTCACTACATGTACGCCGTTACCGGTCAGGGCATTGAGGAATACGGGGAGGGTAGCCACGAGGGTTTTTCCTTCACCGGTTGCCATTTCGGCAATCTTACCCTTGTGCAGCACGACGCCGCCGAAGAGCTGTACGTCGTAGTGTACCATGTTCCAGGTAATTTCGTTACCACCCGCCATCCAGTGGTTCTTGTAGATGGCCTTGTCGCCCTCGATGCGGACAAAGTCCTTGGTGGCGGCCAGCTGGCGGTCGAAGTCGTTGGCCGTAACCACGATTTCTTCATTTTCCGTGAAACGGCGGGCTGTCGACTTGACGATGGCAAAGGCGGCGGGCAGCACTTCGTCGAGTGCTTTCTCGTAGATATCCAGTATCTCCTTTTCGATTTTGTCTATCTGGGCAAAGATTTCTTCGCGTTTCTCCAGTTCCGTGTTTTCCACGGTGGCCTTCAGTTCGTCTACTTTGGCACGCTGCTGGGCTGCGGAGTTGCGGATGTATGCCTTCAGTTCTTCTGTCTTGGCACGCAAGGCGTCGTTGTCCAGACTGTCGATTTCCGGATAAGCGGCTTTCACCTTGTCGACCCACGGTTGGATTTCCTTCATGTCGCGGGTGGATTTGTTGCCGAAAATCGAGCTTAAAAATTCATTGAATCCCATTTTATAATTGTTTTTATTATTATTAGCTGTTTGATTGATAGATAATTTTACCTCTGCAAAGGTAATCATTTCAACACAGAGGACACAGCGTTCTGCCGAGTTTTTTCCTTTATTCCGTTCTTTCTTGCAACAGACGGGAGCGGAAGACGGGAAAGACAGGGGCAGGCGAGGGCCTTGTCATGAAAAATCAGAGGTTGAGCGGAGAGGCTTTGCAACCGTTGGGGGCGCGGATGCGCATCACCTTGGTCAGGGTGGGGGCGATGCGGTCGGTGCTGACGGGTGTGCGGATGATTTCGGCCTTGATGCCGCCGCCCATCAGAATCAGTGGAGCAGGTGTTTCGGCAGAACGAACCACGCGGCTGTCCGCGCCGTTGTCCCGGACGATGGTCCACCCCGGCAGCACTTCTACGACCAGGTCGCCCGAACGTTTGCGGTGATAGCTGTTGCGGACGGGGTCGATCTGGGGAGACCAGGAGCCGAGCAGCAGCTGGTGGGACGTGTAGACTTTGTCCACGCCGCTGAACTGAACCAGGAAGGCTGCCGATTTTTCCAGTATATCCGTCAGGTCGAGCTGCTTGTCTTCCAGCAGTTTATGGTTGAGGTATATTTGTTGGTCGTAGTAGGCTTCCACGTACAGCCCTGCACCGTATGTGGCCATGAGGTACATGTTGAGCAGCGTGGCGCCGCGGTTCAGGTGGAATTCGCCTCCGGGGATGCGGTAGATGCCCGTATCGGCCGGTTCGGGGTCGGCATAGCCCGTCGAGGTGATGCAGACGATGGTGTTCTGCAGCCCCACCTGCTTGTCGATGAGCTCGAGCAGGGTGGCGATGCTACGGTCCAGCCGCGTGTAGGTGTCCTGCATCTCCATGGCACATTCGCGGGTGCTGCGGTGGTTGTAGTTGCCGGCATAGTAGGTCAGCGCCAGCAGGTCGGGTATGCCGTCGCGCCCGATGCCGCTCTTTTCCAGCAGCCTGGCGGCCAGCAGATTGACTTCGTCGTTGACGAAGGGACTGGCCGAGAGACGGTAGAACTTGTTCTCGCGCTCGGTCTCAAAGATGTATTTGAAGGGCTCCGTACGCCAGTCGGACAGGTATTTGTAGTCGGCTACCGGACGGAGGGGGGTCCAGACGATGTCCTTGATGCGGAAATCGACGGAGCAGGAATCGTTGTACTGGTTGAGCCACTCGGGGAACTCCTGATAATAGGTGGTGCTGCACCACTTCCCGTTCTTGTTGTTGAGCCAGAAGGCACCGTCGGCCGCATGGCCGGCACTCAGGATAGCCGCGTCGCGGTAGGGGGCGATGGCGTAGACCTTGGCGTTGTTGCGGGTGGCTATCTTCAGCTCGTCGGCCACGGTCGACGTGAGCAGTTGGGCGGGCGAGCTGCTTTGGTTGGTATAGTTGCCCATGTAGTTGGGGTCGTCCACACAGCTGCGCGGCGTCAGGGTGGACATGTCCATCCACTTGCCTGCGATGATGCCGTGGGTGGCGGGCGAACAACCTGTGAAGAGGGTGGCGGTGGCCGACGCGCGGTCGGGCTTGCTGAAAGGCATCTCGGCCTGGCAGAACACCTTGCCTTCGCGCATGAGGCGCTTGAAGCCCTTTTCTCCATACAACGACGAGAACGCCTCCAGGTAGTCGGTGCGCAGCTGGTCGATGTTCAGGGTGACGACCAGCTTGGGCGTAGCGGGCAGCGGCTGTGCCTGCATGCTGCCGAAGGTCAGCACCAGTATGGAGGTAATCAGTCCTTTCTTCATTTCTTCTGTTTCGTAGCTTGTTTATGTGACAATATCAGGTTGCCTGCCGAACGTTCTAGCAAACACAGTGCCAAAGGTAATACAGCTAAATTGATTTTCTGCGGAATGAGCGCCCAAAGCACTATAAAAAGTGTTAAAACGGCAAGATTTGCCATCATATAGCGGCTTTTTTCCTTTCGGATGACCTTTTTCAGCATCCATGGCAGGCAGAAAAGGTGTAGCGGATGAAGCACGAAGAGCAAGTAGTTGGGGCTCACGGCGGGGTGTTTCGACAGCAGGACCAGGAAGGCGAGGATGCATCCACCCAGGCCGGCCGCGAGGAAGAGGACGAGGTCGATGCCCCACAGACTTTTCCCTTGGCAGATGCCGTACCATGTGGCGGCAGCAACGGCGGCCAGGAGTATCAGGGCACAAGTTATCGGGCTGGGAAGCGGAAGTCCCGTTTCCTTGTCTTCGGGCGAGGCGGTGACCACCTGCTCCGTATGGCTCACCAGCGGGATGGCGCGGGTGCCGGTCGAATCGGCGAGCATGGCGGTGGCAAAGAAATCTTTCAGGTAGAAGGGAGCAAACATCATCTGACGGCGGCTGATGGGGCGGTCGGCCTCGCTGCCCAGGCAGAGGTCTATGCCGAACTGCGACCACGGATGCCCCTTGCAATATTGGTGGACGATGTCGCGGAAGCTGCGGCCGGTGTCGGTCGTTGTCATGTCGTCGGCATAGTGCAGGCGGCCTTTCACAGTACGTTCCACCAGGTCGCGCGGACGGGTGGAACAGTTGTCGTGGAAGAAGTTGTAGAGATAGACACGGTTCTCCGGACGGTAGTTCTCTTCCAGCAGGGCTATCAGCCGGTGTTTTTCCTCGGAGCTGAGGTTCAGCGTCTGCTGCCATACGTCGCGGTTGGTCATCTGGTATTCTGCCAGAAAGTATTTATAGTCCGTCGCTCCCAGCTGGTAATACGTTTCGCCCAGCGTGAAGCGCAGGACGAAGTTCGGTGTGTCGAAGCTGAAGAGGCCGTAGTTGAATACGGCATCAATGCCCCGTCGGCGGTCTTCGTAGCGGAGAGCCGTATGTCCGAAGAGGGAGTAGATTTCCGTTCCCGGCCCGCAGGTCAGCAGGCTGAGGCGGATGCCGTCGTCTTCGGGAGGTGTCGTCGTTTCGGCCGCCCGCAGTCGGGGACAGGCCAAGGCGCACAGAAGAATTGTTATATATATAATATAGGTATATAGGGTCCGTTGCATTTTCTTGGTGGATTTGCGCCGCAAATTTAATTATAAATCAGCATTTATCAGCCGGCGGCATCAGAAAAAATGGGAAATCCGTTATCTTTGGACACAAGCGGGCGGCTTGTCTGAAGAATGGTGAGGGGAAAGCGACAGTACTTTCAGCGGATTACTCCAGTACTTGCGTACGAGTACTGGAGTACTTCAATGGAAGTACCGGCGGTCTGCTACGGGCATCGGAACGGTGCGGCCGCAGGAAAGCGGCAGGCCGGTGGCAGGACGGTTACGGGCGGGGACTTTGTTTCAGGCGCAATACCCGTACGCCCGTCCAGCTGTCGTTCTGGCGGAACATCTGGGCAAAGGAACCTTTGGACAAGGTCACCTGCTTGTAACTGGACGAGGCATGCAGCAGTTTCAGCTGGCCGTCGCGGTGGCAGGCAAAGCCGAGATGAACCACATCCAGCCCGGCGATGCGGGTCGTGATGCAGAAGATGTCGCCGTCCTTGATCCAGTCGGGGCCTTCGTCGGTGATTTTGTCTTTGGGCAGGTAGTGGAAGGAGCGGCCGGAGAGTCGGGCCTCTATGTCCTGCATCTTTCTTACGTTTTCGGGCGAGGACTTCAGGTGGCGGTAGGCGTCGGGATGCGTGGACATGAACGAGAGCTGCAGCGTCAGGATGTCCGGGCTGCAGGCCGCCGTCACGTCCTCGATGAATCCGTTCTTCACTCCGCTTTCCACCCATTCGGCGATGTAGTGCAGGCGCGAGGTATAGCCGTCGATGCGTCCGTCGCGGTAGCGGATGCGGGTCAGATAGTCTTTCATGTCCCCGCCTCGGGTGGCGGCCAGTGACTGGGCCAGCACGTATTCCACAAACGTGGTGCAGTCCACCTCATCGAGGTTGACGACCAGTTGCTCTTCATCGTTCACCTCCAGGGTATGGGCCACATAAGGCTTGCCCAGATAGGTGAGGGCGGTGTCCAGTACAAGCTGGCCGCCGGACTCCTGGCCGGCGGCTGTCAGTGAAAGGGAAGCTGCAGCGAGCAGCAGCATGCAGACGGATGATTTCATTTTCGGTCAAATTTAAGTTCTTCACGCAGCCATTTCTCCAGTTCGCCGGTCCATTGGCGCTTGTAGGCGAACGAGTCCTTGAAGCCCCAGCCGTGGCCTCCTGTGGGATAGACGTGCAGGGTGGCCGGTACGTGGTGTTGCAGCAGCGCTTCGAAGTAGTGGATGCTGTTGGCGGGTGGCACGGAGCCGTCGTCGGCCGAGAGCATGATGAAGGCGGGGGGAGTCTGGGCATTTACCTGCTTCTCCAGTGTGTAGCGGTCTTTCAGTTCCTGCGAGGGATGGTCGCCCAAAAGGCTTAGGCCTGAGCTGCCATGGATAAAGTCTAACTCCATGGAGATGACAGGGTAGAACAGAATCTGGAAGTCGGGACGCGTTTCGTCACTGCTGTAGAGCGTGGCGAGCGAAGCGGCCAGGTGTCCTCCGGCTGAGGCTCCCATGATGCCGATGCGGTCCGGACGGACGCCCCATTCTGTGGCGTGCTGGCGTACGAGGCGGATGGCCTGTTCGGCATCGCTCAGCGGCACTTCGTGGTGGCCGTTGGGCATGCGGTACTTCAGTACGACGTAGGTGATGCCTTGCGTGTTGAGCCAGGCGGCCATGTCGTGGCCTTCGTGGTTCATGGCCAGGCGGGCATAGCCGCCTCCGGGACACATGATGATGGCCATGCCGTTGGGGCAGGCAGGCCGGTAGACGGTGATGGAGGGGGCGACTACATTGGCCACCCGTCCTCCTTCCAATAATTCTTCTGGTCCGGTCAGGCCGTTACTGTTGGGAGCTCCGGCCGGCCAGAGCGGCAGTTCAAGGGTAGTTTGTGCAGATAACATGGTTGTTACAGACAATAAAACGGATAAGATGAAAGTTCTCATGGTATGTGCGGAATGTTATTTGATTTTCATGGATGCTTTGATGAAGTAGAATATCAGGATGGCATAGGCCATCAGTGCCACAATTTGTGACCACGTGTTGGCAATCCAGGCGTCGTTGACCAGGTTGATGCCGCCGAAACGCATGCCGGCACTGACCACACCCATCAGTGCACCGCCGGCGATGAAGCCGGAAGCCAGCAGGGTACCCTTCTCGCCGCGTTCGGTGTTGACCTTGGCGTCCTTGCTGCGGGTCGTCACATACCAGTTGATGGCACCGCCCACCAGCAGCGGAATGTTCAGTTCGAGCGGGATGAACATACCCAGGGCAAAGGCCAGGGCAGGCACCTTGAGCAGCGTGAGCACGATGGCCAGCACGGCGCCGATGCCGTAGAGCAACCAAGGAGCAGCCACGCCGTTCATCAGCGGCTCGATGACAGCCGCCATGGCGTTGGCCTGCGGAGCGGCTAACTGTCCGCTGGTGAAGCCGTAGGTCTTGTTCAGGATAATCATCACGCCGCCTACCGTAGCTGCCGAGACGATGGTTCCCAGGAACTTCCACGCTTCCTGCTTGACGGGAGTCGTGCCCAGCCAGTAGCCTATCTTGAGGTCGGTGATGAAGCCGCCTGCCATGGACAGGGCCGTGCAGACTACGCCGCCCATAACCAGTGCCGCTACCATGCCGCCCGGGCCTTTCAAGCCGACGGCCACCATGACTACCGAAGCCAGGATGAGCGTCATCAGCGTCATGCCCGACACAGGGTTGGTGCCCACGATGGCAATGGCGTTGGCCGCTACGGTGGTGAAGAGGAAGGCGATGCCTGCCACGAGCAAGATGGCTACGACGGTGTGCAGCAGGTTGCCCTGCATCACGTCGAAGTAGAAGAAGAGGAACACCAGTACCAGTGTGATGAGGGAGCCGATGGCGATGAACTTCATCGAGAGATCGCGCTGGGTGCGGATGACGTTGGCCTCGGCCTTCGACTTGCCGCCCATTTCCTTAGCAGCCAGCCCCACGGCGCTCTTGATGATGCCCCAGGACTTGATGATGCCGATGATGCCCGCCATGGCAATGCCGCCGATGCCGATGCTCTTGGCGTAGTAGGTGAATATCTGTTCGGGCGACATCTGGCCGACGGTCTGGGTGATTTCAGGATTCCACTGGTTCAGCACGGCGTCACCCCAGAAGATGGACATGCCGGGGATGATGATCCACCACACGGCCAGCGAGCCGAAGCAGATGATGGCGGCGTACTTCAGACCGACAATGTAGCCCAAGCCCAGCACGGCCGCACCGACGTTCACCTTGAACACCAGCTTGGTCTTTTCGGCCAGCATCTCGCCCCACGAGCAGAAGTGGGTGGTGAAGTTCTCGTTCCACCAGCCGAAGGTGGCCACGATGAAGTCATACAGTCCGCCCACCAGTCCGGCCAGCAGCAAGGGCTTGGCCTGCTGTCCGCCCTTTGCTCCGCTTACGAGCACCTGCGTGGTGGCGGTGGCTTCGGGGAAGGGGTATTTCCCGTGCATGTCGCTCACGAAATACTTGCGGAACGGGATGAGGAACAGTATGCCCAGGACGCCTCCGAGGAGCGAGCTGAGGAATATCTCGACGAACGACGCGCCCATGCCGGGATACTTGTCTTCAAGTATGTAGATTGCCGGCAGGGTGAAGATGGCGCCCGCCACCACTGCGCCCGAGCATGCTCCGATGCTCTGTATGATGACGTTCTCGCCGAGAGGGTTGCGCCGTTTGGCGGCGGTAGACACTCCCACGGCGATTATGGCGATAGGTATGGCGGCCTCGAACACCTGTCCCACGCGCAGGCCGAGGTATGCGGCGGCAGCCGAGAAGAGTATCGTCATGAGCACACCCCACGTCACCGACCATCCGTTAACTTCGGGGTAGGCCTTGCGCGGGTCCATCACAGGGCGGTATTCCTCGCCCTCTTTCAGTTCGCGGAATGCGTTGTCAGGCAACTGCATTCCGCCTTTTTCCAAGTCTTCCATGTCTTTTCGTATGTTTGTTTGTTGTTTTCCATATTTCACATATTGGCGCAAAAATAAGAAAAATATCGCATACGGTGAAACGAAATGCGATATTTTAAGTGCATGTTAAATTGAGAATGGAGAAATGAGAATGGAGAATTATGATTACCTTTGAGGTTGACTGCCAACAAAGCAAATCATAATTCTCCATTCTCATTTCTCCATTCTCAATTTAAAACACGGCAAATTGGAATGCAAAAGGCCGTCTTTTGCACGCTAAAAGGCCACCTTTTACCGTCCAAAAGGTGGCCTTTTGCAGTGTAATGTGTAACATGTTGATTTGCAATGTGTTATCTTACTTGACGTTGAAAGTGTGGCACACATCTGTATCGGTTGATTTGCAATCCGCCGTACAATTGTGCAGCGGATTGCAAATCCGCTGATACAGATGTGTGCTTATATCGGACTCATGTTGAAACCGTTTGTCATTCGTCTCCGAGAAGGATGCCCGACAGCTCCCGCATGCCTTCCGACGCGCCTTTCATTATGTGGCGCACGTCGTGCCGTCCGGCGGCCATTACGGGCTTTGGGTCGATTAGGTAGACGGGTACTGACGGTGCGGCGTACTGCACGAGTCCGGCCGCCGGGTAGACGTTGAGCGACGTTCCTATGATGACAAACAGGTCGGCCTGCCGCGCGTAGTCAGCCGCCACGCTGATGTTGGGCACCGCCTCGCCGAAGAACACTATGTACGGGCGCAGCAGCGAGCCGTCGCCGGCCTTCTCGCCGGGCGCCACGTCGATGTCGTCTGCCGTCATCGTGCGCCAGTAACGGGGGTTGTCAACGTCGCGGCTGGAGCACGTCTTCATCAGTTCCCCGTGCAGATGGATTACGCGCGAGCTGCCTGCCTCCTCGTGCAGGTTGTCAACATTCTGCGTCACCACGGTGACGTCATATTTCCGTTCGAGCGCGGCCACGAGGCGGTGGCCCTCGTTCGGTTTCGCCTCCAGCAGTTTCTTGCGCAGCATGTTGTAGAAGTTGTTTACGTAGACAGGGTCTTGCAGCCATGCCTCATGCGTTGCGACGCGCGCCACGGGGTAGTTCTCCCACAGGCCGTCGGCGTCGCGGAAGGTGCTCAGTCCGCTCTCGACAGACATTCCCGCACCGGTAAGGACAAAGAGTTTTTTCATGTTCAATTCTTTTTGGGGAAGTTATAGAAGTTAAAGAAGTTATCGCTCGCTGCGCTCGCTAAGAAGTTAAAG
>ERZ780117.389-NODE-389-length-19101-cov-4.266828_pt1 | contig 19101 bp, 18 predicted proteins | sample MGYA00510985_ERZ780117 | MGnify/ENA primary metagenome ERZ780117 (study PRJEB29588, sample SAMEA2159553) | human gut metagenome | biome: human gut; feature: human-associated habitat; material: faeces | place: Denmark | collected 2008/2010 ...
CGGATGGCGGAGGAGCCGCCGCCGCGTTTATGCTTGGAGCTGAGGCTGTACAGATGGGAACACGGTTCGTTGTTGCGGATGAATCAATTGTGCATGACAATTATAAGAACAGAATAATTGCAGCCAGGGATATTGATTCCGAGGTCACGGGAAGAAGTACGGGACATCCGGTGCGTGTACTCAGAAACAAGATGTCCAAGGAATATTTAAAGCTTGAAGGCAGTGGAATATCCATAGAGGAACTTGAGAAAATGACAGCCGGATCCTTGAGAGCCGCCGTGGTTGACGGAGATGTCACGAACGGAAGTGTCATGGCCGGAGAAATTGCCGGACTTATTAAGCAGAGACAGAGCTGCGCAGAAATAATCAATGACGTCATGTCAGAGATGGAAGCTCTTTTTAAGAGCGCACCGGACAGGCTGTAAGGAGACAAGTTTATGTTAATGGGAATTAAGGAAATCAAAGAAATACTTCCGCACAGACACCCTTTTTTGCTGGTTGACTGTATAGAAGAACTGACACCGGGAGTCAGAGCGGTGGGATATAAGAATCTTACATATGACGAGGCTTTTTTTGCCGGTCATTTCCCGGACGAGCCGGTAATGCCGGGCGTATTGATGGTAGAGGCACTTGCGCAGACAGGTGCGGTTGCTGTGCTTTCACTCCCGGAGAACAAGGGAAAAACAGCATATTTTGCAGCAATCAATTCATGCAAATTTAAGAGAAAAGTTGTTCCGGGCGACAGACTCCGCCTGGAATGTGAAATTATTAAGAGCAAAGGACCGGTCGGAATAGGCAAAGCTACGGCAACGGTTGACGGTGAGACTGCAGTGGTGGCAGAACTTACTTTTTCAATAGGATAAGACAGAGAGGAACAGAAAAATGAGAGATTTTCAGATTATCACAGATACTAACAGCGATTTACCTAAGGAATATGTTATAGAGAAAGGCTTGTTACAGGTACCGCAGTACACACTTCTTCAAGGAGTGACTTATGAGGGCGCAGAGGGGATAGATCCGGCGGACTTCTATAATAAGAAGAAAGCCGGAGAAGAACCGCAGTCACAGGCTATAAACCCGGCAGTTACAGAAGAAAAATTCCGTGAAGCGCTTGATGCGGGCAAGGATGTGCTTTACATAAGTTTCGCATCAACACTCAGCGGAAGTTATAATACGGCAGCTATGACAGCACAGAATTTATCGGAGGAATATCCGGATGCCAAGATTATAACAGTTGATACACTTGCGGCGTCGGTCGCAGAAGGACTTCTGGTTATGAAAGCAGTTGAACTTAAAGAAGAGGGCAAGTCAATCGAGGAAGTGTCAGAATGGCTTGAAGACAATAAGCTTCATGTTGCAATGACACTCACGGTTGATGATCTTCACCATCTTCAGAGAGGCGGACGTATATCGAAGACAACGGCGATTGTAGGCAGCATTATCAATATAAAACCGCTCCTTAAGGTTACGGCGGAAGGCAAGCTTGAGGCAGCAGGAAGCGTACGCGGACGTAAGAAATCAATCGCTACACTTGTAAGCCAGATGGAAAGTAATATGACAGAAGAGTGGAAGCCGCTTAATACAACAATTGCAATTGCACATGCCAACTGCCCTGATGAAGTCGCATCTCTTGCACAGACAATCAAAGAGAAATTCGGAATAAATAATGTTATGATTAATGATATTAATCCGAGCATCGGTGTTCATGCGGGACCGGGAGCAATACTTATAGCATATTTTGGAAAAGAACGTTAATAATGACAAACGCCTGCAGGTTTACCGACGCAGGCGTTTGTGTGTTATTAACCGTATAAAAATAATCCGGAAGGGTATTTTGATGTATTTTGTAAATAATGTGATGTTCCTACTTTACAAATGGAGAAAATTATTGTATTATTTGCAATATCAAAAGATGGAGGACAAAATCAAATGAAAATGAAAATGAAAAAGCTTTTAAGCACAATTTTGGTTTTCGCAATGATCTTTGCATTAACAGGATGCGGATCAAAAGGCACAAGCAGTTCAAATGGATCTGCTGCAGGTGAAAAGAAATCAGACATTATTGTCGGAGCAGTACTTATCGGTGATGATAACGAAGGTTATACATACGCTCACATCAAAGGTATCAAGGAAGCTGCCAAGGAACTTGGTCTTTCAGATGACCAGATTAAATGGAAATATACAATTCCGGAAGATAACTCATGCTATGATGCATGTGTTGACCTTGTAGGACAGGGATGTTCAATCATTTTCTCCAACAGTTACGGACATCAGACATATACACAGCAGGCAGCCAAGGATTATCCGGATGTAACATTTGTTGCCATGACAGGTGATACGGCTGCTAATTCAGGACTTTCAAATTTCAAGAATGCATTTACTTCAATTTACCAGGCACGTTATGTATCAGGCGTTGTTGCAGGTATGAAGATTGCTGAACTTGTTAAGGACAATAAGCTTGAAGATAAGAATTTCGATAAAGACGGTAACGTTAAGATTGGTTACGTAGGTGCTTACCCATACGCAGAGGTTGTATCAGGATATACAGCATTCTATCTTGGTGCTAAATCAGTATATGACAAGGTTTCAATGGAAGTACAGTATACAAACAGCTGGTTTGATATAACAGGCGAAGGAACCGCAGCAGAGGCTCTTATTGCTGACGGATGTGTAATCATCGGACAGCATGCCGACTCTACAGGTGCTCCAAGTGCATGTGAAGCAGCATTTAAGAAAGGTACTACTGTTTACAGTGTAGGTTACAATATTGATATGCTCAGTGTTGCTCCTGATGCAGCTCTTACATCAGCTACCAATAACTGGGAAGTGTACTACAAATATGCAATCGGAGCAGCCATGAATGGTGATGACGTTGTTACGGACTGGTGCAAAGGATTCGAGGAAGATGCAGTTGCAATCACAGAACTCGGAACGGCTGCAGCAGAGGGAACAGCTGATAAGGTTGCCGAAGTTGAGAAGGCCATCAAGGATGGAACACTCAAGGTATTTGATACAAGCAAATTTACCGTAGGCGGCAAGACTGTTACAGAATGTGTAGTAGATCTTACAGGTAATTTTGAGACTACTGATGAAGGCGATAAGAACGCAATCTGGGATGGATACTTCCATGAGTCAGAACTCCGTGCAGCTCCTTCATTCAGCCTTAGAATTGATGGAATTACAGAGTTGAACTAATCACAAATAAGTGATAAAATGACAAGGAAGTCTGCTAATGACTTCCTTGTTTTGTTTTATGTAACATAATCACAGGTAAGGAGGATCTCCTTTGGAAACGAATTATGCAGTGGAGATGAAGAATGTCACGAAGACATTCGGGTCAACGGTGGCGAATAATAATGTATCGCTTACCATTAAGAAAGGTGAGATTTTGTCACTTCTGGGAGAAAACGGAAGCGGTAAGACCACAATAATGAATATGTTGGCCGGAATTTATTTTCCGGATTCAGGCCAGATTTATATTAACGGAAAGGAAGAATCAATCCGCTCCCCTAAGGATGCATACGATCTGGGAATCGGAATGATTCATCAGCATTTTAAGCTGGTAGATATTTTTTCGGCAACGGAGAATGTCATCCTCGGCCAGGAGGGCAAGGGAAGATTGAATAAGAAGGCCGTTGCAGCCAGAATCAGGGAAATATGTGATAAATATGGATTTGATGTAGACCCGGATAAGAAGGTCTATAATATGTCAGTTTCCGAAAAGCAGACTCTTGAGATTGTAAAAGTTATTTACAGAGGTGCAGATATTCTTATATTGGACGAGCCGACAGCGGTACTCACACCACAGGAGACGGAGAAACTTTTTACCGTTATAAGAAATATGAGAGCAGCCGGAAAGGCGATAGTAATTATTACACATAAGCTCCATGAGGTCCTTTCAGTCAGTGACAGGGTAACCATTTTAAGAAAAGGTGAGTATGTCGGTACAGTTGACACGAAGGATGCCGATGAGATGATTCTTACAGAGATGATGGTAGGCAAGAAGGTCGAGCTTAACATCGACCGTAAGGAGCCGGAGAATGTGGTAAGGCGTCTCGAGGTTAAGAATCTTTCATGTTACAACAAAGAGGGCAGACTTGCACTTGATAATATTTCTTTTACTGCCAATGGCGGAGAGATACTCGGAATAGCAGGTATTTCGGGATGTGGTGAGAAAGAACTTCTTGAGTCGATTGCGGGACTCCAGAAAACAGCGAGAGGTTCGGTAATATTCAGTGATCCCGAATCCGGTAATGACATAGAACTTATTGGCAAGAATCCTAAAGCAATCAAGAATCTTGGTATAGCACTTTCGTTTGTTCCGGAGGACAGACTGGGAATGGGACTTATAGGTTCCATGGGTATGATAGAGAATATGATGCTCCGTGATTACAATAAAGAAGGCATTATTTTCCTCAACAAGTCCAAGCCTAAGCAGATAGCGGAGACTATTAAGGATGAACTCGGAGTGGTAACACCAAGCATTAACACACCGGTAAGCAGGCTGAGCGGCGGTAATGTACAGAAGGTACTTGTAGGCCGTGAGATCAGTTCAGCACCGGCGGTTCTTATGACAGCTTATGCGGTTCGTGGACTGGATATTAATACTTCATATTCGATATATAACCTGCTTAATAAACAGAAAGAAAACGGCGTTGCTGTTTTGTATGTCGGAGAGGATCTGGATGTTCTTCTTGCGCTTTGTGACAGAATACTTGTTTTGTGCGGTGGTAAGATGAGTGGTATTGTTGATGCGAGAACCACCACGAAGGAAGAGGTCGGACTTATGATGACCAGCATAAGGAAAGGAGATACGAAGGATGAGTAAAGCGGCAGCGGTCAGGGAACCGTTTATAAGAATTACCAAGCGTGATAAGATGCCGGTATGGAAGAAAATCGCCATTTATGTAGTGGCAATAATTCTTGCACTTGCGGTATCGGCATTGTTTATTTTCTTTGTAACCAAGCTTAATCCTATTGATGTATATAAGACCATGTGGCAGGGTGCGTTCGGAGGAATTACCGATACGGTAAAGAAGCTTCACCGCAGCGTAACTATAAGGGATATATGTACATTGCTTCTTCTTGGAGTTGCGCTTGCACCGGCATTTAAGATGAAGTTCTGGAATTGCGGTGCCGAAGGACAGATGCTCATGGGCGGAGTAGCAACTGCATTTATGATGATCAATCTTGCAGATGCGGGACTTCCGAACTGGCTTCTTCTCGTTATTATGTGTGTTTCGGCGATTATATTCGGAGCTGTATGGGGACTCATCCCTGCTATATTTAAGGCAGTATGGAATACCAATGAGACACTTTTTACACTTATGATGAACTATGTTGCGATACAGATAACTTCTTTCTGCGTTGCCAAATGGGAGAATCCGTTTGGTTCCAATTCAGTCGGAATTATCAATCAGGCGACACAGACAGGATGGTTTCCGACCTGGTTCGGACAGAAATATGCACTTAATATTATCATTGCGGTTATAGCGACAGTTGCAATGTTTGTATACCTTAAGAAAACGAAACAGGGATATGAAATAGCTGTTGTCGGTGAATCCAAGAATACCGCCAAATATGCCGGAATAAGTGTCAAGAAAGTAATTATCCGTACTATGATAATATCCGGTGCGGTATGCGGACTTGCCGGATTTGTCGGAGTTGCGGGTGTTGACCACACGATTTCAACAAGTACGGCGGGTGGCCGTGGTTTTACGGCAATCATTGTTGCCTGGCTTGCCAAGTTTAACACATTTTTCATGGTTGCCATAACTTTGCTTATTATTTTCCTCAACAGAGGTGCATCGGAAATCGCATCAAAGTTTGCGCTTAACGAATATGCATCAAATATTATAACAGGAATAATACTTTTCTTCATACTCGGATGTGAATTCTTTATAACATATAAGTTAAACTTCCGTAAATCTGCAAAGGAGGCATAGGATATGGATTCAGTAATTTCATTAATTCAGGCTGCGGTTGTATTCGGAACCGTTATTATGTTTGGATGTATCGGAGAGATAATGTCAGAGAAAGCCGGTAATCTTAATCTTGGTGTGCCGGGAATTATGTACATCGGAGCCATTGCTTCACTTGCAAGTGTATTTATGTATGAAAGCCATGTCGCCGAACCTAATAAGGCATTGTGCGTAATAATAGCACTTGTATCCTGCTTTGCGGCATCTGCATTGGCCGGACTTATATACAGTTTCCTGACCATTACATTAAGAGCTAACCAGAATGTTACAGGTCTTACATTGACAATATTCGGATCCGGTATTGCCAATTTCTTCGGCGGTTCGCTGAATAAGATGGCCGGCGGTGTAGGACAGATTTCAGTTGCTGCCACAAGTGAGACTTTCAGGGCAAGAATCCCGGGACTGAGTTCCCTCGGAGCATTCGGACAGATATTTTTCTCATACGGATTTATGGTTTATGTAGCTATAATTCTGGCAATTCTTGTAAATTATTTTCTTAAGAGAACCCGCAAGGGACTTAACTTAAGAGCTGTGGGTGAGAATCCTGCCACTGCTGATGCAGCGGGTGTTAACGTAACGAAATACAAATACTTCGCAACTGTAATCGGAGCCGGAATCAGCGGACTTGGCGGAGTATATTATGTAATGGATTATATTAAGGGAACATGGGCGAATGACGGAACAATAGAAAAACTCGGATGGCTGGCGGTTGCTCTTGTAATATTTGCAACATGGAAATCAGTTAATGCAATCTGGGGAGCTTATCTCTTCGGAATACTCTATTGGGCTTATTTCTATATACCGAACCTTACCAGAGCCTCACAGGAGTTGTTCAAGATGATACCTTATGTGGTAACTATCGTTGTGCTTCTCTTCGTAAGCCTGCGTAAAAAGAAAGAAAATCAGGCACCGGCACATCTGGGCCTATCATACTTTAGAGAAGAACGATGAGGTAATATTGATGAAAATTCTTGAAGACAGAATTAGGAAAGACGGTGTTGTCAAGCCGGGAAATGTACTTAAGGTTGACAGTTTCTTAAATCACAGGATGGATGTAGGCCTGTTCAGGGAAATGGGTAAAGAGTGGAAAAGACTTTTTGCAGACTGTCTGATTAATAAAATACTTACAATAGAGGCTTCCGGAATAGGCATCGCGTGTATTGTGGCAGAGCAGTTTGATGTTCCGGTTGTATTTGCCAAGAAGTCACAGAGTATTAATCTCGACGGCGAAATGTATAGCACCAAGATAGAGTCATTTACGCATAAGAAGACATATGATGTCATTGTAAGCAAGAAGTTTTTATCTGCAGACGACCATGTGCTCGTAATTGATGATTTTCTTGCTAACGGATGTGCAATAAACGGCTTAATCGAACTTATAGATGAAGCCGGTGCAACACTTGAGGGTGTCGGAATCGCTATAGAAAAGGGATTCCAGCAGGGAGGAAAGGTTATCCGTGACAAGGGAATAAGACTTGAATCACTGGCAATCGTTGAAAGCATGAACGACGAAACAGGTGAAATAGTATTCAGATAATACGGTAATATAAACAGCGGCAGTGCTTTCAGCTTGAAGCATTGCCGCTGTTATGGTATAGGAGTCAAATAGTATTTAAAAAACTCTACATAAATAATATTTTATTTTTTTAACTTAGTCAATATGACTGCAAAAATTTAACATTTTCGTAACAATTATAAAATATTATAGAATCATCGAAAGCTGTATTCTTTTTTTGGCAATGTCAACGTTAAGAACCTTAACCCGGACAATGTCACCAACACTTACAATCTCCATAGGGTGTTTTACAAATTTCTTGTCCGACATCTGCGATACATGTACAAGACCGTCCTGATGTACCCCGATATCAACAAAAGCTCCGAAATCAATAACATTACGCACTGTTCCTGTGAGGAGCATACCCGGCTTCAGGTCTTCCATGGATAGAACATCGCTCTTTAGAATCGGTTTAGGCATCTCATCACGAGGATCCCGTCCCGGTTTCTCAAGCTCCTTCACTATATCTTTCAATGTAAATTCCCCGACTCCGAGTTCATCGGAAAGTTTCTTGTAATCACTAATAATAAGCGATAAACCTTTAATGTTGCCAGAGGTTATGTCTTCCGGGGTGAAACCGGTTTTCTTAAGTATTGCTGTTGCTGCTTCATAGCTTTCCGGATGGACACTTGTTGCATCAAGAGGATTCTTTCCTCCGGTAATTCTCATAAAACCGGCACACTGTTCATATGCTTTCGGACCGAGCTTAGGAACTTTGAGCAAATCACGCCTTGACATGAATTTTCCGTTAGCTTCCCGGTATGCTACAATGTTTTTGGCAATTGTACCGGTTATGCCGGAGATATGCTCAAGAAGAGCAGCGGATGCTGTATTTAAATCCACACCGACTTTATTAACACAGTCTTCAACGACTCCGCCAAGCGTGTCATCAAGTTTGCGCTGGTTCATATCATGCTGATACTGTCCGACACCGATGGCCTTTGGATCAATCTTGACAAGTTCCGCAAGCGGATCCTGAATACGCCTTGCTATGGAAGCTGCACTTCTCTGACCTACGTCAAACTGCGGAAATTCCTTGCTTGCAAGCTCGCTGGCAGAATATACTGAAGCGCCGGCTTCATTGACTATTACATAATGGACATCCTGCGGAACCTCTTTGATAAGATCCGAAATTATTGCCTCGGATTCCCTGGATGCAGTACCGTTGCCGCAGGATATAAGAGTTATATTATATTTTGCAATAAGCTTCTTGAGTATGGCCTTGGCTTCGGAAACCTTGTTCTGCGGAGCGGTCGGATATATTACAACTGTATCAAGAATCTTGCCGGTCGGGTCTGATACGGCAAGCTTGCAGCCGGTTCTGAAAGCCGGATCCCAGCCAAGTACCGTCTGTCCTGTAATAGGAGGCTGCATGAGCAGCTGTTCAAGATTCTTGCCAAAAACAGTGATGGCGCCGTCCTCCGCCTCCGATGTAAGTTCACTGCGGATATCACGCTCTATAGAAGGTGCGATAAGCCTTGAGTAACTGTCGGCAATTGCGTTCTTCAGTGCCGGGACTGTGTTTGGGTTATCTTTGATTATAATATGCTTTTCAAGATATGATATTATCTTATCAACGGGTGCTTCTATTTTAACTGTAAGGAATTTCTCTTTTTCACCACGGTTTATCGCAAGTGTGCGGTATCCCGTCATTTTACTTACGGGTGAAGTAAAATCATAATATCCTTCATATACAGACTCTGCTTCAGAATCCTTGGCAGAGGAAACCAAAAGCCCCTCTTTGAATGTAATGTTTCGGATGTGAGCCCTGAAATCAGCATTATCCGAAATCTCTTCGGCGATAATATCAAGTGCACCGTTAACGGCATCTTTGATTGTAGGCACTTCTTTATCCGGATTAACATATGGGGCAGCTTCTTCATCAAGTGAAAGCTTCGTTGCACAAAGCCGTATGATCATTGCAAGGCCATCAAGGCCACGTTCTCTGGCGATGGCTGCGCGGGTACGTTTCTTCTGCTTGTATGGACGGTATAAATCCTCCAGGGCAACCATCGTAGTCACATCATCAATCTGTTTCTTAAGTTCGGGAGTCATCTTACCCTGTTCTTCGATGGATGCTGTGACGGTTGATTTACGGTCATCAAGATTACGAAGATATGTAAGCCTCTCGCTGAGCTTACGAAGCTGTTCGTCATTCAGTGCTCCGGTAGCTTCCTTACGGTAACGCGAAATAAAAGGGATGGTGCAGCCCTCATCGATGAGTTTGACTGCAGCATCCACCTGGTGGCTCTTAACCTGTAATTCTTCGGTAATTATTGCATTAATGTTCATATATGATAAATCCTTTTCTTTAATATTCTTTGAGAATTCTTAATGCGTCCTCTTTGATGAGCATATTGCAATGCTCCCTGATATATGAAAGCGTGGCGTAAGTCGTATCAAGCGGCATGCCGTATTCGGACAGAAAGGCCGAAGCAGCGTTAAAACTCTCATTTGGACGGTAATCCGATTCGAGCATCAGACAGTATTTGCCATTGGCCTCATCCTTATAAAATCTGCTTGCAAAGTTAAGGATATCAAAACTTTCCAGACAATCAGCAGCGGCATTCGAGGCGTCATTCCAGGAATTAAAAGTATATATCTTAATGTCCGGCGGAGAGAGATTATATTCCGGAGACGGTTCCTTCTCTGCCTCGGAAAGAGTCTTGGAAATAGGAACAAAATCATCGGTATTCTGTGTCTTTCCATGCCTCAGCTGTTCAATTGTCTCGACCATATTCATGGTGTCCTGATCCGTATACTCATCATATTCGCCGTCGTCTTCTTCATCTTCATCGTCATCCGTATCATCATCGAATACCGGGAACTTGTCATCGAGTTCTTCAGGGTGTGCAACCTTGGTTATGGTGAGGATAATACAATCAGAAGAAACCGGCATAGCCTCTATCATAAGAGGTGAGTCGTCGGCATCAAAATCAAATTCAAAAGATGCCTGTTCTATCATATCGTGAAAAAGATTCTTGGCTTTTTCGGTTCCGTAAGCAAGTTCACTTAATTTAAGATCCCTGGAATGCAAGTCAGAGCGATCCAGCGTGCAACGTATCTGTGTATCACTGATTTTTTCAATTTTCATCTTTTCCACATCCTTTACTGTTTTATTATAAGTATTAGTATACCGCAAAGCTTTTAGTGATGTAAATATTGAGAAATGAAATTTTTGTTAAATTTTGATAAAGATTGTGTCATTATAAAAAAATAAAAAAAAGACTTGCCAAGCCCCGGAATGTATGATTATCATAAGGGTACAGGATACATAAGCGGTATGAATCACCGGGAGATGGTGATATTTACAGAGATGATATCTTATTCGGCAGATACAGGGTAATCTGTTTTCTTGGCAGAGGAGCTCTTGGAGAAGTATATCTGGTCGAACATCTTAAGCTCAAGACGGTTCGTGCACTTAAGTGCATCGACAAACGCCGCGACCCTTCAGCTACGGCAGGAAGAGAAGCGGATATTCTGAAGAATCTGAGACATCCGTCGATTCCTATAATATACGATATAGAAGAGAATGAAGAAAGCGTATTCATTGTAGAGGATTACATAAAAGGAGTCTCAATTCAATCATTAATTTCACAAAACAGACATTTTACGGTTAAAGAAACAGTCAGACTGGTATTACAGTTGTGTGGTATTTTGCAATACCTGCATGATAATGGCGTGTATCATCATGATATCAAGCCTTCTAATATCATATATGACATTGAAAAGAACAGTGTTAAACTGATTGACTACGGAAGCGCGGAATGTGCCGGGGCGACCGGGACGGTAAGGTCCGGAACACGGTATTTTGCGGCACCGGAGATGTATGGCAGCGGAGAATGCGGCGGAAGTACCGATGTATATTCGGTCGGAGCGCTCATGCTTATAATGCTTACGGGAACACTGGATATTCAAATGCTTAAAGGAATCGATGGCAGAGTTACACAAATCGTGGAAGATTGTCTGAAACATACGGGAAACAGCCGCATTCCGTCAGTCACGGTACTGAAAAAGCGGTTGGAGAGAATTACTAAAAAGAAATTCATATCGGAAGATGTTATCCTGAACATCGGTTTTGCCGGCGCATTCCACGGATGCGGAGTGACACATACGGCATTTATGGCAGCGGATTATTATTCGCATAAGAATATGAAAGCGGTTATCAGAGAGAAGAATGACAGCCGTGATATGTTCGGATACGCCGTGAATGCAGGAAAGTTAGCCTTTGCACGCGGAATATATACGCTGGACGGATACGATGTGATTCCGGAATACTATGGCTGCATAGAGGATGATGGAATAAGCGGATACGACAAGATAATAACGGATTTTGGGGTTGCAGATGATAACAACATATCAGAAATCACAGAATCGGATATGGCCTGCATTGTTGTGAGCGCGGCACCGTGGAAGATGGCTGAATCGGCCGATAAAGTCAGATTTGTCAAGGAAGCCTGCGACAGGACAAAAGCCGGCCTCACGGTTTTAGTTGCACCCTGTTCGTATGCCTGTTTTAAACGTTTTACACAGGAATACGGAATAATCAATCCGGTAAGGATACCGTACAGGCCATGATACTTTATGACACATATTATGAACTGAGGAGATTTTTTTGAAAAAATTAGACATTATAAAGAAAGATAGTGCATCTACGACCATAGGGGTGCTCGGTACGGCACATGGTGCGGGAGTCACACACCTGTCGCTTATGCTTGCGGTATTTATGGCACTTGTAATGGGTAAATCCGTGGCACTGGCAGATATGAGTGGTACAGACTGTTTACGGCAGGCAGGAATTATGCTGAAGAATAATTTTCGCAGAAAAAGTAAAATATTCAAGATGATTTCAATTTATGGACAGGCTGATGCTTTATTGTTGTCAGAACTTATGTCAGAGAATTTCGAGTACATTATTGTTGATTTTGGTGCCGATTATCAGAAAAATCACGGACAATTCCTTATGTGTAAAGTAAAGCTTATAGTCGGAAATCTAAGTCTGTGGAAAATCCATTATTATGTGGAATTCATGGCAATGACAAGCACTGTAAAGGGCATGGACAAATGGATATATATCTCGCCTTATCCCGACCCGGACAGCGAGAAATATTTCAGGAAGAATTTCGGTAAAGAGATACTTCCGGTGCCATGTACACCTGACCCATTGCATCTTGGCGCGGATTCTATGGATTTTCTGCAGGAACTGGTAAGCAGATTTTATAAAGGAAGGCGCAGATGAAAGGAATAGTCAATATATCACAAATTGCACCAACGCGCCGGAACGGAGGGCAGATTGTAAATGGAAAATGAAGATTACAGAGCAGCCCTGAAAGCGGAACTGCTGGGACTGAAAGAAAATGGAGTGAGCTTTTCACTTAACGGTAAAATCGTTGAGCCGGGTGAACGCCTTGTAGATCAGCTTCTGACTGATAAGGATTGCACATATATGCGGAATTACCGCTTCAGAAACGGAAAGATAGTAGCGATTGAGTTTGATAAAATCAGACTGAACGAATCATAACTCCCCTTTATGTTATAGCGCGGGCGGAACAATCTGCCCGTGTTATATAAAAAATATAAGCGGATATAAAACAATTGAAGCATTGTACCTATATGTGCTATAATCTTTATCAATACTAATGAACAATATGGAGCACATATAAATGGCAGATGACAGAAAGTTCACTAACAATAGTGATACGGATGATTATATTTTTGATGATGAGGAGGACCTCTCATTAGAAGAAATTGAACTTAATGAAGAAAATGACGGATATAAGAGCGGTACACCGGACAGTACAGAACCGTCCGCACGCGGGAGCAAAGACCGTCGTACATATATTATACGCGCCGCGGTGATAGCGGCAGTTGTTGTTATCCTTGTGGCAGCCGGTATAATGATAGAACGCTTTGTTCCGAATAAGAAAGCGGTCAATCTCAATGAATATTACAGAACATCTGTCGGAAATGCTCTTATATATAATTATGACATTACGGAATACAGTTCTCTTGTGGTTGACGGACATTATTATGCTGAACTGGATTTCTTTATTAATGATATCACGGATAAGTTCTATTATGACAAAGATAATAAAAGTGTTATATATACCACGCCGACAAGCATATATACTGTAAAATCAGGCGACAAATCTTATGATTGCGATGGAAACAGTACAAGCCTGACATATGATCCGGTTGTTATCAGCGATAGCATTGTATATATGTCGGTGGAATATGCGGCGTCACTGGAGGCATTTACATATGAGACATATGTCAATCCGCAGAGACTTGCGATAATATCAGACGGAACGCAGAATACGGTGGTCAGTCTTAAGGATAAAGCCGTTATAAGGGACAAAGCATCAGTTAAAGGTGCTGTTTTTGAAAGAGCATCTGATAATACGGACACAGTGTGGTGTACAGACGGTGCATCAAGGGACGGATGGCTCGGAGTTATGTCCCCGGACGGACGGCACGGTTATGTTAAGTCATCATACGCAGATGTTACAGACACATCCAAGGAATATAATTCAGGACATGAAGCAGCAGAGTATACGTCGATACATAAAGATTATGATATTGTGATGGTATGGCATGCGGTGTATGCGGAGTCCGATAATAATAACATTCAGTCACTGCTTGATGCGACCAAGGGAGTGACGACGGTTTCCCCGACCTGGTATAAGGTTACGGATGCCACGGGAAGCATAAGTTCTATGGCAGACTGGGATTATATAAGTACTGTTCATGATGCGGGAATGGAAATCTGGCCGCTTATAAGTGACTTCACATCCATCGATGCGGATGCCGGCTGGGATGAGGCAAAGCTTTTTGCCAATACTGCATCACGAAGGAATCTGATATCCAATATTATTAATGAAATCAAGACATATGGATATGATGGAATAAATATTGATTTTGAAAAGGTGCCGTCTGATTCGGCAGTGGATTACAGGCAGTTTATACGTGAACTTTCAATAGAATGCCGTAAAGCAGGAGTAGTATTTTCGCTTGATAATTACGTTCCGCGTCCTTACAATGCACAATATAGCAGGGATGTTCAGGCAGAATGTGCGGACTATGTGGTTGTTATGGGATATGATGAACATTATGCCGGGGGCGATGAAGCCGGTTCGGTTGCTTCAATTGATTTTGTAACTGACGGAATAGACGGAACACTTAAAGAAGTTCCGAAAGAAAAATTAATTAACGCGCTTCCTTTTTACACGCGTTTGTGGATGGAATCCACAGATGAAAACGGAAATGTCAAATTGTCTTCAAAGACATATTCGATGCAGGGGGCGTTAGACATTGTTGCTGAGCTTGGAACCGGAATGGAATGGGATGAAGAGGTCGGACAATATGTAGCATTCGGAGAGGTTGACGGCGTAAAGTACAGCATCTGGCTTGAAGAGGATGAATCGATCAAGGCAAAAATGAAAATCGTAAGAGAACGAGAGCTTGCCGGAATTTCGGGATGGTGTCTGGGAATGGAAAAACCATCCGTCTGGGATGTTATAACAGAATAGAATATATCAGGTCATGGCAGAATAAAATATATTGAGATAATATCGGGATGTATTTTATGATAAACAGAAAAACACTGGATATTGCCATGGCCGTTCTTTTTATAACAGGGGTTATATGTGCTGTGGTATTTGGATTGATTCCTTCGGCACTTGACGGTGAAGCACCGGATGATTCTGTCGAACCGGCGGTCATGAATGAAAACGGACGGCCTCCGGACCAAATCAATATTGTTATCGACCCGGGACATGGCGGCGCAGATCCCGGTAAGATAGGCGCGTCCGGAAGCTGCGAACGTGAAGTGAATCTGGCTATAAGCATGATAACCGGAGAGATGCTTACGGAGCGTGGGTATAATGTTTTTTTCACGCGGAGAGATGATAATGGATTGTACGATGATAGTGATGTTAATAAGAAAGCTGCGGATATGAGAAAAAGATGCAGCATTATCGAGGAAGCACAAGCGGATGTGGTAATAAGCATTCACCAGAACAGTTTTACTGACAGCGATGTGTGTGGTGCACAGATGTTTTATTACACACATTCGGCTGAGGGAAAGAAACTGGCGGAAATAATGCAGGAATCTTTCAGAAAATTTGTCAATACGGACAACACGAGGGGGTGCAAAGCCAACGATTCATATTATATGCTGATTCACACACCATGCCCGACTGTTATTGCGGAATGTGGATTTTTAAGCAACCCGGAAGAAGAGAAACAGCTCAACGACAATGTGTACAGGAATAAAATAGCACTTGCCATTACCGAGGCGGTGGAAAAGTATTTCGGCAACGACAGCTCTAATTGACTTTGACTTTCATTAATAGTAAAATAAATGCACATACTTATATAAGAGAAGATGAATTTATGGATACAATAATTGAGAAAATAACAGGTGATGCCGCAAAAGATAATGCCATACTGGAAAGAGCGGCACAGATTATAAAGAAGGGCGGCCTTGTGGCATTCCCGACTGAGACGGTATACGGACTTGGCGGGGATGCCTTTGATGCTGATGCCGCGCGTAAAATATACGCGGCAAAGGGCAGGCCATCCGATAATCCGCTGATAGTCCATATAGCACATGTGGAGGAACTGAAAGATCTGTCGGATAACATTCCAAAGATGGCTTACAGGGTTGCGGATAAATTCTGGCCGGGGCCGCTTACGATGATAGTACAGAAGAATGACAGGGTTCCGTCGACTGTTACGGGAGGCCTTGACACGGTGGCAGTGAGACTTCCGTCCAATGAAACGGCCAGACGGTTTATAGAACTTTCGGGAACATATATCGCTGCTCCGAGCGCCAATCTTTCCGGCAGACCCAGCCCTACCAAGGCTTCTCATGTAACAGAGGATTTAGCCGGCAGGATAGACATGATAATAGATGGCGGAGATATAGAAATCGGACTGGAATCGACAATAGTGGATCTTACGGGAGAAGTTCCTGTTATTTTAAGACCGGGATATGTTACATGTGAGATGTTGTCTGAAACGGTTGGCGAAGTCAGACTGGATCCGGCGCTTATGACGGGCGTTGCGTCCGATGTAAAGCCTAAAGCACCGGGAATGAAATACAGACATTATGCCCCACGCGCCGAGATGACAGTAATAGAAGGCAGCCGTGAAGCCGTTGACAATAAGATTCACGAACTTGCAAAGGAAGCGTCATTGTCGGGACAGAAAGTAGGAATAATGGTTTCGGATGAGCTGGCACATGATCTTGATTTCGCATATGTTGTGAAACTCGGCAGGCATGATGATGAAGAAGCAATAGCAAAGCACCTGTTTGATGCATTAAGACAGTTTGATGATGAACAGGTGGATGTGATTTTTGCGGAAGCTTTTTCACAGGAAGGACTCGGCCGGGCCGTTATGAACAGGCTTTTAAAGGCAGCGGGCCAGAGACTTATACATGTCTGATATATACCATTAATATACAATAAGATACAGATTAAAAGGAGAAAGATATGAAAATAGCATTAGGTTCAGACCATGGCGGATTTGAGTTGAAACAGGCCGTAATTGAACATCTTAAAGAAAGAGGAGCAGAATACAAAGATTTTGGCTGTTATGACAAATCGTCCTGCGATTATCCCGTATATGGACGTGCAGCGGCCAAAGCGGTAGCGTCAGGCGAATTTGACAGAGGAATCGTAATATGCACAACCGGAATCGGAATTTCGATAACGGCCAACAAGGTTAAAGGTATCAGATGTGCGCTTTGCACAAGCGAGGAGCTTGCGAAGATGACAAGGCTTCATAATGATGCGAATATGCTTGCACTTGGGGCATCTTCTGTATCACCGGAGCTTGCGTGCAGAATAGTAGATGTATTTCTTGATACAGAATTCAGCAATGAAGAGAGGCACATAAGACGAATTAATCTCATAGAAGAGTGATTCCCAACATTTTCAAATAAATGTTGGTACAAATCGCACAAAAAATAATAGCTTTTTATTTGAAAATCAGTTATAATTTTCAGAAAGGGCGGTTTGTATGAAAAATACCGGAAAAATTTTCAAAAACCTTGCACTTATAACCCAGCTCGGACTTCAGGTTATGGTTCCGATTGCATTATGTGTTGCGATAGGAGTCATAATAGATAACCATTTCGGAACGTTCTGGGTGATCCCGCTTATGATAATTGGAATGCTGGCGGGAGGACGTAATGCGTACAGACTTGCGATGGCATCTGCCAAAGATGACGAGAAAGAGGACTCAGATAAAAGAGACGGAAGGAAAGATATCGATGGAAGACAAAGATAACTCCCGCGTACTGGCTCTGCTGATAGCAGGCATGCTTATATGGTTTGCCTTATTATCAGTGCCGGTACTGCTTTTTACGTCGGATAAGCTCCGCTGCGAACTTGGGCTTGCAGTAGGAACTGCTGCGGGTATTGCGATGGCAGTGAGCATGAATATCAGTGCATCTAAGGTACTTTATATGGAGAACCACCAGTCATCATATCTGGCATGGCTCTCAGCGATAAGACTTCTTGTGGTTGCGGCTTTAATTATTCTGTTTGGATTCACCGGATGGGTTAATGTCATTACCATGGTAGCCGGGGTTTTTGGCCTGAAAATTTCAGTATATATTAACCCTCTTTTACAAAGGGTTTTCCACAAAAAATAAAAAAGTAGGTGATAAGTGTGACACAACAGTTGTCTGGGATGATACTGGCTGACGTTGATTTCTATATCAAAGGTCTGTTTAAGTATAATCTCTTTGGGCAGGAATTGTGGTTTACCACAACGCATGTCGGCCTGATAATTGTTACGATCGTGCTGTTGGTGCTGATGATTGTCGGACATCATAAGATTGTCCGCGCCAAGCCTGAGGACAAGCCTAAGGGTTTGCAGAATGTCCTCGAGATGGCGGTGTCGGCTGTTGACAACATGGTTGCTGGCATTATGGGAGAGAAAGGCAGAGGCTTCCGTAACTGGATATGTGCGGTTGCAATGTTCATTCTTTTCTGCAACGTATCAGGTCTGTTCGGGCTTAGGCCGCCGACGGCGGATTACGGCGTTACCCTGCCGCTCGGTCTAGCAACCTTTACGCTGATTCATTACAACAAGCTGAAGCATAAGAAGTTAAAGGGAGCGCTGGCAGAGCTGTGCGATCCGTGGCCAATCTGGGCGCCAATCAATATTATCGGTTATATTGCAGTTCCGGTTTCGCTGTCTTTGCGTCTGTTTGCCAATGTGCTTTCCGGCGTTGTTATGATGGCGCTGGTATACGGACTTCTGCGGGTGATCGCAATCGGCTGGCCTGCAGTGCTGCATGTGTACTTCGATCTGTTTTCGGGAGCAATTCAGACCTACGTGTTCTGTATGCTGACGATGACATACCTTTCTGATGCCATCGGAGAGGAAGGATAAACGAAAATACCAAAACTGTAACACAACAGAAGAATGGAGGATTTATCATGGAATTCAATGAAAACTTTATCTTAGGCTGTTCTGCAATCGGTGCTGGTCTGGCAGTTATTGCCGGTATCGGACCCGGTGTAGGACAGGGTATCGCAGCAGGACATG
>ERZ780117.393-NODE-393-length-18924-cov-15.532249_pt1 | contig 18924 bp, 10 predicted proteins | sample MGYA00510985_ERZ780117 | MGnify/ENA primary metagenome ERZ780117 (study PRJEB29588, sample SAMEA2159553) | human gut metagenome | biome: human gut; feature: human-associated habitat; material: faeces | place: Denmark | collected 2008/2010 ...
GCACGGACAAAGTAAGCAACGTAATTTGCATACAATAGATGCCGCATCGCCGTGCTGCATGACGACTACCGAGAGCCTCGATTGGGTTGTGCATTATAAGTGAAACCCAAAAGTTTACACGACATATTATTTTGCCGTCCGCGCGGATTTGTAATCCGCGCAAGGGACAACCGGGATTTGTAATCCCATGCAATGCAGGCTTAAATATAGGTAGCGGATTGCAAATCCGCCATTCCTGCAGCTATAGGTGCGGATTGCAAATCCGCACGGACAAAGTAAGCAACGTAATTTGCATACAATAGATGCCGCATCGCCGTGCGGCATGACGATTACCGGAAACCTCTCGGAATTGATAATAGAACTTCATATCCATCGTTTTTATTTTGCGTTGCGCCCGGTTTGCATTGTCTTTGTATAAGACAAGCTTGCACCTCGGCAATGTAAAATAAAATGCCGTTTCATGTCTTTTTATTTTGCATTGCGCTCGGTTTGCATTATCTTTGTAACCAAATATTAAATCTAATAAAAATGAACAAAACAAAGACTTTCATCGTGTCGGGTTTCTTGCTGGCGGCCATGTCGCTGCCTGCCGCGGCACAGACAAAGGACGGAGGCATATCGGCTGATATGCTTGAGAGCATCAAGAAGGAACAGGCGGTCACTGCGGTGAACCCCGCTTTGAGCAATGCCTTGGCTGGAAACAGCATCGACGTGCTGGCCAAGAACTATGCCAACAACGGCAAGGTGGGCACTTACTTCAGCGTGGAGACCCCCTCGCAGAGCATCACCGACCAGAAGCAGAGCGGCCGCTGCTGGATGTTCAGCGGCTTCAACGTGCTCCGCTCGAACTTCGCGCAGCGCACTGACTCGCTTACAGTAGACCTCTCTCACGCCTACCTGTTCTTCTACGACCAGCTGGAGAAGGCCAACCTGTTCCTCCAAGGCGTCGTTGATTGTGCCGACAAGTCGATTGAAGACGAGCGTGTGCGCTTCTTCTTCAAGAACCCCATCAACGACGGGGGTACTTATTGCGGAGTAGCCGACTTGGTGTCGAAGTACGGACTTGTGCCCTCCGAGGTGATGCCCGAAACCTATTCGGCAGAGAACACTGCGCGCATGGCGCAGCTGCTGAAGTCGAAACTGCGCGAATACGGTCTGAAACTGCGCGGCATGGTGGCGCAGGGCAAGTCGCAGGCCGACATCAAAGCGGAGAAGACCCACATGCTCGCAACCATCTACCGCATGCTTGCGCTCGTCATAGGAGAGCCGCCTGCGGAGTTCACTTACGCCTTCAAGAACAAGGACGGGCGCACCGTTACCGAGGCGAAGACCTACAACCCTGTTACTTTTGCCGCCGAGATAATGGGCGACAAGCCCGTGATGGGTTCGTTCATAATGGTGATGAACGACCCGCGCCGCGAGTATTACAAGACATACGAGGTTGAGCTTGACCGCCACACGTATGACGGTACCAACTGGAAATACCTCAACCTGCCGATGGAAGACATCGCGCAGCTGGCCATAGCGTCGCTGAAGGACGGACGCAAGATGTACAGCTCGTATGACGTCGGCAAGTTCCTCGACAACAAGCGCGGCTATTGCGACCTTAAGAACTACAATTACGGCACGCTGTTCGGCACGGATTTCCCCATGAACAAGGCCGAGCGCATCATGACATACGACAGCGGCTCGACCCACGCCATGACCCTTACGGCGGTCAATCTTGATAAAGACGGCAAGCCGTTGATGTGGAAAGTGGAGAACAGCTGGGGCGCGGACTACGGCCAAAAGGGCTGCCTCGTGATGACAAACGAGTGGTTTAACGAGTACATGTTCCGCCTCGTGGTTGACAAGAAGTACGTTCCGGCCAAGATGTTGAAGCAATACGAGCAGAAGCCTGTAATGGTAATGCCCGAAGACCCGCTGTTCTTGCCGGACAATTGAACCACGAGCCATTCAGAGGAAAGCCCCTCTCCAACCCTCCCGAGGGGAGGGAGCTTGATGGGCTTTTCCGATGTTTTCGTAATATTTATAAATGAAAGCGTGGGCGAAAGTTTCTTAACTTTCGCCCACGCTTTCTTAGTTTGCACATTTGCAAAACGCTATGTCTTATATAAATCTTTCCCTGATGCTCCCCTCAAAAGCATTCCAAGCTCCCTCCCTTCGGGAAGGGTGGGGCGGGTCTTCCCTTTATTTAGGCTGGGGCTTACACCAGATGGCTTACCCACTCGTCCCTGTCGCCGGGCAGGAGGTCAACCACCGGTATTTCAATCATGGTGTAGCAGCCGGGCTGCTGGCGCATTGACGCGCGCGCTACGTTGACGAGCACCTGGGCGGTGAGTGCCGGGTTGTTGATGCTCATGTTGAATTCGAAGCGCTGGTTCTGCGTCTTTCCGCTCACGCCTTTGCGCACAAGGTTCACTCCGTGCCCCATGTCCTTAACCGCATCTACGCTCGGCACGGCCATGACATAAGTCTCGTCGCTGGCGAAGTAGGGGTCTTCCTTAACGGCCTTTGTCACCTCTTCGAGGCTTGCGCCCTCTTCCAGCTCTACGTAAACCATGCGGCGGTGTATGCCTTCGCCCTTGGGCACGGTGAGCGAGAGCGCGTCCTTCACGCCTTTCTTAGAGCGCACGCATACAGAGTGCCCCATGCTCATGCCCGGGCCGAAGTTCGTATAGCTCAAGCCTTTGGGCGCGAGGCTCTCCATGAGGGTGCGCACTACGCTGTCAGACCCCGGGTCCCAGCCGGCGGCGATTACCGCCACGCGTCCGTGCTCCTTGCAAACCTGCATGAGGTTCTTGCGGTATTGTGCTATGTTTCCGTGTATGTCGAAGCTGTCAACGGTGTTGATGCCCAGCGGAAGGATTTTCGTTGCATACTCTTCGCAGCTGCGTGTCGGTGTGGCGAGTATGGCCACGTCAACGTCTTTCAGCTCAGTGATGTCCTTTACCACGTCATACTGCGCCAGCTCTGCCGGTTTGTTGTCGGCTCCGCTGCGCCTTACTATGCCTGCAATCTCGAAGTCAGGAGCTGCTTCGAGCGCCTCAACGGTGAATTTTCCGATGTTGCCGTAACCTACTACGGCCGCTCTGATTTTCTTCATATCTGCGTAAATGTTAAGTGTATTGTTTGTTTCAAGGGTGCAAAGTTAATAAGTTCGCATGTAAGTCGGTTGCTCCGGCAATGTAAGAAATGTAAAAAATGTGCACAATTTACAATCTGTTTGTTTTTCGACGGATTATGTAACAAATCGCAACTCGTATTCCGCTGCTCTCTAAAAGACGGCATATTGGCTTGTGAAAGGCCGTCTTTTGCGTTGTGAAAGACGGCCTTTCGCTGCCCGTTTCGCCGTCTTTTAAAATGTAACTTGCCGGCTTGCTTTGTACGCTTTTATCCGATTTGTTTCATAAAGGTTCAATTAACGTTTTTTAGCTTATTGGGGGGGGTAAATTTAAAACATTTATATACGTTTTGCAACGTGATACCGTTCCATGGCGGTGTTGTTGCATCAAGGCCGTGCGTGTGTGCCCTTTGGGTGCGTTGTTGGGCCGTCTGTCATTGCAGGTTTGAAACCAACATAATTAATATACAACCACGGATGAATTTTTTTCCAATCTCTTATTCACCTCCCTCTGTCCTTGCTTCATTGCCGGGCCGGTGGGAAGTGATTGTGCATACAAGTGTAAACATATTTTATACAAACTGCTTGTTTTTATAATAAATTTATTAATGTGTAACGTGTTTTTAAATTATTTTATATATCTTTGTGGCTCGAAATAAGAATCGAAGAGAAACTGCATAGCCTATTTTAGGCTAATTTAGGTATTTACAACAATTAAAATAGACTGATGAAAGTTTTTGGTTTTGTGGCAAAATTCCTGCCCTGCGTCGCAGCGGCGGGTGCGCTTGCGTTGACCGGTTGTCAGGATGACAATTACGATTTCAACGAAGTAGACATGACGGTAGGCATCGGCGGCGACGGACTGACGTTGCCGGTAAGCTCTACCAATGTAATCAAACTGGAAGACGTGCTTGAGCTTGACGGCTCTGAATGCGTCGTAGTTAGGGACAATGGCGACTACGTTTTCACGCAGGACGGCGGCGAGGCCACTCCCGCGCATCCGCGCATAACCTCCATAAATGTGGTGCAAAGCGCGGAACCCGTAGAGGGATTGGTTGAAATCAGCGCAGTTCCTTCGACTGGAGGCACGGGCTTCGACATCACCGCAGGCGGCAAGGCACAGTCGTTCTCATATTCCGGCGGCCTGCCTGACGAGGTGGCTTCGCTTTCACACGTGGACGTTATGAGCACCCTCACGTTCACTGTAAATTTCCCGGCGTCTCTGAGTTCGGCTGTAACTACGGTAAGGCGTATGTCCATAACGCTGCCTTCGTATATGGAAGTGGAAGGCGAGCAGCCCGTAAGCGCCGGCAACACGTTTGTTTGCGAGAACGTGCCCACCGGCCGTCCGTTCAGCCTGGATGTCACGCTGAACGGCCTTGACTTCTCCGCCGACAAGCAGGTTAACGGCCGTGTGGCTATCGAAAACGGTCAGGTTGTTATGGAAGGTGACATCCTTGTGGACGTTGAGGCCACCGCATCGACCAACACCGGCATCGACGGCAGCCGCCTTACAAGTTCCATGACGATGGACGACATAACCATAACGAGCGCTACCGGAAGGTTCACTCCGGAAATAAACATTGACGACCTCGGCAATGTTGAAGTGACGGGCGTGCCCGACTTCCTTTCCGACGGCCGTGTGCGCGTTGACCTTTACAATCCGCAGGTGATAATAACCGTAAGCAACGACATGGCCGTAGGCGGACTGGTTGACGGCATAATACGCTCTTACAAAGGTTCGGACATGCTTGCCGAAGTGGCTGTACCCCAGTTCCAGGTCAATCCTTCGGGCACTACAAGGGTGTGCATCTGCCGCAGGGACGAGGGCATAGACCATTCTCTGTATGATGTCGTGAAGACGGTTGACAACCTGTCTGACGTTATCGAAACCATACCCGAGCACATAACGTTCGAGGCTTCGGCGCAGGCAGACCCGTCGGATGACGGCTATTTCGAGTTCGACCACGACTATACCGTGCAGCCGTCGTACACAATCGACGCGCCAATCATGTTCGACAAGGATGCAAGAATTGTCTACAAAGACACCCTTGACGGTTGGCATGACGACATTGAAGACTTTGAACTGGCCGACGGTGCGTATATAAACTTGGCCGCAACGGTGGAGAACCGCGTGCCGGCTTACCTCACTGTTGACGCCAAGGCCGTAGACATTGACGGCAACGAGATGGGCGACGACGAGATATCGGTTGTCGTGAATACTACCGTTGCGGCGTCGGAGGACGGTGAAACTCCTGCCGAGACCGCCCTGTCGATTGACCTGAAACAGGTGGGCGAGGGTGCGTTGAAGCGGCTTGACGGCATCGTGTTCAACATAGAGGCTGCCGCATCAGACGGCAACAAGGCCGTTGTGGGCAAGACGCTCAACGCAACCAAGCACTCGCTTGTTGCCAAAGACATCAAGGTAAGGCTTGTAGGAAAGATTATAGGCGACTTCAACTAATCTCAAAATAACGGCAATACAACAATGAAACATATATATATAAGGTGTGCGGCCGCTTTCATCATGACAGCCGCTGCCGGCGGAGCGATGGGCCAGGGACTTAACTCTGCCTACTTTACTGACGACTACAAGTTCCGCCATGACATGAACCCGGCCTTCGGCAACGAGCAGAACTACGTGTCGATACCGGCGCTCGGAAACATAAGTGTCAACCTGCATGGCAACTTCGGGTACAAGGACGTGGTGATGGACAACCCGATGTACCCCCACGAAAGCGGCAAAAGGCTTACTACGTTCATGAACCCTTACATCTCGAACAGTGCGGCCTTGGACGGCTTCAGCAAGGGAAACAACCGCATAACGGGCGACGTAGGGCTGACAATACTGTCTGCCGGCTTCAAGGCTTTCGGCGGATATAACACCATAGAGCTTAACTCTAAGACAACGTTCGGCGTGTCGCTGCCATACGAGCTGTTTGAGTTTGCGAAGAATACGGGCAACAAAACCTACAACATTGGCGACGTTAACGCCCACGCCATGTCGTATGCCGAGCTGGCATTGGGCCACTCGCGCCAAATCAATGACAGGCTGAGGGTAGGCGCAAAGCTGAAGTTCCTCTTCGGACTTGGCCGTGCCGATCTGAAGATGCGTGACCTGAAGGCCGACCTTGCGGCCGACGACAAGTGGACGGTAAGCGGCAAGGCTACGGCCGACGTGTCGCTGAAGGGCTTTTCGTATGTGACGGAAACCGACGAGTACAACGACCCTGACAAGGGTGAATATGAGAAGGTTGGCGACGTGGATGTTGACGGCTTCGGCCTCGGAGGCTTCGGTATGGCTGTTGACCTTGGCGCCGTTTATCAGATAAACGATGACTGGAGGGTGAGCGCGTCGGTGCTCGACCTCGGCTTTATCAGCTGGAGCGAGAACGCGCAGGCCGTAAACCGGGCCGACAGGTTCGAGTTCGGCGGCTTCCATGACATTTCCGTCAACGACGGCGAGGGCGTGTCGATGGACGACCAGGCCGACGATTACGGCGACCAGATTGCCGACTTCGTCAACCTGAAAGACAACGGCAACAAGGGCGGACGCACCACTGGCATAGGCGCGACGCTTAACTTCGGGGCTGAATACAACCTGCCGGTGTACCGCAAGATAACGTTCGGCCTGCTTAGCAGTACGCGCATAAAAGGCGCGTTCACATGGACGGAAGGCCGCCTGAGCGCGAACTGGAAGCCACTGAAATGGCTCGACGGAGGCGTAAACCTGGCCGTAAACAGCTTCACTACGAGCATGGGATGGGTGCTCAACATCCATCCGAAGGGTTACAACCTCTTCATTGGCATGGACCATCTGCTCGGCAAGACGAGCAAGGAGTTCATACCGTTAAGCTCGAACGCGAGCGTGAACATCGGCATGAGCGTTACGTGGTAAGGAGGCAATACCCATAACCTGACACCACTAACACCCACCTCTGCCGGAAGGAATACCCACCCCAACCCTCCCGAAGGGAGGAGCTTGAAATGCTTTTGAGGGTTTGTGCTGGGTGGGGTAGGGCGCAGTTGGAACGGATTATGCAAGTAGTTTGTAAATAGCTGATAATCAATGTGCTTTTAAAATGCCGTGTTTTGCAATGCAAAACACGGCATTTTGCGTTGTAAAAGATGGCCTTTTGCAGGCTAAAAGGCCATCGATTGAAAAACCGTTGACTGTCGGCGGGCGGACAATAGGTCGCCGGAGGCGGCCTATATGGCGAATAAGCCTGCTTGGAGTGATAGGCCGGATAGGGCAGATAGGAGTATAGGGCTGCTTGGAGTGATAGGCCGGATGGGGCTGATAGGAGTATAGGGTTGCTGGGAGTGATAGGCCGGATAAGGCTTATAGGGCATATAAGCCCTATTGCTTATTATTTAAATAAAGGTAATCAAGCTCCCTCCCTTCGGGAGGGTTGGGGTGGGTCTCGTCTTTAAAAGCACCCCCCTTGCGCAATAAAAACGGGCGATGTGCGTTTTTAATCATGGACAATTAATTTTTGTTTTGAAATGATAGAATACGTAAAAGGCGAGCTGGCCGAGCTTACTCCGGCATACGCGGTGGTTGAAGCCGCCGGCGTAGGTTACGGGCTTAACATCACGCTCAACACATATACGGCCATACAGGGCAGGAAAGACGTGCGCCTGTATGCCTTCGAGGCTATCCGTGAAGACGCTTACACGCTGTACGGTTTCGCCTCGAAGCAGGAAAGGGAAATGTTCCTTTTGCTTATAACGGTGTCGGGAGTGGGCGCAAACACGGCGCGCATGATACTGTCGGAGATGACGCCCGCCGAGCTGTGCGGCGTCATTTCGTCGGGCAACGAGAAGATATTGAAGACCGTCAAGGGCATAGGTCTGCGCACGGCGCAGCGCATAATAGTTGACCTGCGCGACAAGATTGCCGCCCTCGGCATTGCCGGAGAGCAGCCCGTACAGGCCGGAGAGCCGCAGGTGCAGGTGGACAAGGAAGTGAAAGACGAGGCCGTAGGCGCGCTCACCATGCTCGGTTTCGCCCCCGCGCCGTCGGCAAAGGTCGTCGTAGCCATACTGAAAGAGCAGCCCGGGCTGCCCGTGGAGCAGGTGGTGAAGCTCGCATTGAAGCAGATTAAATAAGTATGATAATGAATAATGAGAAATAAATAATGAAAAATGGTGTGCGGTTATGCCATGGATTAATATATCATAACAAGGCGCAAGCCTGATTTTTCATTATTCATTATATATTATTCATTTAGTTCGGTTTTGCTGATGAGGAAAATCTTATACGGACTTTTGTTAGTGTTGTTTGCCGTTAGCGTGGCAAGCTACGCCTTCACTGTGCCCTATCAGCAGGACGACAGGACGCGCCGCGCGCGCCAGGGACAGGCCACGCGGCAGCCCGGCGCAGGGCAGGACACCGCCCGGCAGGCCGCGGTGGCTACCCCGACGATTGTCGTGGAGGAGGACACCATACCCGACTCGCTGCTGCATCCGCGCTGGAAGATACAGCGCACGGTGCCGATAACCGAGGAAGACCTTGAGACTTACTCCGCCGACCTTACCTTCCCCGACAACATAAAGCAGGAAGTTGAGTATGACGACTCGTTAGACCGCTACTTCATAGGCTCGAAGATGGGCGACGGATACCTGTCAACGCCTATCGTGATGACCCCCGCCGAATACCGCAAATGGAGCGAGAAGCGCGAGTTTGACCGCTTCTTCCGCGAAAAGAACGACACTCTGATTAAGGAAGGGGGCAAGGACAAGTTCTCGTTTACCGACATGCACTTCGACCTCGGGCCTGCGGAAAAAATCTTCGGGCCGGGCGGTGTGCGCATAAAGACACAGGGAACGGCCGAGCTGCAGTTCGGTGCCACGCTGAAGAACATCGACAACCCGTCGCTGCCGATACGCAACCGCAAGACAACGACGCTCGACTTTGACGAGAAAATAAACCTTAGCGTCAACGGAAAGGTGGGCGACAAGGTGAACATGAACCTCAACTACAACACTGACGCGACGTTCGACTTCGACTCGCAGAACCTCAAGCTGAAGTATGAGGGCAAGGAAGACGAGATAATAAAACTCGTTGAGGGCGGCAATGTGTCGTTCCCCAGCAACTCGTCGCTGGTTAACGGGGCCTCGTCATTGTTCGGTATCCGCACCGACTTGCAGTTTGGCAAGCTGTCGTTGCAGACCGTCGTGTCGCAGAAAAAGTCTTCGTCGAAGAGCGTTTCGTCGAAAGGCGGCACGCAGCTCACGTCTTTCGAGTTCGACGTTACCGATTACGAGGAGAACCGCCACTTCTTCCTGTCCCGGTATTTCCGCGACAGATACAACAACGCAATGTCAAAGTTGCCCAACGTTACGACGGGAATAACCATCAACCGCGTGGAAATATGGGTGACGAACAAGACCGGGACAACATCCAACTCGCGTGACATCGTAGCCCTGACCGACCTCGGCGAGAATACGTCGGTAAGCAATCCGATGTGGACTGTGACAGGGCAGCCCGTCCCGTCGAACAACGCCAACACCGAATACAGCACGATGGTGAACACGTATTCGGCCGCGCGCGACATCAACCAGACAAGTTCCGTGCTTGACGCCGTGCCCGGTTTCACCGGCGGTTTTGACTATGAGAAACTTGAAAGCGCGCGCTTGCTCAACAGTTCGGAGTACACACTCAACACGGCTTTGGGCTATGTGTCGCTCAAGACGTCGCTGCAGACCGACCAGGTAATCGCCGTTGCATACGAATATACTTACGGCGGAGTGACTTACCAGGTAGGAGAGTTCGCCTCGGATATTGACGACGTGAACCAGGCTCTGTTCGTAAAGTCGCTCAAAAACACGAGCAACAATCCGCAGCAGGGCAACTGGGACCTGATGATGAAGAACGTCTACTACCTTGCCTCGTCAGTGGAGAAGGAGAAGTTCCGCCTCGACGTGAAGTACCAGAGCGACACTACGGGCGTGTACCTTTCATATATACCCGAGCAGCAGGTGAAGAGCCAGACAATTATAAAACTGCTCGGAGCCGACCGTCTGGACAATAACAACAAGGCGAACAGCAACGGCTACTTCGACTACGTTGACGGCTACACGGTAAGTAACGGCCGCGTGTTCTTCCCGAGGGTTGAACCCTTCGGCGCAGACATGTACGATGCGCTTGTAAGCCATGGCGTGGCGGCGGACGTGGCGCAGCGTTACAGCTATACGGAGCTGTATGACTCGACCAAGACAACGGCCAAGCAGATAGCCGAAAAGAACAAATACATGATGAGCGGACAGTTCCGCGGCACGCTGGCCAACGTCATATCGCTCGGCGCTTACAACATTCCGCAAGGCTCAGTGGTTGTTACGGCGGGCGGAGTGACGCTCACCGAAGGCTCTGACTATACCGTTGACTACTCTTCCGGCGAGGTTACAATCCTCAACCAGAGCATCATCGACGCCGGAACTACGGTCAACGCCTCGTTCGAGAGCAACACCGACTATGCCCAGGAACGAAAGACATTCCTCGGGCTGAACTGGCAGTACGACTTTTCAAAGAACTTCCAGCTTAGCGGAACGCTCCAGCACTTGTCCGAACAGGCGTTGACGACGAAGGTGTCGATGGGCTCGGAGCCGCTGAACAACACCCTGTGGGGACTCAACATAAACTGGAAACACGAGAGCCAGTGGCTCACCAACATGCTCGACAAGCTGCCTTTCCTGCATTGTACGCAGCCTTCGCAAATCTCGTTCACGGGCGAGTTCGCCCAGCTGATTGCCGGTCAGGCCAGCGGAGTGCAGGACAATGCGTCGTACATCGACGACTTCGAGAACACGAAAAACGCCATCGACGTGTCCACTCCGACGTCGTGGATTCTTTCAAGCGTGCCTTCCATGTTCCCCGAACAGAGCGACAAGACTACCCTGCAAAGCGGTTACAACCGCTCGTTGCTGGCCTGGTACACCATAGACCCCCTGTTCACGCGGCGCAGTTCGTCGCTCACCCCGTCGCACATAAAGAGCGACCTCGACCAGCTTAGCAACTATTACGTGCGTGAAGTGAACACTCGCGAGCTGTTCCCGAACCGCGGCAACAATTCATATAACAGCGTAACGTCCACGCTCTCGATACTGAACCTTGCCTATTATCCCAACGAACGCGGCCCTTACAACTTCGACCCGAACCTTAACTATGACGGAACGTTGCCAAATCCGCAGAACAGATGGGGCGGAATGATGCGCAAACTGGACACCAGCGACTTTGAGACGGCCAACATAGAGTATATCGAGTTCTGGCTGCTTGACCCGTTCATATATTCAAACGAGCAGCCCGACGCCAACCAATACGGCGGCGACCTTTATATAAACCTTGGCGAAGTGAGCGAAGACATACTGCGTGACGGCCGTAAGTTCTATGAAAGCGGAATGCCTGTGGACGGCTCGCAGAGTTTCACTACCACCCAGTGGGGTAAGATTCCGACGCAAGCCACCGTGACATACGCCTTCGCCACCACCGACGGTTCGCGCGAGTTGCAGGATGTCGGATACAATGGCTTGACCGATGCGGAGGAGCGTGAGTTCGGTCCTTACCAAGAGTTTCTTACTTCTATACAAGGAAGGGTGTCTCCGGCGCAGCTCGATTCGATAATGAACGACCCAGCAAATGACGATTACCACTACTTCCGAGGCTCTGATTTCGACCGCATCGAGGCTCCCATCCTGTACCGTTACAAGCGCATAAACAATCCGCAGGGCAACTCTCCCGACAGCAACAACCGCACGGAAAGCTACGACACGTCTTATAAAACGACACCCGACGTTGAGGACATCAACCAGGATTACACCCTCAACGAGTACGAGAACTACTACCAGTACCGCATAAGCATGCGCCCGGAAGACTTTGTCGTTGGCCAGAACTTCATCGTTGACAAGCGAGAGACTGCTCCGACGCTGCGCAACGGAGAGCCGGGACATGCCACGTGGTACCAGTTCCGCATACCGCTTGACGACTACGAGGAGCGTGTCGGTTCAATCAGCGACTTCTCTTCGATACGTTTCATGCGCATGTTCCTTACCAACTTCCAGAAGCCTATCGTGCTCCGCTTTGCCACTTTGGACCTTGTCAGGGGCGAATGGCGCACGTATGAGCAGCCGCTTGACAACGCGGCGAATGCAAGCGGAAGCATGTCGGTAAGCGCGGTGAACATCGAAGAGAACAACGACAAGTCCCCTGTGAACTACATTTTGCCGCCGGGCATAACCCGCGAGCAAGACCCTACACAGCCGCAGCTGGCCGAAGAGAACGAGCAGGCTTTGAGCTTTACGGTCAACAACTTCTCAACAAACGAGGCGAAGGCCGTTTACAAGAACACCACACTCGACCTGCGCCAGTACAAGAGGCTTGAAATGTTCGTGCATGCAAACGCTTTCGACCAGAACACAACCAACTTGACAGACAACCAGCTGGCAGTGTTCATCCGCCTGGGAAGCGACTACCGCAGCAATTATTACGAATACGAGATACCCTTGAAGCTGACGGCTCCGGGCGTATACAGCCGTTTTTCGGTGGAGGATGCACGCACGGTGTGGCCCGAAGAGAACATGCTTGACATTCCATTGAGCGTGTTTACCGACTTGAAGAAGGCGCGCAACACGGCCAAATCACAAGGACTTGCCTCATATAACACCGTTTATACGGCCTACGACGAGGACAAGCCGAACAACAAAATCAGCATTGTGGGCAACCCGACGCTCGGCGAAGTGAAGACGATGATGATTGGAGTGCGCAACCTTTCGGGCGACATCAAGTCGGGCGAGGTGTGGGTCAACGAGTTGAGGCTCAAGGAGTATAACAACAAGGGAGGCTGGGCTGCGCAGGGCGCGCTCAACATCCAGCTGTCAGACATCGGCTCGCTGAACGCTACGGGAAAGATTGTGACCGACGGTTTCGGCGGCATAGAGGAAGGCGTGTCGGAGCGTTCGCAGGACGATTACAAGACTTACAGCTTCACGGCGAACGTCGAGCTTGGACGCTTCTTCCCCGAGAAGGCAAAGGTTACGGCACCGCTTTATTATTCGATAACCAAGGAGGAGACGCGGCCCAAGTACAATCCGCTCGACACCGACATGCTTCTTGACGAGTCGCTCGACGCAATCGGCAACAAGCATGAGCGCGACTCGGTCGAGCGCATAGCAGTGACGAAGACCACAAACACCAACTTCTCGCTGTCGAACGTGCGTGTGGGAATACAGACGAAGCGCCATCCCATGCCCTACGACCCTGCCAACTTCTCGTTCAGCTACAGCCACAGCCACAGCTATTCGAGCGGAGAAACAACCGTATATGAGAAGGAAGACAACTGGCGCGGAGCGTTGAACTACAGCTATACGCCCGTGTACAAGCCTTTCGAACCGTTCAAGAAGCTCATCAAGAGCAAGAGTAAGTGGTATGACATATTCAAGCGTTTCGGCCTTAACTGGCTGCCGCAGAATGTTACGTTCGACACGGAGATGACGCGCAACTACTACGAGTTGCAGGAGCGCGACATGGAAAGCACCGAAGGAAACATGCTTCCGCTGACGTTCAGCGAGCAGTTCCTGTGGAACAGGGCGTTCTCGCTGCGCTGGGACTTGACGCAGAACCTGCACCTCGACTTCAGCAGCGCGACCAACGCGGAGATAGAAGAGCCGTACACTCCGGTGAACAAAGACCTTTATCCCGACCAGTACTCGGCGTGGAAAGACTCCGTATGGACGAGCATAAAGGATTTCGGAAGGCCGCTGGACTACAACCAGACGTTCAACGCCTCGTACCGCCTGCCGCTCAACCTCGTGCCGATTTTCGACTGGATTAACGCCGACGGAACTTACAACTCGACTTACAACTGGACTCGCGGCTCGGAGCTTGAGGACGGAACGTCGCTCGGCCATTCGGTGACGATGAACCGCACGTACAACATCAACGGCACGTTCAACCTTGAGAAGCTGTACAACCATGTGCCGTTCCTCAAGAAAACCAACGACCGCTTCAACAAGACGGCGCGCTCGTCGCGCGCCTTGGACCGCCGCCAGCGCAACCAGCGGAATGCCAGGAACGCAAAGAACGCAGGCAAGGACGGCAAGGATAACGACAAGGAAAAGAAGGAACTTCCCAAGAACAAGCGCAGCTTTGAGAAGGAGATTGTGCTCCGTCCCGACACGACGCACGTCATATCGCACGGCAAGAAGAGCAAGCGCCTGATTGTGAACGCGAAGACCAAGGACGGCAGGGTGTTCCGCCTGAAGTACAAGAAGCTTGACAACAACCGCATACGCATCGTAAACAAGGTTGACACCCCTACCACACTGAAGCTTACCGTTACGCCGAAAGCCCCGCTGGACGAGAACAAGTGGTACAAGGCGGCGCAGTGCGTGGCGCGCGGACTGATGCTTGTGCGCAACGTAAGCTTCTCATACCGCAACCAGTACAGCATGTACCTGCCCGGCTTCATGCCAGAGGTAGGCGACGTGTTCGGCCAGCGCAGCGGCGGAACAATGGCTCCGGGGCTTGACTTCGCGTTCGGTTTCGTAGGCGACGACTACATCGACAAGGCCGCCGACCGCGGCTGGCTGCTCATGGCTGACAGCGTTGCCACGCCGGCGACGACCAGCCTTACCGAGGACTTGCAGCTGCGCATGACGCTCGAACCGGTAAAGAACCTGAAGATTGACCTCAACGCCAGCCGCACCGAAACGAAGTCGAAGAGCATACAATACATGTATCAGGGCAGCCCGACGACGCAGAGCGGCACGCTGACCATGACCACTATAAGCCTCGGCAGCGCGTTCGAGGGCATGGGCGACGCCACAAACGGCTACCACTCGGCCACGTTCGAGAAGTTCTGCAAGTCGCTCGACAAGTTCCAGCAGCGTGTCGAGGCGCGCTATGCCAATGCCACGTATCCTGACGGAACGTTGTTCGCAGGGCAGAAGTTCGACCCGGCCAACGGCACTGTGAGCAAGTACAGCGCCGACGTCATGGTGCCGGCGTTCCTCTCGGCCTACACCTCCATGGGCGGCTCGTCGCTCTCGATATTCCCCACGTTGTCGCGCCTGCTGCCCAACTGGACGCTGCGTTACAGCGGACTGGTGCAGCTGCCGTGGTTCCGCGACGTGTTCAAGAGCTTCAACATCAACCACTCTTACAAGAGCATCTACGCCGTAGGCTCGTACAGCTCGTACTCAACCTTCATGGAATACATGAACGGACTCGGCTTCGTAACCGACGCAACGACGGGCAACCCCACGCCGAGCAGCATGTTCAACGTAAGCACCGTGAGCATCAACGAGTCGTTCTCTCCGCTTTTCGGCGTAGACATGACCTTCAACAACAACCTTACCTGCAAGGTGGAGTACCGCAAGACGCGCGTGCTGAGCCTCAGCATGACGAGCGTGCAGATTAACGAAGCCATAAGCAACGACTGGGTGGTGGGCATGAGCTATAAAATCAACAACTTCAAGCTCTTCGGCGGACGGCGCCGCCGCCGCGCCGCGTCGTCGGGCAGGAACAGGGACAACAACAGCGCGTCGTCAACATCGTCGTCGCGCAGCAGCGGTTTCAATACCGACCTGAACCTTCGCCTCGACCTGTCTTACCGCAAGCAGGCGTCAATCTGCCGCGACATAGCCTCCATGACAAGCTCCGCCAGCAGCGGCAACACGGCCTTCAGGCTGTCGTTCTCGGCCGACTACACGCTCTCGCGGCTGCTTACCATGAGCTTCTATTACGACCGTCAGACAAACACTCCGCTGCTCTCGTCGAACAGTTATCCTACGACGACGCAGGACTTCGGCCTTAGCCTCAAGTTCTCGCTTACCCGTTGACGCGGCGTTTTGCGCCTTCCGCCATTGCGGAGGGCGCAAAAACAGTAATCAAACAGGCCCTTTTCAGTTTCATTGCAGCATGCGCTTTGCGGCGCGGATGATAATCATTAACCTAACCGCCGCGTTTGCTTACGATGTGAAATGCCGTCTTTTGCACGGTAAAAGGTCGTCTTCCGCACTGTAAAAGGCCGTCTTTTGCATTGCAGGAGACGGCCTTTTGCAACACGCCGTATGCCATTCCGCACAGCCGTTAGCCGCGGCCTGTACCGTAGTCGTCATATCCTATTTGGACAGAAAGATGTGAAAAATTGCACATGTAACTAAAAAATATCCGATTTTTTGCCGTATTGTAATTTTAATTTTATTACTTTGTTGACATAAATGCAATATTTATTGTAATATGTGACTGTTTAACTTAAAGACTGTAATTATGGATGTCAACATGACTGTTATCGGAGAACATGCCGGCCTTGTGTGGCGCACGCTGGAAAACCGGCATCTTTCGTGGGACGAACTTCTTAGCGCCACCGGCCTTAAGCCTGTCGAGCTTGCACTGGCTGTTGGCTGGCTGGCGCGCGAGGACAAAATAGCCTTGTCCCAGGACGGCGAAACCATGTTCCTCGAAGTTTACCAAGAGCATTATTATTGACCCCGGGCCGGCCTGCCGGCCATGCCCGCCCCTCTCAGCTCCGGGCGGCATCCCGTCGCAAGGATGCCGCCCGGAACCGTCTGCAAGGCCGTATTCAGCCCTTCCGCCATGCCTCGGCCGCCTCCAGACGGAGCCGCGCCAGGCTTGTAATTGAAAATAAACACTCGTTTTTCCCACATTTATTTTGCAGTTCACTCTACTTGCACTATCTTTGCAACGGAAACAAGATGTGCAACCATTAATGGACGAAATTTTAATAATACTGCTATTGATAGTGTTCAACGGCATATTTGCCATGTCTGAAATAGCGGTAATTCAAGCAAGAAAAACAACTTTATCCAACGACGAGAAGAAGGGCAGCAGGGGGGCCAGGACGGCTCTTCGCCTGGCCAACGACCCCGACCGCTTCCTTTCCACGGTGCAGATAGGTATTACCCTTATAGGCATTCTGACTGGTATTTATTCCGGAGCGTCCCTCTCCGGACGGTTTTCCGACGTGTTCGAAAGCTTTGGCATGCCCGAGCGTTGGGCCTATCCGCTGGCGCAGGGGCTGATAGTCATCATCGTGACCTACCTTACCATAGTGTTCGGCGAGCTTGTGCCAAAGCGCATAGGCATGAGTGTGGCCGAGCGGGTGTCGAAGGTCATAGCCCGGCCGATGTACATATTGTCGGTCATAGCAAGCCCTTTCGTGTGGATTTTGTCCAAGAGCACCGAAGCAATGGTTAACCTCCTCGGCGTGAAGGACGCCGAGACCAAGGTCACCGAAGAGGACATAAAGTCGATAGTCCAGGAAGGCAAGGAGGACGGCGAAGTGCAGGAAGTGGAGCAGGACATCGTCGAGCGCGTGTTCATGCTCGGCGACCTGACCGTTGACTCCATAATGACCCACCGCTCTGACGTGGTGACTCTCGACGTCAGCATGACCAAGGACGAAATCAAGCAGGTGCTCAACGATAACCTGTACGAGGCTTATCCGCTCATCGACCGCGGCATTGACAACATCCTCGGAGTAGTGCTCTTGAAGGATTTGCTCTTCCGCCTCGACGGCGATACGCCCGACCTGAAGGCTCTCATGCACCCGGCTGTCTACTTCTACGAGAACATGAGCGTTTACAAAGCCCTCGAACAGATGAAGGAAAAGCGCCTTACGCAGGCGTTTATCTGCGACGAGTTCGGCAGCTTCCAGGGCATTGTCACGCTGCGCGACATCCTCGAAGGCCTTGTCGGCACTATCGACGAGGTGGCCGAAGACCCTGAAATCGTAAAGCGCGAAGGCTCGGAAAGCTGGCTTGTCGACGGCCAGTGCTCGTTCTACGACTTCCTTTCATACTTCGACAAGGAAGACCTTTACGACAACGAACAGCAAGACTACAACACCCTGGCCGGGCTTATCATCGAGCAGCTTAAGCACATACCGCAGGCCGGCGAACGCACGGAGTGGAACTGCTTTAACTTCGAAATCGTCGACATGGACGGCGTGCGCATCGACAAGGTGCTCGTAACGATGAAGGAAGAAAGCAAGGAATAGTTAAGGATTAACAGCCGATAATTAAGAAAACTACCCTTGCTGCTTATCCGGCAAAGGTAATTTTCTTAATCGGTTTGCCGCAGACTTACGGTTCTTAACTTTTGATTTTTAATCCAATAAGTTCTTATTTATTAACTAACAAAATTCTATGGAAATACAAAACGCACAAGATTTTCAAGCCTTGTCGATAGCAAGGCTTATCATGCAGGCCATGAATTACGACTGCTGCCGTTACTTCACAGGGCCTGACCATACGCTTGACGACTTCGAGCGTGTGATGACATCGTTGGTATTATCAGACAAGTCACAATACAGTTATTTGAATACTCTCGTCGCCATCGACGAGGACGGCGGCCTGTGCGGTGCCTGCGTGTCATACGATGGGGCGCGTCTGCACGAGCTGCGCAAGGCTTTTGTCGATGCCGCAAAGGAGAATTTCGGGCGCGACTTCAGTTCTATGCCCGACGAGACGCAGGCCGGCGAGCTGTACATCGACAGCATAGCGGTGCCGGAGAACTGCCGTGGCAAGGGCATAGCTACGGCCTTGCTCAAGGCCACCGTCGACAAGGCGCGCGACATGGGGCTGCCAGCCGCAGGCCTGCTTGTTGACACCGGCAACCCGAAGGCCGAAAAACTGTATGCCCGTCTGGGCTTCAAGACCGTAGGAGACGCCTCTTGGGGCGGCCACGCAATGAAGCACATGCAGTATATATTTAAGTAGTTAAAGAAGTTAAAGAAGTTATCGCTCACTGCGTTCGCTAAGAAGTTAAAGCCATTACCTTT
>ERZ780117.395-NODE-395-length-18918-cov-6.450883_pt1 | contig 18918 bp, 13 predicted proteins | sample MGYA00510985_ERZ780117 | MGnify/ENA primary metagenome ERZ780117 (study PRJEB29588, sample SAMEA2159553) | human gut metagenome | biome: human gut; feature: human-associated habitat; material: faeces | place: Denmark | collected 2008/2010 ...
GGGATATCCTTTGAAAAAGAAGGAGGAGAAGCGTATATGCAGTATTCCACATTTGCTGCCATTGATATCGGCAGCTACGACGTCATTCTGGAGATTTTCGAGATCTCCAAAAAGCAGGGTATCCGAAGCGTGGATAAGATCTGCCACCGGATGGAGCTTGGAAAAGATACTTACACGCTTGGAAAAATTCGCCCGGAAATGGAAGAAGAGCTGTGCCGTGTACTCGCAGATTTTGTTATGGAAGGCTATGGCGTGGACGATTACCGTGCAACGGCATCCAGTGCGATCAGTGAGGCGTCGAACAGTCTCTATGTCCTTGGAAAAATTCATCAGTTGACCGGTCTTTCTGTCACGGTTCTCTCCAACTCGGAGCAGCGTTTTCTTAGCTATAAAGCGCTCGCGGCGATGGAGGACAATTTTAACAAGATCATTGAAAAGGGAACTGCGATTCTCGATCTTGACGGTGGCAGTTTTCAGATTTCCCTGTTCGACAAGGATACACTGGTCTCCACGCAGAACCTGCGGCTGGGGGTACTGCGGCTGCAGGAACTGCTGAATCATCTGAACGCGGGCAGCACTCAGATGGAGCGTCTGGTGGACGAACTGGCTACGGCACAGCTGGATGATTACAAGAAGCTGTATCTCAAGGACCGCGAGATCAAAAATATCATCATCGTGGACGATTACCTGTCTCCCTGGGCGGTGCGCAAGGCTCACGAGCGGGGAGAAGTCAATGCCGTAGTGGATCGCAAGGCATTTTCCCAGCTGATGGAAGCCCTTCGTACCAAAGGCACCACGGAGCTGGCGAAGCGGATGGATATTGCGGAGGAGAAAGTGCCTCTGGTGTACATCAGTGCCATTCTGACCAGACGAATTGCAGAACTCATGGGCGCGGAACTGGTCTGGGCACCGGGCGTAACACTCTGCGACGGTATCGCCTATGAGTATGCGGAGCAGAACAAAATGTTCCGTGGCGAGCATGATTTTGCGGAGGATATTATCGCTTGCGCACTGAATATCAGCAAGCGCTACAATGGCAGCAGTAAGAGAGCGGATACCCTGGAACATATCACGACCACGATTTTTGACAGTATGAAAAAGGTCCACGGCATGGGCCAGAGAGAGCGTTTGTATCTGCGTCTGGCTGCGATATTGCATGACTGTGGAAAATATATCAGCATGATCAATATCGGAGAAGCATCCTATGATATTATCATGGCGACGGAGATGATCGGACTTTCCCATATGGAGCGTGAGATTGTAGCTAATGTAGTGCGTTTTAATCACAGTAATTTCGTGTATTACGGGCAGGCACAGGATCGTCCCCAGGGACTGGATAAGGAGAGCTATTTGATTGTAGCGAAGCTGACAGCCATTCTGCGATTGGCCAACAGCCTGGACCGCAGCCACAAACAGAAAATGAAAGGTGTCAAGGCCGTTTTACAGGAGAATGAACTGATTCTGAAGGTGGACACCCAGGAAGATATTACGCTGGAAAAGGGATTCTTCCAGACCAGCACGGAATTTTTCAAGGAAGTATACAGCATTACCCCGGTGATCCGGCAGAAAAAGAAATTTTAAGGGAGGCAGCAGGGCAAAATGGAAATCGATTTTAAAGATCCGAAATATTATACCAACCGGGAACTGAGCTGGGTACTGTTCGACTATAGAGTGTTGAACGAGGCCAGAGACAAGAGCATCCCACTGTTCGAACGGTTGAAATTTTTAAGCATCACAGCATCGAACCTGGATGAATTTTTCATGATCCGCGTGGCATCTTTAAAGGATATGGAAAATGCGGGTTATACCAAAAAAGACATTGCGGGCATGACTCCCACGGAGCAGTTAAAAGCGCTGCATGTGGAGATCCATGAACTGGTGGATCTGCAATATTCCACCTATAACCGTTCTCTGCTCCCGCTTCTGGAGAAAAACGGGTTGCATATTGTCAGAGAGCATGAGCAGCTGACGGCGGAGGAAGCAACGTATGTGGATCAGTATTTTCAGGAAAATGTGTATCCTGTACTGACCCCTATGGCAGTGGATTCTTCCAGACCGTTTCCTCTGATCCGCAATAAGTCTCTGAACATTGGAGCAATGGTGCGGAAGAAAAACAGCGATGAGGAACTGGAATTTGCCACTGTGCAGGTGCCCAGCGTCTTAAGCCGTGTGGTGCGGATCCCGTCCAAGGGCAAGAGCTGCAAGATCATTCTGTTAGAAGAGATCATCGAACGGAACATGGATAAACTGTTCCTGAATTATGATATTGTCTGTGCCCATCCTTTCCGTATCATGCGAAATGCGGATCTGAGCATTGATGAGGATGAGGCGGCAGACCTGTTAAAGGAGATCGAAAAGCAGTTAAAGAAGCGTCAGTGGGGCGAAGCCATCCGCCTGGAAGTGGAAAACGGCATGGATAAGCGGCTGCTGAAGATCATTAAGAAGGAATTGAACATCGAGCCCGAGAATATTTATGAAATCGACGGACCGTTGGATCTGACTGTATTGATGAAGATCTACGGGCTGGAGGGCTTTGACCATTTAAAGACTCCCAAGTATGAGCCCCAGCAGTCACCGGAGCTTCCCGCAGGCTGCAATATTTTCGAGGAGATCCGTAAGGGAGATATCCTCTTACATCATCCGTTCCAGAGCTTTACGCCGGTGGTGGATTTCATCCGTCAGGCGGCGAGAGATCCGGAAGTACTGGCTATCAAACAGACCTTGTATCGTGTCAGCGGCAATTCTCCCATTATTGCGGCATTGGCTCAGGCCGCCGAGAACGGCAAGCAGGTCACAGTACTGGTGGAACTGAAAGCCCGTTTCGATGAGGAAAATAATATCGTCTGGGCGAGAATGCTGGAAAAGGCAGGCTGTCATGTTATCTACGGACTGGTGGGATTAAAGACTCATTCCAAGATCACATTGGTGGTCCGCAGAGAAGAGGATGGCATCCGCAGATATGTCCATCTGGGTACCGGTAACTATAACGATGCTACGGCGAAGCTGTATACGGATGTGGGAATGTTGACCTGTGCGGAACGCATCGGAGAGGATGCCACGGCAGTGTTTAACATGCTGTCCGGTTATTCGGAGCCGTTGTTCTGGAACAAACTGGCACTGGCACCGTTATGGCTGAAGGATAAGTTCCTGCACCTGATCGAGCGTGAGAAAAATTATGCGCTGGAGGGAAAGGATGCTCATATCATTGCGAAGATGAACTCCCTCTGTGACAAGGATATTATCCGTGCCCTGTATGAGGCAAGTGCGGCAGGCGTGAAGATCGAACTGATCGTCAGAGGTATCTGCTGCCTGAAGGTGGGGATCCCGGGTGTCAGCGAGAATATCAGTGTCCGCTCCATCGTCGGTAATTTCCTGGAGCACAGCCGCATTTTCTATTTTGCAAATGATGATCATTATGAGATCTACTGCGGAAGTGCCGACTGGATGCCCCGTAATCTGGAGCGTCGTGTGGAGATCCTCTTCCCGGTGGATCGACCGGAGCTGAAGGAGGAATTGCTACATATCCTGAACAGTCAGCTGAAGGATAATGTGAAGGCTTCAATTTTACAGCCGGATGGCAGCTATGAGAAGCAGGACAAGAGAGGAAAGCAGCTGTTTAATTCCCAGGATGCTTTCTGTCTGGAGGCCATTCAGAAAGCAAAGGAGGCTGCGGGAGAATCTGCCATCGAAAGCAGAACGTTTATCCCGGAGACACATCATGAATAAGAAGATCATATTAGCATCCGCCTCCCCCAGGAGGCGGGAGCTTTTGTCCCAGATAGGACTTTATTTTGAAGTTGTGGTCAGCGAGACCGAGGAAAAGATCACATCCACAGAGCCTGCAAAAGTGGTGGAAGAGTTGTCGGCGCAGAAGGCGGAAGCCGTGTGGGAGAAGCTTTTCTCTATGACGGCATCGCAGGGTTCGGTTACTGACGCCGAACGACTGGAAGAAGGATCCGGTGTCAGCCGGACGGATGAAGGTTCCGAAGGCTTTGATCCGGAACAGACAAGTGGAGAAACTACTATAACAGATAATGTTGTGTTGGGAGCCGATACCGTGGTCGCCTGCGACGGTAAGATCCTGGGTAAGCCTGCGGATATGGAAGGCGCGGCAGCCATGCTTACTATGCTGCAGGGCAGAGGACATGAGGTATACACAGGCGTGACGATCCTCTATGAGGAAAACGGTGAGAGGAAGACGCTGACTTTCCATGAGAAGACCACAGTGCATTTTTATCCCATGACCGATGCACAGATCCGGGAATATGTGGCTACCGGGGATCCGATGGACAAGGCTGGAGCATATGGCATTCAGGGGCTTTGTGCCCGGTATATCAGCGGTATCGCGGGTGATTACAATAATGTGGTAGGGCTTCCCGTGGGAAGAGTCTATCAGGAACTGCATGGATTGAGATTAGTGTAGGAGAACAGAATGAAGAAAGCAGCAATTTTTGACCTGGACGGAACCTTATCCGATTCTATCATGAGTATGAAATACAGTGGAGACAAGACTATGGCGGAATTCGGCTATGGACCTTTCTCGGTACAGGATTATAAATATTTTGTGGGAGACGGTGCCGCCAATCTGGTAAAGCGGGCACTGATCAAGGGTGGCGATACGGAACTTACCCATTTTGAGGCAGCCTATGCCAGATACAAGGAGATCTTCCAGGCGAACTGTATGTATCAGGTGAAGCCCTATGAAGGAATCCCAAAGCTACTGGAAGAGTTGAAGAAACGTGGTATGAAGATCGCAGTACTTTCCAATAAGCCCCACCATGCCACCGTGGATGTCATCGAGAGCCTGTTTGGCAAGGGCTATTTTGATGTAGTGCAAGGACAGGTGGACGGCGTGCCCATCAAGCCCGATCCCGCCGGAGTCTTCCGCATTTTAGACAAGTTTGGTCTCACCGCAGACGAAGTGCTCTACATGGGAGACACTGCCACAGATATGAAGACAGGCAAGGCGGCAGGCGCCTTCACCGTAGGTGTCCTCTGGGGCTTCCGTGACCGTGCGGAGCTGGAAGAAGGCCACGCCGACGCCATTATCGCACAGCCACTGGATCTGCTGAAGTATTGCGAATGAATTGAGAGCATGGCTCGTAACGTAGGACTGCCATACCCCCACGAACGCCCGCGGTGAACGGAACATCTTTCCTCGATGTAAGGTCTCCGGGTGTGAATTTTCTACGAAAAGTGATAAACAATTCTCATCATTACGGGGTCGCCTACACGCGCCCTCCATGGCGCGAATCGGCTGACGCGGACATCGTGTCCGCTTTCCCCCTGTCTTTCAACACTTTTCAAGAAAATATCAACACCCTTCGACAAACATCCTCGGAAGGACATTCCATCCGCCGTGGGCGTTCTGTTTACTGATTCCGCTAAAATCCATCGAATAACAGAAAATAGTGGAATTAATGTTTTGGGAGTAAATAATTTCCTCCATAATTGCAGAAAAGATCTAAAACAGAGGAATTGCTTCTTCTATAGAACTTTTTTCTATTCAATTTCCACCATTTTCATTAGTTTAAGGCCGTTTTAGAGGAAACCAGTAGCCTGCAGTTGGGGTAAGGACAAGCAGACTCTAAGCAGCCGTCGGTACCATAGCGTCCCAAGGGACGCATTGCGAGGGTATTGTCCTCGCTTATGTACCGCTACGGTCTGCGTCCGTAAGCGAATCGTGCTAAAGCACGCGCGGGTCTGCGGTTCTTAGCCCCAATGCGGGCTACTGAGATTCGTCACATCCGCAATGAGCCACGCTATTCATAAGATTGCCAGCAAAAACGCTGCCAATCTTATTTCATATCGCGGCGTTCGCCGCATCACGGCAAAAGTAAAAACCGTGATTTGTAAGCAAGCTCCCAATCACGGTTCTTATTTTGCCTATGCGCGGCTCATTGCCCGCGTAACTCTCAAGTTAGTTTGGTGTAAAAACTCTAAAAACAATGAATTCCGTACAAAAAAATTCCCAAATCCGGAATTTTTGTACGGAATTTCTTCATTTTGCACGCTCAGCGAAAATAACGGCTTTTTGCATGGCAAAATCTCATATCTTTGTATTTTTTTAGTAAAAAATAGGATTTTAAATACAGAGCTCTCCGCAATGAGCACGCTATTCATAAGATTGTCAGCAAAAGGCGCTGCCAATCTTATTTCCAAAATTTCTTTTTTTTGCCGTCCTTCGGCTCCTTGTTGTCTCCCTCTCCGCTTTCCGTTGTCTTCTTCACCGCATTCAGGGAATCTCCTGTCAGCGCATCAAACTGCTTTAACAGTTCCTTTGCCTCCGGTTTCAGCTTATCGGGAGTCTGTATCACCAGTGTTACATAATGGTCACCGCGAACGTCCTTATTTCTCCAGGAAGGAACACCCTTGCCGCGAAGACGAATCTTCGTATCCGTCTGGGTTCCTGCCTTCACATCATAGACTACCTTACCGTCTACGGTATCGATCAATATTTCTCCGCCCAATGCAGCTACCGCAAAAGAGATCGGAACGGTAGAGAAGATATTGAAATCCTGTCTCTGGAAAATGGGGTGACGGCCTACACGCACTTCTAACAGCACATCACCTCTGGGACCGCCGTTAACACCGGGCTCTCCCAGACCGGGCTCACGAACAGCCTGACCGTTATCAATACCTGCGGGAATTACTACCTCATAACGTTTCTTCATCGGAATGTATCCGGTACCACGACAATCCGGACACTTTTCCTTGATCACCTTGCCGGTTCCCTGACATTCGGGGCAAGTGTGTACTGTACGCATCGTGCCAAAGAGAGACTGTGAGTTATATACTACCTGACCCTTACCACCGCACTTTGTGCAGGTCTCCGGGCTGGTACCGGGCTTTGCTCCGGAACCGTTACAGGTCTTACAGGTCTCTTTTACCGTAGGCTCAATCTCCTTCTTACAGCCAAAAACAGCTTCTTCAAACGTAATCTGAACACTGATGCGGACATCTGCGCCCTTCCTGGGGCCGTTATTTTGAGAATTTCTGCTTCTTCCGCCGCCAAAGAAATCTCCAAAAATATCACCGAAGATATCGCTGAAATCAGTTCCGCTGAAATCAAATCCACCGGCTCCGCCTGCACCGCCGTCAAATGCCGCATGACCATACTGATCATACTGACGTCTCTTCTCGGGATCACTCAGCACGGCATAAGCCTCGGAAGCTTCTTTAAACTTCTGTTCTGCCTCCTTGTCTCCGGGGTTCATGTCGGGATGGTATTTTTTCGCCAGTACACGGTATGCTTTTTTTATTGCAGCATCATCTGCATTCTTATCTACACCGAGGACCTCGTAATAGTCTCTCTTTTGCTCTGCCATTTTTGCACCTCTGTCATTTAAATCTAAAAACGGTTATGCACAGGGCACGCTTTCGCATACCCTGTGCCGCCTATTATCACAATCACTGTTACACAGCATTTACTGTTATACCACGGATTGCTCTGTTTGTGAAGTTATTTATACTTCTCTGAAGTCTCCGTCGATGACATCATCATCTGCGGAAGAACCTGCGTTGCTGCCGCCGGCCTGTGCATTCATGTCAGGACCTGCGCCCTGGGCTCCCTGCTGTGCCTGTGCAGCCTGCTCATACATCTTGGTGAATACAGACTGAGCACTCTGGGTCAGTTTCTCTTTTGCAGCCTTCAGTTCATCTACATCGCTGTCGCTCATTTCCTGATCCTTGGTTCTCTCCAGGATAGCCTTAACAGCTTCCAAATCAGCCTGTACCTGCGTCTTGTCACTCTCGGGCACCTTGTCACCTACTTCGTTCAGAGCCTTCTCTGTCTGGAATACGAAGGAGTCTGCTTCGTTTCTTGCCTCGATAGCTTCCTTACGCTTCTTATCCTGTGCTTCGAATTCAGCTGCTTCCTTGACAGCCTTCTCGATATCGGAATCGGACATGTTAGAGCCTGCGGTAATGGTGATGTGCTGCTCCTTGCCGGTACCCAGATCCTTAGCGGATACATTTACGATACCGTTGGCATCGATATCGAAGGTAACCTCAATCTGAGGAACACCACGACGGGCCGGAGCAATACCAGTCAGATTGAACTGACCGATGGACTTGTTCTGAGCAGCCATAGGACGCTCACCCTGCAGGACGTGGATGGTTACCTCGGTCTGGTTATCGGCAGCTGTCGAAAAGACTTCGCTCTTCTTGCACGGAATAGTCGTGTTGGCATCAATCAACTTGGTCATGACACCACCCATGGTTTCAATACCCAGGGTCAACGGAGTGACATCCAGCAAGACGATGTTGCCCACACCGGCTTCCTTATTCAATACGGCACCCTGAATAGCGGCACCTACGGCTACAACCTCATCGGGGTTAACACCCTTCGAAGGAACTTTGCCGAAGTAGTCCTGAACCAGTTTCTGAACGGCCGGTATACGAGAAGAACCACCTACCAAGATGACTTCATCGATATCGGAAGTGTTCAAACCGGCATCGCTGACGGCCTTCTTACACGGCTCCAAGCAAGCCTGAATCAAGTCGTGAGTCAGTTGCTCGAATTTAGCACGGGTCAAAGTCTTAACCAAGTGCTTGGGCACACCACCTACCGGCATGATGTACGGCAAGTTGATTTCAGTAGAAGTAGAAGAAGACAATTCAATCTTGGCCTTTTCGGCAGCTTCCTTCAGACGTTGCATAGCCATCGGGTCAGTTGTCAAGTCGGCACCTTCGTCGTTCTTGAACTCCTGTACCAGCCAGTTGATGATAGCCTGGTCGAAGTCATCACCACCCAGGTGAGTATCACCGTTGGTAGAAAGCACTTCGAATACGCCGCCACCGAACTCCAGGATAGAGATATCGAACGTACCACCACCCAAGTCGAATACGGCGACCTTCATATCTTTGTTGGCCTTATCCACACCGTAAGCCAAGGCGGCTGCGGTCGGTTCGTTTACAATACGCTTAACGTCCAGACCTGCAATCTGACCGGCTTCCTTCGTAGCCTGACGCTGTGAGTCGGAGAAGTAGGCAGGAACGGTAATAACGGCTTCCGTTACTTCCTGTCCCAGATAGTCTTCGGCTGTCTTCTTCATCTTCTGAAGAATCATAGCGGAGATTTCCTGCGGAGTGTAGTGACGTCCGTCGATGTCGACACGCGGCATGTTGTTGTCGTTCACTACCGGATAAGGTACACGGGCTATTTCCTTTTGTACCTGCGACCAATTTTCACCCATGAAACGCTTGATGGAGTACACCGTACGTTTCGGGTTCGTGATGGCCTGACGCTTGGCAGGATCACCTACCTTACGTTCACCACCGTCTACAAATGCCACTACTGAAGGAGTTGTACGCTTGCCTTCGCTGTTGGCGATTACTACAGGTTCGTTGCCTTCGAATACGGCCACACAAGAGTTTGTAGTTCCTAAGTCAATACCAATAATCTTTCCCATGATCGTTATTTTTTTATTTGTTATTATTCAGTTTATTCCTGTCCGCCTCATCGGCAGACGCCTATTAAAGGACAAACGTTGTGCCAAACGCCGGACGACCGCATTTCCATGCCAGAAGTCTGACAAAATATGCCAGTTTGGCAGAATTGCATGCGAAGAGCTGACGAAACAGACAGCTACACAGACGCGGACAGTCCATTGCTTCCGAAAGGCTTCATCGGATAAAAGCAGGAACCACAAGCAAGGAAGTCTGCGTTTCCCGATAAGGGAACGAGTGTTTCCCGGCAAGGAAACGAGCGTTCCCCGGCAAGGAAACGGGTGTTTCCAAGCAAGGAAACCGATGGTTTCAACGAAGGAAACCACAGGCGGGATGCCCGATAGAAGACAACAAGAAAGCCGCCTCCAAAGGAAAACTCTGTTCCTCGGGAGGCGGCTCTACACCTTATTATATATATGTCATTCCTTGACGAGTACCAATACCAGCTCGCCCGTAGCACTATAGAAGCCGAAGCCACCGTTTTCCAGCCGGGCAAAAGCCTTCACGTCACCCAAAGCCTTGGTAATCCGTCCCTCCACTTCCATATCGGGACAGGCCATCATCGTGCTGATGAGATTGGAGAAGGTAATGGCCGAAGGGCTGCCCTCGCCTGCCGAAAAGGTTCCGTTGATCACATTACAGCCCGCATTGCCGTGCACCTTCTTTTCGTTGACATTCAATTCAAGGAAAGGTTGGTTCTCGAGGCTGTCGGGAATCATCTCACCGCCGGCCTGTTCAATCTTCCAGCGACCGTCCAATTCAGCCAGTTTGGTATCGGAGGCCCGATGCTGCAACACCAGAATCGGCCGTTTCAACGACTTGCCGCACAAGGCGAGCTGACCGTCACCAAGCTTCGTGAACTTCTTTACCTGTGACAGGGCGGAGAGGACATTCTTCTCCAGCGTCATGTCGGGACACATCATGCGGGTACTGCCCATCTGACTCAGGTCCAGCTCACCCGGCTTGCCGCCCGTATCAAAGCTGCCCATCAGGCGGTTGCATCCGCTGTTTCCATAAACCCGGCCGGTATTCGTCTCAAAGCCTATGTAGGGAAAAGCCTGCCCCGGCGCCGGAACGACTGCCGTCCCGTTGATTTCAATGATGTTCCACTCTCCGCCAAGGTCCGAAACCGGAGTCAGATTCTTGGTCGAAGCACACGACGACAGAACTGCCACCGCAGCTGCCATACCCAAATAAACACAAATTTTCTTCATTGTCTTGTAGTTTAAGTTAAATTATCAACCGCAAATATAGAATAAAATAACAGCATAACAAACATTTTGTTTGGTAATCGCACCCGAAAAGTCAAAGTATTTAGCCGTATTTTAATGTTTATCTAAGAATTAAACAGTATATTTGCTGACGAAAAAACTGAAACAAATAACTTGCATATTTATCAATCACATTATTAATAAGAAACAAAATGGGTAAAGTTCTAATTATCGGTGCAGGCGGTGTAGGAACCGTCGTTGCACACAAAGTTGCTCAAAATCCGGATGTGTTCACCGAAATCATGATTGCCAGCCGCACGAAGTCCAAATGCGACGCCGTCGTGAAGGCCATCGGCAATCCCAATATCCAGACAGCACAGGTCGACGCGGACAACGTGGACGAACTGGTAGCACTCTTCAACAGCTTCAAACCCGAAATCGTCATCAACGTGGCCCTGCCCTACCAGGACCTGACCATCATGGAAGCCTGTCTGAAGACCGGCGTCAACTATCTGGACACAGCCAACTACGAGCCCAAGGACGTGGCCCACTTCGAATACAGCTGGCAATGGGCCTATAAGAAACGCTTCGAGGACGCCGGCCTGACCGCTATCCTCGGTTGCGGCTTCGACCCGGGCGTAAGCGGCGTATATACAGCCTACGCAGCCAAGCATCATTTCGACGAAATCCAGTATCTGGACATCGTGGACTGCAATGCGGGCAACCATCACAAGGCTTTTGCCACCAACTTCAACCCCGAAATCAACATCCGCGAAATCACCCAGAACGGACGTTATTACGAGAACGGCCAGTGGATTACCACCAAACCACTGGAAATCCACAAGGATCTGACGTATCCGAACATCGGCCCGCGCGACTCCTACCTGCTCTACCACGAAGAACTGGAATCGCTCGTCAAGAACTTCCCCACCATCAAGCGCGCCCGCTTCTGGATGACCTTCGGCCAGGAATACCTGACCCACCTGCGCGTCATCCAGAACATCGGCATGGCCCGCATCGACGAAGTGGACTATAACGGCGTGAAGATTGTTCCCCTTCAGTTCCTGAAAGCCGTGCTCCCCAACCCGCAGGACCTCGGCGAGAACTACGAAGGCGAAACGTCCATCGGCTGCCGCATCCGCGGACTGAAGGACGGCAAGGAACACACCTACTACGTCTACAACAACTGCAGCCACCAGGCCGCCTACAAGGAAACGGGCATGCAGGGCGTCAGCTACACCACAGGCGTACCGGCCATGATCGGTGCCATGATGTTCCTCAAGGGCATCTGGAAGAAGCCGGGCGTATGGAATGTGGAAGAATTCGATCCCGATCCGTTCATGGAACAGCTCAACAAACAGGGCCTGCCCTGGCACGAGGTCATCGACGGCGATCTGGAACTTTAATATCAGCGGTAAGTGGTGAACGGTGAGCGGCGAACATGCCGCCCCGACAACCACTGACCGCTAATCACTAACCATTAACCACTAACGAACATGAATGTAGGAGATAAAGTCCCTGAAACATTGGGCATCAACGAGAAAGGCGAAGAAATCCGCCTGAGCGACTATAAGGGAAAGAAACTGGTACTCTACTTCTATCCGAAGGACAGCACGTCCGGCTGCACTGCAGAAGCCTGTAATCTGCGCGACAACTACGACGCCCTGCGTCAGGCAGGCTACGAAGTGGTGGGTGTCAGCGTAGACGGAGAGAAGTCACATCAGAAATTCATCGAAAAGAACTCCCTCCCCTTCCACCTGATTGCCGACACGGACAAGAAGCTGGTCGAGCAATTCGGCGTTTGGGGCGAGAAGAGCATGTACGGCCGCAAGTACATGGGTACCTTCCGCACAACTTTCATCATCAACGAAGAAGGTATCGTAGAGCGCATCATCGGTCCGAAGGAAATCAAGACCAAAGACCATGCGGCACAAATCCTTTAAATCCAATTACCCTTATCCAAACGAACAAGTATGGCAAAAAAAGACGAACTGAATTTTGAAAACGAAGGTGCCGCAACGCCCAACAGCGAAAAGCTGAAAGCCCTGCAGGCCGCCATGGACAAGATAGAAAAGAGCTTCGGAAAAGGCTCCATCATGAAAATGGGCGACGACAACATCGAGCAGGTGGAAGTCATCCCCACCGGCTCCATCGGACTGAACGTAGCCTTGGGTGTAGGCGGTTATCCCCGCGGCCGTATCATCGAAATCTACGGCCCCGAATCTTCCGGTAAGACCACGCTGGCCATCCACGCCATCGCCGAGGCCCAGAAAGCCGGAGGCATCGCCGCCTTCATCGACGCCGAACATGCTTTCGACCGCTTCTATGCCGCCAAGCTGGGCGTAGACGTAGACAACCTGCTCATCTCCCAGCCCGACAACGGCGAACAAGCCCTGGAGATTGCCGAACAGCTGATCCGCTCCTCGGCCATCGACATTATCGTGGTCGACTCCGTAGCTGCTCTTACACCGAAAGCCGAAATCGAAGGCGATATGGGCGACAACAAGGTAGGTCTGCAGGCCCGCCTGATGTCACAAGCCCTGCGCAAACTGACGTCGGCCGTCAGCAAGACACGCACCTGCTGCATCTTCATCAACCAGCTGCGCGAAAAGATCGGTGTCATGTTCGGCAATCCCGAAACGACCACCGGCGGCAACGCACTGAAGTTCTATGCTTCCGTCCGTCTCGACATCCGCGGTGGCCAGGCCATCAAGAACGGTGACGAAGTCATCGGCAAGCAGACCAAGGTAAAGGTTGTCAAGAACAAGGTGGCTCCTCCCTTCCGTCGCGCCGAGTTCGACATCATGTTCGGCGAAGGCATCTCGCGTGCCGGCGAAATCATCGACTTGGGTACCGAACTGGGTATCATCAAGAAGAGCGGTTCCTGGTTCAGCTACAACGACACCAAGCTGGCCCAAGGTCGCGATGCTGCCAAGCAGGTCATTCTGGACAACCCCGAACTGGCCGAAGAACTTGAAGGCCTGATTTCCGAAGAACTGAAGAAAGAAAAATAATATGGATGGGGCAAAACAGAAGCCGGACAGACTTACTCGTTTTGCCCCTTTCTTAATCTGACAAGACCTGCATCACTATTCTGAAAAACCACCGCAGCCATGAGCGATTTCCGCCTGAAAGTATTCCAGTCCGTAGCCAGAAACCTGAGCTTCACCAAGGCTTCCCAAGAATTGTTCATCAGCCAGCCGGCCATTACCAAACACATACAGGAACTGGAAAGCACCTACCAGACCCGCCTGTTCGACCGCCAAGGAGGAAAAATCTCGCTGACCGAATCCGGCCAACTGCTGCTGGAACATTGCGAACGCATTCTGGAAGAATACCGCAAGTTGGAATACGAGATGCACCTGCTGCACAACCAGTATACCGGTGAACTGAGGCTGGGAGCCAGTACCACCATTGCCCAATACGTGCTGCCGCCCATGCTGGGAACCTTCATCAGCAAATTCCCCCAAGTGGAACTGTCATTGCTCAACGGCAACACACGCGAAATGGAAGCTGCCTTGCAGGAACACCGCATCGACCTCGCAATGGTCGAAGGAGTGACCCGCCTGCCCAACCTCCGCTATACTCCCTTTCTGGAAGACGAACTGGTGGTAGTGGTACGGACAGGCAGCCGCCTTCCGGTGGACGACGAAATCACTCCCCAGCAACTGGCCCGCCTGCCGCTGGTATTGCGCGAACGAGGTTCGGGCACTTTGGATGTTTTCGAGCGGGCCATGCTGCAACATAACATCAAGTTATCAACGCTGCATGTACTGATGTACCTGGGCAGCACGGAAAGCATCAAGCTGTTTCTGGAGCACACCGACTGCCTGGGTGTCGTTTCCATCCGTTCCGTCAGCCGGGAATTGTATGCCGGCCGCTTGCGTGTGGTCGAGGTCAAAGGATTGGAAATGAAACGGGAATTCAACTTTGCCCAACTGCAGGGTCAAGAAAGCGGCCTCAGCCAGGTTTTCATGCAATTTGCCCGGCGCTGACCGTCCGTCGCCATCTCCGGCACCAACCCTACCTCCTCCTCCCCTCCTTATTACTTTTGGTTATAGCTGATAAAAATATAAGAATTGTAGCCTCCATCGGAAATGCGTACCTTTGCATCCGAAAAGAAAAAGTTAAACCAACAAAAAATAAATGTTATGTTCGAACGTGGAAACAGAGGCAACACCTTTCATGGCATTCTGCTCATAGCCTTATTCTCCTTCTCAGCTTTCTACATTGCTGAAATTCCTTTCGTAAAAAGTCTGTCATTCAGCCCACTGATTGTCGGCATCATTTTGGGTATGCTCTATGCCAACAGCCTTCGCAACCGCCTGCCTGAAACGTGGGTACCGGGCATCAAGTTCTGTACCAAGCAGATTCTCCGTGCCGGTATCGTGCTCTACGGTTTCCGCCTGACGCTGACCGAAGTGGCCGCCGTAGGTCTCCCCGCCATCGTGGTAGACAGCATCATCGTTTGCGGAACCATCTTCCTGGGCATCTTCTTGGGCAAGCTGATGAAGGTCGACAAAGACACCGCCCTGATTACCTCTACCGGTAGTGCCATCTGTGGTGCGGCTGCCGTACTCGGTGCCGAACCGGTAATCAAGTGCGAAGGCCATAAGACTGCCATCGCCGTTTCTACCGTGGTTATCTTCGGAACCATCGCCATGTTCCTCTACCCCATTATGTACCGCTCGGGACTGCTCTCCAGTCTTTCCGATACCCAGGTGGCCATCTATACAGGAAGCACCCTGCACGAAGTGGCCCACGTCGCCGGTGCAGGCAATGCCATGGACCCCACCGATACGCTGGGTATTGCCGGTACAGCCACCATCACCAAGATGATCCGCGTCATGCTTCTGGCCCCCGTATTGGTCATCATGAGCTTCGCCCTTGCAGGACGTAAAAAGGTATCGGCCGACGGCACAGTAGCCAAGAGCAAGATTACCATTCCCTGGTTTGCCTTTGGCTTCATCGGCATCATCTGCCTGAATTCCTTGCTCCAGTACCTCTTCGATGCCCCGACCGTGAAGGACATTCCCCTGAACGGAGCCATCGAATACATCGATACCTTCATGCTGACCATGGCCATGACAGCCTTGGGTACAGATACCAGCATTGACAAGTTCAAGCAGGCAGGAGCCAAGCCTTTCGTTTTGGCCTTCGGACTCTTCATCTGGCTGCTGCTGGGCGGCTACCTCCTGGTAAAATACCTGGTTCCCCTGATGGCTTGACAACAGAAACCATTTCACATATAGAATGGGCCTGCCTCTTTCCAGAAGCGGGCCCATTCCCTATTATACCTATTATATATAGGAAGCAACGTCATCTCAGTTCCTCTTCCCGAATGCCTAATACATGGGCCAGTGATGGTACAACCGGACACCATTGGCTGACGACAGGGCAAGAAGGTCTCTCCAAACCGAACCACACCGCCTGAACATCCGCCCCTTCTGCATTCTTTCTCCTTTCACGAAGGACTTCCCCCATCACTTCGTTTATCTTCGCCTCGTCAGCAGTCATTGCGGGAACCATCAATACCTGACGCACGGCAACATTGTTCAAGACCAACGCCATCAGGTCCCGATACAACGTTTCGGCCGTAGCCATGTTCTCGGTCGGTACCACCGAAAAGACGTATTCCGCCAAAGCCGTACGACAGGCCTTTCCATCCAAATCCGACAACGATGCAGGGAAACAGGTGTTCAAGGCATCCCCCTCCGTTCCATGGGCAAGCAGCACCTGCACCTCTGCCGAAGAAAAATCACGGATACCCGCATCCAGCAGCAGGCAGTCCAGCCATGCCGCCAGGTCGAGTTTGGGCAAAGGACGCCCCAACCTGGCAGACATCACCTCCTGTACCATCCCGACCGTACGGTTCAGGAAAGCCACATCCAACAATATCACACGTTCCGAAAACTTCAGTTCTGTATTTCTATCCATATTTATTTATTCATTGTCCGTTTGGTTAATCAGGTGGACAAAGATAACACAAATAAAGGTAATATACGACATAAAGGCCGATTGAATGTCATATTGTCACGTAAAATCAACGAAATCAAGACACTTTGTCTACTTATTGCAGATGGCAAGTTATTTGCCAATCTATGGATGTCAAACCTAACCAAGAAAAAAGAAAGGAGAAACGATATGAACTTTAACAACTTTACCATCAAAGCGCAGGAAGCCGTACAGGAGGCTGTGAACCTGGTACAACGCCGGGGGCAGCAAGCCATCGAGCCGGTACACCTGCTGCAGGGAGTGATGAAGGTGGGCGAAAACGTCACCAACTTCATCTTCCAGAAGCTGGGCATGAATCCCCAGCAGATAGAGCTGGTTCTGGACAAGCAGATCGAATCGCTGCCCAAGGTTTCGGGCGGAGAACCCTACTTGAGCCGTGAGACCAACGAAGTGCTGCAGAAAGCCTTGGACTATTCCAAGGAACTGAACGACGAGTTCGTTTCACTGGAACCCATCCTGCTGGCCCTGCTCACCGTCAAGAGCACCGCATCGAGCATCCTGAAAGATGCCGGTATGACCGAAAAGGAACTGCGTACGGCCATCAGTGAACTGCGTCAAGGCTCGAAGGTCACTTCACAGTCGAGCGAAGACACCTACCAGTCGCTGGAAAAGTACGCCATCAACCTGATAGATGCCGCCCGAAACGGCAAGCTCGACCCGGTCATCGGCCGTGACGAGGAGATTCGACGGGTTCTGCAGATATTGAGCCGTCGTACCAAGAACAATCCTATCCTGATTGGTGAACCGGGTACCGGTAAGACCGCCATCGTAGAAGGGCTGGCACAGCGAATCCTTCGGGGGGATGTGCCCGAAAACTTGAAGAACAAGCAACTCTACTCCCTGGATATGGGTGCACTGGTAGCCGGTGCCAAGTACAAAGGAGAGTTCGAGGAACGTCTGAAGGCTGTCATCAACGAAGTGAAACAGTCCGAAGGCAACATCATCCTCTTCATCGATGAAATCCATACCCTGGTAGGTGCCGGTAAGGGTGAAGGTGCCATGGATGCCGCCAACATCCTGAAGCCTGCCTTGGCCCGTGGCGAGGTACGTAGCATCGGTGCCACGACGCTTGACGAATACCAGAAGTATTTCGAGAAGGACAAGGCCCTCGAACGTCGTTTCCAGACCGTCATGGTCAACGAGCCCGATACGCTGAGCACCATCTCCATCCTGCGTGGATTGAAGGAGCGTTATGAGAACCATCACCACGTGCGTATCAAAGACGATGCCATCATTGCCGCCGTCGAGCTGAGCAATCGGTATATCACCGACCGTTTTCTTCCCGATAAAGCCATCGACCTGATGGATGAAGCTGCCGCCAAGCTGCGTATGGAGGTCGACTCTGTCCCCGAAGAGCTGGATGAAATTTCGCGTAAGATCAAGCAACTTGAAATCGAACGTGAAGCCATCAAGCGGGAGGACGACCAGGCCAAACTGGAACAGATCGGCAAGGAACTTGCTGAACTCAAGGAACAGGAAAGCTCCTACAAAGCCAAATGGCAGAGCGAAAAGACATTGGTCAACAAGATACAGCAGAATAAGGTCGAAATCGAGAATCTGAAGTTCGAAGCCGAGAAGGCCGAACGCGAAGGCGACTACGGCAAGGTAGCCGAAATTCGTTACGGCAAGCTGCAGGCCCTGAACAAGGAAATCGAAGAGACCCAGCAGAAGCTTCATCAGATGCAGGGCGACAACGCCATGATCAAGGAGGAAGTGGACAGTGAAGATATCGCCGATGTGGTATCTCGTTGGACGGGAATTCCTGTCAGCAAGATGATGCAGAGTGAAAAGGAAAAATTGCTCCATCTGGAATCTGAATTGCACACGCGTGTGATCGGGCAGGAGGAGGCCATCGGTGCTATTGCTGATGCCGTGCGCCGTAGCCGTGCCGGATTACAGGACCCGAAACGACCGATCGGTTCATTTATTTTCCTCGGTACGACAGGTGTCGGTAAGACAGAGCTGGCCAAAGCGTTGGCGGAATATCTGTTCGACGACGAGAATATGATGACTCGTATCGATATGAGTGAATACATGGAGAAATATTCTGTCTCCCGTCTGATCGGTGCGCCTCCCGGATACGTAGGATATGAAGAGGGCGGTCAGCTGACCGAGGCTGTTCGGAGAAAACCTTACAGCGTGGTATTGTTCGATGAGATCGAAAAGGCACATCCGGATGTATTCAATGTACTGTTACAGGTACTGGATGACGGCCGTATCACGGATTCTCAGGGTCGTACCG
>ERZ780117.403-NODE-403-length-18651-cov-2.766616_pt1 | contig 18651 bp, 17 predicted proteins | sample MGYA00510985_ERZ780117 | MGnify/ENA primary metagenome ERZ780117 (study PRJEB29588, sample SAMEA2159553) | human gut metagenome | biome: human gut; feature: human-associated habitat; material: faeces | place: Denmark | collected 2008/2010 ...
AATTGAAAGTGAATGTATAGGAAAAGTGTATGCACCAGATGAATATGACAAAAATGAATGGACAATTTATGGTGAACCAGAAACAACAATAGTTGTTGCAAAACCAGCAACAGTAGAACTTACATGTGCATCAATTGTAAATAGAATACCAGATGTTATAAATTCAAAACCAGGATATGTTCCAACATGTGAATTTGGAGAATTGAATTTTAAAATAAAACCATTAAATGAATATGTAAAATAATTTCCCAAAAACTGTAAAAATGGTTGACAATAATAGAAAAATATGATATAATGAAAAACGTTTGAGTGGAGAACTCAAATATGTACGCAAAGAAACTCATATGTAAAACTTACAGGAGGAAAAGGCAATGGAAAACGAAATTAACATGAACGAAAAGGCAAAAGTTCTGGTGTTTTTGGACACTGAGGATTTGATGCGGATTCGTGGTACTGTAGACTATGATGCTGTTTTTGCACGCATAGCCGAAAATGGTGATCTAGAACTGTTGAGGGACAATGCCCAAACAGTTATTGGATATGCTGTTTGTGGCGAGGAACGTAATGCAAAGCTTAAAAGCATTATCGTTGCTGGCGAAAATGTTCAAATCAATGTCTTCAGCAAAAAGAAGGGAAAGTTTGTTCCTATTGAGGTAAAGGCAGAAGACGGTCTGCTGGATCTTCGCAAGTTGATTTCCAAACCGAACAAAAAGTAAAAAATATGCAGAGTGTGATATTATCATGCTCTGCATATTTTTTAAATTTCCGTAATTTTCATATTATATTTATCTTCAAAAACTTTCTTTTTAGTAATATATTCGTTTGTTCTAATACCTTTAACATCAATAACATCATAAGAATTATCAGTATTAAAAACAATAAAATCAGCTTTATATTTTAGTCCTGGTGCTAATATAAACACAGGCTGCAAACAAAAACCTCTGATGTCTCCGCATTGCAGCCTTAACTTTAAATCACAGTAATAGTCCGCTTCTTTCTTGCTATCAAATGTTTGTCCATCTACAGATGTTTTTACTGCACCATATTTACTTCGTTTTCCTTTATTTTTCTGATATTCCTTGTATTGATCTATACTCCAATGTTCTTGATTGTTCATTTTTTATTTCCTTTTCTAATATTTTTTCAATATAATTCAGCCATTCCATCAACGCATTCAAGATGCTAAAAGCTAATAAAGAATAAGTGAATACGCGCATTCTTACCACATTGTCATGAGTAAACACATTACGCTTCGATATGGAAATTAAAACCCGTATCAGGCAGTAAATTCCGGCAAGAATAGCCAAAACAGCAAATGCACCAAAACAAAACACAATACTACTCCAGGTCGACGGAACAATAGCCACACTTACTTTATCTATTTTGTAAGGAAGGTTTTCATTCATTTTACTATTACGCAATGAATCCAATATTGTTGTTTCCAGAGGTCGTACCTCCACAGGGATACCTTCAGGCGTGTATAAGGCTGGCGTTTCCGCACGGGCACTTTTACTTCCCGCCAGAAAACTGTCACGTTCTTCTTGCCAACCGGCAGTAAAAGAAATGGCAAAATCTCCTACAATCACCAGTATCGCTAATATCCCCAATATTCTAAATTTCTTCATAATCGTATCATTTCTTTAAATTGTCAATTCCTGTTCTTCTTTCATTTTCAGTCCGATAGCGAAAACTTCTGCTACAATCAGGGCTGAAATCCCCAATACCAGAGAAGTAATATGCACCATATCCGCCATACTCAATGAATAACCTGTCACTGAAAAGACTTTTTCCACGTTATGAAAACTCAGAAACGCAAGAAGGAAGGTACATACAAAACCAATAATAAGCAGTACTCCTAAACGTCTGAGACGCCGGACATTCTTCCAATTGAATATATCGGATTTATTGATCGACACAATAAGACGGATAAAAAGTACTACAGCCCAGACAATGGCAACATAGTTTAAAATAAGAATCAGGAGAGAAACAATCCGTGATAAAACACTGGGTTGTGTATTCACACTGACTATCATTTGCCCGTAAGCAGCAGGTACATATTCACCGGTTTTTTCATTATAAACAGAATCAATCAAGATATCTCCGCCTAAATCTTTTGGTACCAGTTGCACTACTTGCACATTGCTGATCTCTTCTTTAGCCTTTGCATCAATCTTAGAGTCAAAACCTTCCTCGATCCCGGTCTTAATCCCAAAACCGACATAATAAGTAGTTTCTAAAACCGAATAACCCAGCACGAGCAATACAATCACGCAAAGAATATTCAATCTCCTTTTCATATTTCAGTAGTTGTATTAGATAATTTATAGGTATTCATCATTCTCCAGGACAATATAAACAAAAGGAAAGCAATTACGAGACCTGTCAGATAAGCTTTTTCTCCAATTAATTCACTGCTATATTCCACATCCGGGAATTTAAGAGCAAGATAGACAGAAAGGCTGTTGTTCATGATGTGAATCAGAATACAAGGTATCAGACTATGTGTCTTATAATAGATCCATGCAAGAATAAAACCGATCAGCGTAGCTCCTACCACTTGCGCCGGATTCATATGAAAGATACCGAATATCAGACCGGATATTAAGATAGCTACTACCGGATTATACTTCTTCAGAAGAACTTTAGTGATTGCTCCACGAAACAGTAGCTCCTCCAAAATGGGTCCCAATATAGCTACACAAATAATCCCTAACCAACCGGATTGCAATAAATCAAAAGTATCGCTCAGCCAGTCAGGCAAAAATGTGAGATGGGACATTAAAAAATCAATCAAATAAATCATGGAAATTCCCATCATAGCACTCCAGGATAAATAAGATACAGACACTGGAGAGTATAACCTCTTATCTCCTGTCAAATAGCCTTTTTGCCACAAATAAATCAGCATAAAAACAAATCCTGCCAGCAGAGTGGGAGCCAAGGCAAATTCGCTTGCTCTGTCTACAGTACCGTATTTTACATACGCATAGATCATAGTGAATGGCCCCACTGCCAATGCCCCGAGAATTTGCATCGCCAAGTAAATAAGAGCCAGTTTTATTGCAGTTTTCATCGTTGTCGTCCTTTAGAGTTTACAAAGATATATTTTCTCTATCAAATCATCAAACGGTAGCTCCTATACCGCAAAGAACAGCCATCAACATGGAGAGGGAAATCACTAATAAAGAGATACTCATAAATGCCTTTTTCATAATCGTCAACCTTTATATGTTTTGTTATTCAATAATAATTTATCGTTTTTCGATATGCAAATAAAAAGGTATTTTTTGAGACTAACAAGTAAAACAGAAAATATTTATCGAAAAACAATAAAAAAAGTACGTTTTTCGATAATCATACAAGAAATATAAACAGAAAAGGAGATATTAAAGATAACGGGAAGCTATTTCTTTATCTTTATGAAGCTGGGCAATCAGTTCATCTATGGAATCAAATTTCAACTCAGGACGGAGATAGCGGACAAAAGAAAGGCAGATATATTGCTCGTAAATATCTGAATGGAAATTAAATATATTCACTTCAATACTACGATCCGTACCGTTAGCCATTGTAGGACGATAGCCAATACTGAGCATACCACCATAACTCTGACCTGCTACGGTAACGCGCACTGCATATACCCCATCAGAAGGAACCAACTTATCCGGATCATCCACCCGAAGGTTTGCAGTAGGAAAACCTATTTTACGACCGACACGATAACCACTTACTACTATGCCATTCAAGAAATAATCATATCCCAGGCAAGAAGCAGCTTCCGAGACATTACCTTCCGACAGCAATTGCCGGATAACAGAAGAGCTTACTGCAACATCCTTATCTATATATGCATGTGCAAGAATAACTTCTATCCCCAACTCCTGCCCATAGCGTACATAGTCATCAAAACCTTCACTACGGTTATGACCAAAACGATGATCGTATCCTATAACAAGGGCACGTATATTATAATGATTGTAGAGGAACAACATAAACTCCTTTGCTGAAAGAATGGCAACTTCAGGAGTAAAGTCAAGCATCATGCAATAGTCCAGACCGGTTTCAGCGAGCAAAGCAACCTTTTCTTCATAAGCGGTCAGTAATTCAGGGTGATACTCCGGCTGTACCACCTTGCGCGGGTGCACAGGAAAAGTCACCACCCCCGAAGCAAAACCATGTACAACAGCTACTTCGCGCACCTGTTCAATCAGGTACCGATGTCCTCGATGTACTCCGTCGAAAAAGCCTATGGTAGCAACACAAGGCTGAGGAAGCACCTCCGGTATGTTACGAAGCAACTGCACTACTTTAATTTTTAATGGTTACTTAAACAGATGACTCCAGTCTTCACATGCTTTCGGCGTATAGGTAGAAATACCCAATGTTTCCGCCACACGACAATTCTCAGTAGAATCATCTATAAAGAAAGTTTCTTTCGGATCTATGCCTGTTTCCTCCAACAGCTTCTCAAAAATGGCAACGTCCGGTTTCACCATCTTCATTTCATAAGAAAGGAAAATTCTCTCAAAATAATCTTCTACCCGGAAAGCCTTATAGTGAAAAGCATGCTTGCAGGACCATTTCCAGTGAATTTCATTGGTGTTGCTCAATAGATAGACTACATATTTCTCACGCAGTTTCAACAACAAATCCAACTTATAGGTAGGAATACTTCCCAAAAAACTATTCCAGGCAGCATCTATACGGGCATCGGTCACTACCTTCCCTATTTGCTCACGAATCGCATTCCGAAACTCCGCACTGGTAATCAGTCCTTTCTCATGCTGTAAGAAGAAACCTTGCTGATGACAAACATCAAGCATAGCCTCTACATTGGGCATGCCTAACTTTGCAAAATTCTCAATACAACGCTGGCGGTCCAAGTCAATCAATACGCCACCAAAATCGATAATAAGGTTTTTAATTCCTTTTTCTTTCATTTTATTTCTGAGTTAAACGTCGGATGAAACGTATCGCCTCACCCACCCATAATACCAGTGAAGTGGAAGCAATAATAATCACCCAAGTGACTAAATCAAGCGGCACAGTACGGAATACGGCACCACCGAACTGTACTATAAGGAACTGTCCTACTAAAATAGCAAGTACTATCAGTTCCATACCGTACGATTTGGAAATCCCTTTGAAAGCGGAGTCTGTAGTACCAAACACACGTGCATTGAAAAGGTTCCAGAATTGCAGCATCACGAAGAATGTGAAGAATATGGTCAAACGTTCCGGTGTCATACCGCCCTCGGCATGATTAAACCAGTACAACATTCCCATTAGTATAATCAGGAAAGCACCACCTACACCTAAAATATAGGAGCGCATGGCTTTCGAAATAATAAAGTCACTGCTACTGCGCGGTTTCTCTTGCATAACACTCTCGCTGGGCGGAATAGAAGCCAGAGCCAAAGCAGCAAAAGTATCCATAATAAGATTTACCCACAACATTTGAGTTACAGTCAGCGGTAATTCCGTACCTATCAACGAACCAAGCAAAACGATAAGCAAAGCCACAAAATTGATAGTCAACTGGAAGACAATGAAGCGCTGGATATTCTTGTATAGCGAGCGTCCCCACATCACGGCAGTACCGATACTATTGAAGGAATCGTCAAGCAAGGTTATGTCACTGGCTTCCTTGGCCACAGACGTTCCCGTACCCATAGAAAGACCTACCTGCGCATGATTCAGTGCAGGAGCATCATTCGTACCGTCTCCCGTTACGGCTACCACTGCACCTTTTTGTTGTAACAACTGCACCAGACGTTGCTTGTCTGTAGGACGCGCACGCGACATTATTTTCAGATCCATCACACGGTCGAGTGCTTCTTCATCCGTCAGTTCAGCAAAAGCAGCCCCTGTTATCCGGTTGCGTTCCGTATCTTCCGGTTTCCACAAACCAATCTGACGTGCTATTTCCGTAGCCGTACCCGGTGTATCTCCCGTAACAATCTTGATATCGATACCGGCCGACTGACATTTCAAGACTGCCGCAGGCACATCCTGACGGATAGGATCACTGATAGCAACCACACCCAGGAATGACAAATCATGATCGGCAACCAATTCCACACAATCCCTTGTATCCGTATCTTCCACGATCTTGAAAGCAAAACCAAGAGTACGCATCGCCATATTCTGATAACCCAGCAATTGTTTTTCTACCGTAGAGCGATACTCTACCGCATCTACCCGTTTGCCGTCCAGAATAACATCCTTACATTTGCCTAAAACAATTTCAGGAGCACCTTTCACGTACAATACCTTCTTACCCATCAAAGGAGACTTCACCAAAGTCGCCATGAATTTACGTTCGGTAGAGAAAGTCAACTGATCCACAACCGGAGCATTCTCACGTAATTCCAGATAATCCCGATTCCTGCTATTCAACCATAAAAGCAAGGCTACCTCTGTCGGGTTTCCGACTCCTTTCGGTTTTTCACCTTCGGCTATCTCTTCCAGAAAAGCAGTAGAATTGGTACTGATACCTTCTATCACCAGTTTGCTGATATCATCTTCACCGACTTCTCCACCATTTTTCAAACCATAGAAGCTCGGTTCATAAATTTGCATCAGATTCTGAGTCAATGTACCCGTCTTATCCGTACAAATCACTGTAATTGCCCCCATCGTCTCGCAAGCATGCATTTTGCGAACCAGATTATTGGTAGAAAGCATACGGCGCATATTCAATGCCAGACTGAGCGTCACACTCATCGGCAACCCTTCGGGCACTGCAACCACAATCAGGGTTACTGCCATCATAAAGTATTGCAAGGTAGCTTTCAATGCCGGAAGCCAGTCTGCAAAAGTGTGGAAGGTTGAAAAAGGATATACCAGTATTACATCTTTAATAAAGAAAATGGCAAATGCCAGTCCGGCCACCGAGAAGCCGATCTTACCAATCAGATTGGCAAGTTTGGTAAGCTGTATGTTCAGGGGAGTAGGTTCCGTACTCTGTTCCGTACTTTGTCGGGCCACTTTTCCGATTTCCGTATCATCGCCCACACTGAGCACTCGCATTGTCCCATGACCGTCCACAACGGTAGTACCACGCAGCACACGATTGGAAGCATACGTAGCTTCTTCATCAAAATCCGCTTCTACAGTTGTTTTATTTATAACGGGTTCACCGGTCAGATTTGATTCATTCACCTGCAAAGATATGGCTTCCAGCAGTTCACCGTCAGCCGGTATTTCTTCTCCTGTTTCCAGGACAATAATATCTCCTACCACCACATCTTTCCGAGGAATTTCCTGCACACGACCATTACGGATAACTTTCACCAAAGTTTCCTCATTTACTGCATTCAGCAGATCAAATTTTTTATTGGCGTCATATTCAAAGAAGAAACCGATTCCCGTAGCCAGCAATATAGCGGCAATAATACCGATTGTCTCGGCATATTCATTCTCTACGATCGAGATGATCAAAGAAAATAGTGCAGCCACTAAAAGCACCCTGACAACAGGATCCTCAAACTTTTCAAGATATAACTTCCACAGGGAGGGACGCTTGGGGGGCGTTAACAGATTGACTCCGTACTTTTCGCGGCTTTTTCTTACTTCGTCGTCAGTAAGTCCGCCATGATAAAAATCATCCTTCATTGCAGTCATGCAAATTGTTAGCTTTAATTAAGAGCCGCAAAAATACAATATTAATTTGGGATAGCGAATGTTATTAAATCTTTTTATAAGTTAGTCTTGCCATCAATCTCCGTGCCTTGTTCCTTAATCTGGCGTCCATTAATCGGGAGGGTAAACCAGAATGTAGATCCCTTACCGTATTCAGACTCCACACCAATCTTTCCACCCAACTTACGGATAATCATTTCACAGATAGCCAGCCCCAGACCGGTACCTTTCTTATTCTGTTCTACCCGGACAAAGCGTTCAAAAATATGATTTACCTTATCTTCCGGGATACCACTTCCGGTATCTTTCACATAAAAATAAAGACCTTCAGCACAACGATTATAGCCAAAAGTAATGCTACCCTCATCTGTAAACTTCACAGCATTGGTCATAAAATTGGAAACCACTTGTTGCAAACGATTTCTATCGGTATACATAACACATTCATCGGGAGGTGTTTGCCTGATAATCTGAATAACGGCAGATTTATCTTCCAGTCTCATACGGAACAATTGTTCTATATCAAACATCAACTGATTGACATCTACCTCCGAGAATGTAAATTCCAATGTACCTGCCTCTATTTTTGAAAGGTCAAGAATATCAGCAATCAACTGCTGCAACAACTCGTTGTTAGAATGCACTATTTCCAGAAATTGCGCCTTCTCCTCTTCCGTACTGGCAGAAGCCAGCAATTCGGAGAAACCGACAATGGCATTCAACGGTGTACGTATCTCATGGCTCATATTGGCAAGAAAAGCTGATTTGGAGCGATCTGCATTTTCCGCTTTTTCACGGGCTCTGTTCAATTCCGCTTCCGCTTTCTTCAGTCGGGTAATATCATGTACAGTAATTACCATACCCTCCTTATCGTCTATTTCCATGTATTCACCGGAAACATACGTATCACATTCGGCTACTTCGCCCCTCCTATCCCGTATATCGAGTATAGCTTCTAAATCCGTGAAGCTACTTTTAGCACGAAATGTTTCCTCAATCTTCTTTCGGATAGGACAACTGCCGCAAAGTTCATGTGTTCCGCAACCGCCTTCGGCAGACAATGCATTGTTACAACGCAATAAATCTCCCACACGAGCCAATCTGCCTTCCGGTTGACGGGCTTTGGTGATATCATAGTAATTCGTCCGGGTTACTACAAAATCCCTATCTATCAAAAGAATAAAAGCATGAACATTTTGCATAATAGAACGAAACAGTTCTTCGGAACCGCGTAATGCTTTCCTGGCATTTCCTGCTTTAAGCAGCAGGCGTCTACTTCTACCAAGTTCAAATACATATAATAACAGTACTCCTACAAGCACCGCCATACCGACCAGAATTAGTATCGTCATAAAGAGTTCATTTACAATAAATACGAAACAAATATATCTCTTTCAAAGCAAAACCGGAAACAAAAAGCCGGGATTTATTGTTATTTATACAGAAAACCTAAAAAATAGTTTTATGGACAAGTACATTTGCACCGTTTGTGACTACGTTTACGACCCTGAGCTGGGCGATCCGGAAAATGGCATTGAGCCGGGAACATCGTTTGAAGATCTTCCTGAAGATTGGGTTTGCCCGCTATGCGGAGTTGGAAAAGAAGAATTTGAGAAAGCGTCCTAAGACGCTTTCTTTTCTTTTACATCACTACTAGCCTCTACTACATTCACCACATAATCACCCAATTTCTCACATTCGGCGATAATGTCCATATAGTAAACGCCCATCTGATAATCATATTCCTTGTTATTCACATCCAGAATATTCTGATTCTTCAGCTGATTGCGATAGTTATTAATTTCATTCTCAATATTGAATGACTTATTCACGTCGATGCTTTGATGCTCGGAACGCTCTACAACGACAATCATTTGTGCCAACGCATCATCCGTCAGTTTCATCATAAAGTGAATATGGTCATATTGCTTTTCCGTGAAATCCTGATTAGTCTGACGCTTGCGATTGATAGTACGCGCAAGATTATAACAGCTATCACCGATACTCTCAATTTCAGTTACTTCACGAAGCATTGCACGAATCTGAAGCTTACTCTCCGAACTCAAACGCCCGTCAGACACCTGGTTCAGATAATTGGCTATCTCCAACTCCATATTATCACTGATATTCTCATATTTTTCGATACGGCTGAACAGCTTATTATAATCATCGTCCTTATCCGTATGCAACAAGTCCTGTACCATATTGAACATACGGTGAGTACGTTCCGCAAACAGATGAATTTCCTTGCGTGCCTGCAAAATGGAAAGCTCCGCTGTAGAAAGCATGCCACCGGAAATGAAGCGGAGACGATATTCCTCATCAGCTTCTTTCTGCGGAATGATGGCACAAACCGTACGCTCTATCAGTTTTACAAACCAGATCAGCAGCAATACATTGCAGATATTAAAGCAAGTATGGAAAGCCGATAACTTAAATGAAACAGCTACGGCAGGATCTTTCGTTCCCATCACATTTTCCACAAACCAAGATACGGCACTCGTAAACGGAGTGAAAAGGCAAAGTACCCAGATAACGCCGAAGACATTGAACACCAAATGAGCCAATGCAGCCCTCCTCGCCTGCGTATTACCGGTCAATGCGGCAAGATTGGCAGTAATGGTGGTACCGATATTCTCTCCCAATACCAATGCAGCCCCCAATTCAAAGCTAATCCATCCATTAGCACACATGATAAGCGTAATTGCCATCGTTGCCGCCGATGCCTGCACAATCATAGTCAGGATAGTACCGATAAACACAAACAACAGAATAGAAATATATCCCATATCGGTATAGCTTTGCACAAAGGCCAACATTTCCGGATTTGCTTTCAAATCCGGCGCATTGGATTGCAGCATGGAAAGTCCCATAAATAGGAAAGAGAAACCGAAAATAAATTCACCGATAGACTTACGATGACTTTTTTGAGAAAAGAGAAGAGGAATGCCGAAGGCCAGTAGAGGAAGTGCGAAAGCGGCTATATCAACTTTGAAACCTAATGCCGAAATAATCCATGCTGTAACGGTAGTACCGATATTGGCTCCCATTATTACGCCGATGGATTGGGATAAAGTTAACAGTCCAGCGTTTACAAAACTCACTACCATAACGGTAGTTGCGGAAGAGGATTGAATCAGTGCTGTGACCAGCACACCCGTCAGTACACCGGTTACCCGGTTGGTAGTCATTGCCGTTAGAATTTTCCGGAGCCTGTCACCGGCAAACTTTTGAAGTCCTTCACTCATTATCTTCATTCCGTACAGGAATAATGCCAGCGAGCCAAGCAGCTTTAAAAAATCATAAAAAGAATATTCCATCTTTAATTAATTAGAAGGTTTTATGCCACATCTGTTATTATATCTATATTTAACGTATTAATCACCTAAAAAGGAGACGTCATGAAACACATGTTACAAATTTGTTGCAAAAATAATAATATTTCTAAAGAATTCCCCATCGGGAGTTCACTTTTGGATATTTATTACGGTTTTAATCTTAATTTCCCCTATCAGGTTGTCAGTGCAAAAGTTAATAACCGATCCGAAGGGCTGAACTTCCGGGTATACAATAATAAAGATGTAGAATTCCTCGATATACGTGACTCTTCCGGTTTGCGGACGTATGTGCGCAGTCTTTGCTTTGTGCTGTACAAAGCTGTCAACGAATTGTTTCCGGACGGCAAACTATTTGTAGAACACCCTGTATCCAAAGGCTACTTCTGCAACTTGCGCATTGGGCGCACAATTACGCTGGAAGATGTATCCGCCATTAAAAAGCGCATGCAGGAAATCATAGACAAAAATATCACCTACCGCCGCACGGAATGTCACACAACCGAAGCTGTGCGCATCTTTAATGAACGGGGGATGACAGACAAAGTAAAGTTGCTGGAAACTTCCGGCTCTATCTATACCTATTATTATTCATTAGAAGATACGATTGATTATTATTATGGTAATCTACTGCCCAGCACCGGCTTTATCTGGCTGTTCGACATTGTGAAATATTACGATGGGCTGTTGCTTCGCATTCCCAACAGGCAAAATCCTAATGTATTGGAAGAAGTCGTCAAGCAGGAAAAAATGCTGGATGTATTTAAGGAACATCTGCGTTGGAATTATATCATGGGATTAAGCAATGTCGGTGACTTTAACCTCGCCTGTGAAGAAGGACATGCCACTGATTTAATCAACGTAGCAGAAGCACTGCAAGAGAAAAAGATAGCTCAGATTGCCGATGATATCTATAATCGGGGTGAAAATGGCAACCGCGTAAAACTGGTACTTATCTCCGGCCCGTCCTCTTCAGGTAAGACCACCTTCAGCAAACGTCTTTCCGTACAACTTATGACAAATGGTCTTCGCCCATACCCCATCGCCCTGGACAATTATTTTGTGAACCGCGAAGACACTCCGAGAGACGTTAACGGAGATTATGACTACGAATCGTTGTATGCACTCGATCTCAAAAAGTTCGAGGAAGACCTGAAAGCTTTGTTACGAGGCGAAGAAATTGATCTACCGAGTTTCAACTTCTCTACCGGACAACGGGAATACAAAGGGGACAAGTTACGGATTGACGAACATACCATCCTCATCCTGGAAGGTATTCATGCATTGAACCCGGAACTCACTCCGCAGATACCGGCAGAAAACAAATATAAGATCTATGTATCTGCCCTGACTACCATTTCTCTGGACGACCACAACTGGATACCCACAACGGATAACCGCCTGTTGCGCCGTATCATCCGCGACTTCAACTATCGGGGATATTCGGCCCAGGAGACCATCTCCCGCTGGCCCAGCGTGCGTGCCGGAGAAGACAAATGGATCTTCCCTTACCAGGAGAACGCCGATGTGATGTTCAACTCCGCACTACTGTTTGAATTTGCCGTATTGCGTTGCCACGCTGAACCGATACTGACCAGCGTCCCACGCAATTGTCCGGAGTATGCCGAAGCATACCGGTTGCTGAAATTCATCAAATACTTTACTCCGGTACAAGATAAGGAAATCCCGCCAACATCACTTCTGCGTGAGTTCCTGGGAGGGAGCAGTTTCAAATACTAATCCTTGCCATCTATCCTACCCGAGCCGTACCTGCACCGTACCCGCTCCGTAGTTGCTCCGTACTCTATAGATACGAAGGAGGTACGGAGCGAGTACGGAGAAGATATGGAGATAACACGGAAAAGATACGGAGATCATACGGAACAGTATATAATTCCATGTACCCTAATCATCAGAAAAATGAGATAAGTCAAGTTTTTAAGCGCTTTTCTTGTACAACCTACAGAAGAATGTCTTAACTTTGTAAGCAAATAAAATGAATCATATATGAGAAAGATAATTACCCTACTCTTCTTAGCCGCTTTCTGCATTTGCAGCCAAGCCTATTCACAGAACCGTGCCGATGAACTAATGAAACAAGCACAGGAAAGTCTCGCAAAAAAAGAATATATCAAAGCCCGCTATCTTTTCCTCCAGGCTTACAATGCTTTTTCCTCTCAGGCAAAGTATGATAAAGCAGTAGAATGTGGTGTCAACGCCAGTGCTCTCTACCATCGGGAAAACTATTATAAAGAAGCTTTTGAGCTGTTGCGCGGTGCCGAACTATTGGTTACAGACGGTGAGCAGAAAAGTGGCAAGACGATGCCCGACCTGCGTTTCCGTATCAATAAGGAACGCCTGCAAATGTATATCAACCTCAAGAATCCTGCCCGTGCCAAAGAACAACTGGTCAAATTGGAAGAGACAGCCAAAGCAGCCAAAAATGATTCACTCAACAATGATTTGCTTTACACCCAAGCCAATTACTACTATACCTTTGGGATGAACTCACAAGGAGATGCTTATATCAACCGTCTGATCAGCCAATATAAGGAACAGAAGAATTATGAAAAGGTAGACGAGTCATACAAAACCTTGATCGATATTGCCCGCAAGGCAAACAATGCCGGACTGGTAGCCCGTACGTACGACAAATACATCCTTTGGAGCGACTCGGTAAAAGCCCTTACCGCCCAAGATGAACTAAACGTGCTGAAACGTAAATATGATGATAGCCTGCAAACTATTGAGGAAAAAGACAGTTCACTATCCGCCAAGCAGTACATTATCATCGGACTTTGCATCCTTGCCGGACTACTGGCCACCGCACTGGTATTAGCCGGTATCGTATTGCTTCGTTTTGTCCTTCTTACCCGGAAACAAAAGAAAGCCATACAGATAGCCAATGAGCACAATGAACTGAAAACTAAGTTTATCCAGAATATCTCCTCACAAATGGAGCCGACACTGAATACTCTAGATACTACCTTACCGGGCGTCCGTGCACTGAAAGGCTTTGCTGAGCACATTCAAGAGTTGTCCGATTTAGAAAGCACGCTCTCTGAAGCATACGAAATGCGTGAAATCAATATCAACACTTTCTGTGAAAGTGTTATGGATAAGATAAAAAGCGGTCTGAAGCCAGACATAGCCACTGCCGTGAATGCTCCGAAACTCAGTGTCAAGACCAATCCGGAGCAACTTGAACGTATTCTTCTCCATTTGCTGAATAATGCAGCCGAGTTTACCCCTGAAGGTGGTAAAATCTGGTTAGACTTTAAAAAGCGCGGAGCACACACCCACCAATTCATTGTCAGTGATACAGGAAGTGGTATTGCCGAGGAGGAACAAGCAGACTTGTTCAAACCTTTCACTAAAGTGAAAGACCTTACAGAAGGGGATGGTTTAGGATTGCCCATTTGCTCTCTGATTGCCACAAAAATGAATGGTAGCCTGACATTGGACAGTAGCTATACCAAGGGCTGCCGCTTCGTGCTGGAGTTACATACCTGACAAAAAAACATACTTTAATTCAATACCCCCCTATTTATGAACTCAAGTTCATAAATAGGGGGGTACTTATTTTACAGACTGACATTACATTGTTTTATCATTAGAAACGGGTACTTTTGCAGGCTGCAACAACAAATGATAAATCAATGAAATCCAACACCTTAGCCATACTAATACTCGCATATTGCATATTAGTGGCTTGTACTCGTACCAGTCCGAACGCCCAACTTGTACAAGCCGATTCTCTCATGCAAAAGTTTCCGGACAGCGCTTTACGTTTTTTACAAAAAATTCGACCGGAAGAACTTAACTCATTAGAAGATCGAGCATATCATGCACTACTGTTGACAGAAGTCAAAGACAAGAATTTCATACAGCAAACGGAAGACTCACAGATACGTATTGCAGTACAATACTATGACTCCATTAAAGATATACCTATGCAGGCAAAATCATATTATTATTGGGGATGTATTCGAAGAGATCAAAACAATCATCCGGAAGCTTTAAAGAAATTTTTACCAGCCATTACTCATGCCCAAAGCATTTCTGACAATAAATTAGCTGGATACATATACAACAATATTGCTAATTTATATTTATTACAAAGATTGAACGAACAAGCCGATTCAATCTATCAAATTACAGAAAGATTAGCCATTCAAGAAAAAGATTCGAATCTTTTGGCAGATGTTTTATCACAACGAGGCATGATTGACATTAACAGAGGGAAAGAATACTATAGTGAAGCAGAACAAAAGATACTCCTTGCATTCAAAATATCACGCCACATTGCTCAAAGAAACTTGATGGCCAAAACAGCTTATTCATTAAGTCTGCTATATGGGCGCATGAATATGGGAAAAGAAGCCGTAGAATTTGCTAAATTGAGTCTTAACAACCAAGATAATGTAAAAATGTTGTATAGGGGATATTTACTTCTGGGAGATGCCTATTACAAAACTGTTCAATATGATTCCGCCTTAATTTATCTCAATAAAGCACTATACAGCAGAGACCACTCCACTAAAGCAGGCATTTATATGCGTTTGGCCGATATTGCCCAAAAGCAAGGAAAATTAGAACAAGCACTCGAAATGGAAAGAAAATATTCCGCCTACCTGGACAGTGCTCAACAAAAGCAACAAGGTGCTGCAATCGTCACAACTGAGAAAAATATATTAATACAGCGCAAACAGTCGGAGTTCAAAACAAACTTAGGACAACTTTATTATTATATAACCACAGGAACAGCGTTTTTTCTTGCATTATTTCTTGTATTATTAAAGTGCTACAAGAAAAAAGTGATCTATTACAAACAAAAAGAAATAGAAATGGGTAAAAAGTTAGAAGAAGTGCTCCGCCAGAAAAATGAGCAAATCAGTTTTCTACAAAAGGAGATAGCACTACACCACTATAGTCAAACTGAAAAGCAAACTTTAAAGGAAGAATTACACATCTTAAAAACAGAACGGCAAGCATTATTGAAAGAATCTTATGAGCATTCTGAAGTGTGTGTGAAAATGAAACGTATCATCCAATCATATAAAAAAACCGATAAATCGAATGAGCGTTTTGATGAAGAAGACTGGAAACAGTTGATAGCAGAAACTGATATACGCTGGAATGACATTACCATCCGCTTGGCTGCAAAGTATCCTTTGTCTCAGGACGAGATATACCTTTGTTGTCTGCATTTAACAGACATACCCACCAGCCATTTCAGATATCTAATGGAATGCAGTAGAGATGCCATATATAAAAAAGGCAAAAGAATACTGGAACAAAAGATGAAATGCACTGATAAATCAATCTCACTCCGAGAATTCCTAGAACAATTTCTATAAAAATAAGGGAAAATGGTCCGATAACAAGATGTTCCCCTACATTTCTACACTTTTTATACACTTTTATTGGATAAATTCTCTCTAAATTTGCCACCGTCATAACAAATTAAAAGTATATCTTATGAAAAAGTTATTATTTGTATTTTTCGTATTAGCAGTAGTTATGGGTAGCACATCTTTGCACGCCCAGAATTTTTTTCTGACCGATGATGATGAAAGAGAGATTCCTCTATTCCCATCTGGTTCAGAAGAAGGGGGTCCTGTAGCCAGGAGCATCATTATTCAACCCGCCAGTGCCTATATTAATAATGATATAGTCACTGTAGTTTTCAACTGTGATGCACCTACTGCAAGTATTACAATCACAGATGCTTCCGGAGCAAATGTTTATTCCGGAACAAGTATTAATCCTACGCTAATCACTATTGAATTAAACGCAACAGAGCCGGGAGAATACTATCTGGAAATTGAACTGGGAGAAGCCCGGTTGAGCGGATACTTTACACTTTAACAAAGAACCTAACCTAAACTTTAACTATAAATCAAGACTATGCTGGGAGTTGACAATGCCACCAGTGAAGTAGTCCATCACTTTTTACGGTCACTGACCGTAAAAGTGAGCAGGACTACCGTATGCCGTTTGCTCGACAGTCCGTTGGGCAACACGATGCAAGGTATCAGCGATGCCTTAAACGCACTTCATGTAAATAACGTAGTTTACCAACTTCAACCGAAGTATCTGGAGAAGTTACACGGTCCGTTTATCACCCAATTGGAAACAAGCCATTCCACATTCTGCCTTGTCGAAAAGATAGAACCGGACCGGCTCATCATCACGACTGCCGAAGTTAGCCACATGCCCATAAGCAGAAAGCTATTTGCGCACCAGTGGACAGGAACTGTCCTGTTTGGTGAAACAACTTCGAAAACAGTCTGTGAATCTCACTGCTTGCTCAGCAATATTCATTATATGTGCCGGCAACATAGGATACTGATTGCGGGAATCATATCCGTCCTCTTAGTTTTTTCTTCAATCTGGAGTAGAAACTACCCCACAGGATTACCACTTTATCTTTCCGCGCTGGTCTGTGGTATTCTCATTTCTACTATCATTCTATACAGAGAAATGGTAGATAATCACTTTCTACACCGCTTCTGCCACATAGGGAAGGTTATAGATTGTAATGAGGTACTCAAATCCAAAGGCGCAAATATTGCAGGAATAGGTATTGGAGAATTATCGTGGATGTATTTCACAACCATGTTCTTTTTCACTGCTGTCTGCCCAAAGGAATTCCATCTTCTGGCAGCCCTGTCTGTTTTCATTGCAATTGCATTCACCTTGTACTCCGTCATATATCAGATATTCTTTATTCGTAAAGCGTGCCTGTTTTGTATGCTCACCACCTTCTCGGTCTGGCTGACTGCCGTAGCACTTTATATCATAAGGAATAATTTCGAATGGAGGTTTTCAATCCGAATTCTTTTCTCAATGATTGCAGTCAGCACTATCTGCGTGATTTTCTGGATACAGGCTAAAGCACTTGTTTCTTCGGACAAAGAGAAACACTTTCTAAAAAACAAGCTATCCGGTCTGCTCAATCCGATCACTTTTCAGAAACTCCTGGCTTTGAAACCTAAAGTCAGAACGATGATTCACCCGGATATAGCTCTGCATAACTCTGCCGATAGCACAAAAGACAGGTTAATGGTAGTGGTAAACCCCAATTGTAAAGCATGCGCCAAAGTACATCGCCATATCCGGGAAATATCAGCAGACATATCCATCTCTTTAGTCATATATACCAATGACCGGCTCAGCGTACACATAGCACAAACCATCCTCTCCGCATACCTCTCGGAAGGCTGGGATAGGGCTATTTACTTGCTGGAAGTATGGTTTGAAGTTCAGGAGATACCGGACGTGGAGAAATACGAACTCAACGATACGGCACAGTTGCTCTGGAGGCAACAGCAGGAGTATTGCGAAAGGAATAACATCAGCCATACTCCGGCAGTTATCATCAACGGGCATTATATGCCAAGTGTTTATCAATTGGAAGAACTGAAGTATTTATTAGTATCCTCGGATAACCGATAAGAAGCAAATAGAAGTTTCCCTGAGAGAATAATCCAGTTGTTCTCCAATAAGCATAGCCTATTTGCTGTTTACAAACAGCATTTTTGCCTAAAAGAGGTCAAAACTCTGGCACAAATTCGGACATGACACATCTATATATCGGAAGTGTTGCATCTATATATCGGACGTGTTGCATCTATATATCGAACGTGCAGTATCTATATATCCAACA
>ERZ780117.409-NODE-409-length-18486-cov-4.230427_pt1 | contig 18486 bp, 15 predicted proteins | sample MGYA00510985_ERZ780117 | MGnify/ENA primary metagenome ERZ780117 (study PRJEB29588, sample SAMEA2159553) | human gut metagenome | biome: human gut; feature: human-associated habitat; material: faeces | place: Denmark | collected 2008/2010 ...
ATATTCAATCTTTCTCCGATATATTCCTCACCTCTACCTTTAGGAGAGGGAAAAGTTTTTCACACTTCACTTTTCACACTTCACTTAAAAAACGAGCCGCGTTTACATTGGCCGAAGTTTTAATCACCCTTGGCATTATAGGGATTGTCGCAGCTATGACAATGCCTTCGTTAATTGCCAATTATCAGAAAAAACAGACTGTATCACAGTTGAAAAAAGCTTATTCAACATTTGCACAGGCTCTTGTTTTGTCTCAATATGAAAACGGAAATTCTTCCGATTGGGTTGTAACAGAAGCAGGCAGTTCTTATGATGATAATTTGGCTTATTTTGAAAAATATTGGAAACCGTATTTGAAAGTAATAAAAGTTTGTAAAACAATGTCGGAATGCGGATATGATATAACAGGCTATGCAAGTCTTTCTGATAGAAATAATTACAAGTATTACGGATTGTTTTCGGTTCCGGGATTTATATATGGAGATGGAACATATGCATATATAAGACCATACGGCTTTAATAATACCAATCTCCAATTGTTATCAATTGATTTGAATGGAGCTAAAAGACCTAATGTTATCGGGCGTGATGTTTTTCAGTTTGAAATTGATATATCCAGAGGTGTTATATCCGGTTACACACATAATCCAATTGATAACTGTACAAAAGAACAAATAAATAACAGTACAGAAAATGCCCGTGCCTGCGGAGGAAAAATTATGGCTGACGGATGGGAAATCCGTGATGATTATCCATGGTAATTCATATAAGTTAAAGTTTTTAGTTTAAAGATTTTTTCATGCTAAAATTTTATATATGAATCTGTTGGAGAGAATTAAAAGTTTAAGTAAAAAACAGAAAGCCTACATTGCTGCCTTTGGCGCTATTGTAGGACTTCTTGCATGGGCTTTTATATCTGCAGGCGTTATTACTCATAATTTCAACAGAAGCCAGCTCCAGACGGATCAGGACAGGCAGGAAGCTGTTATTGACGGTATTATTCTGACAGAAACAAAAAATGAAAAAAAATACTGGGAAATTTACGGTGAAACAGGAAATTACGACAGCAAAAACGGTGTTGCAATTTTGAATAACGTTATAGGAAATTTTTATGATGATGACAATCAGGTTTCAATGAGCTTTGAATCTTCCAAAGGTACTTATAACGAGAAAAAAGGGCAGATTATTTTATATGAAAATACATATATTGTATTAAAGGATTTTACCACTTTAAGAGCTAACAAACTTGTCTGGTCAGGCAAAGATATTCCGACTGTTGCGGAAGGTAATGTCAGAATTACAAGAAAAACGGATTTGCTTGCAACTGCAAAAAAGGTTGAAATAAGTCCTGATTACGAAAAATTCAAAATAATCGGTAATACTGTATCGAAAGTTTATAATGATAAGGAGAATAAGTGAAAAAGATACTCTTAATTTTAATAATTGTTTTATTTACGGCAGGTGTTCAGGCATCTGATTTAATTATTGAATCAAAAACGCAGAGTTATAATGAACAGGAAAATAAGCTCAAATTTGAGGGCAACGTAAATGTTTCCGTAGATGATCTGCGTGTTGTCGGGGATTCAGCCGATGTTACAATGGACGAAAATCAAAAACTTGACACTGCAACTTTTTATAACAAACCATACGCTTACGAGGTTAAGAAAAATAAAAAGCGTGAAGTAAAAGCAAATATTTTAAAAATGTCTTTAATTACTAAAATTGTAAAAGCTCAGGGTGATACCCAATCTATCGTTTTTGACGGCAAGGTCCCTATCGTTGTCATAAACGCTGATGAACAGGAATATGATACAAAAACAGGTGTAATGACTGCAACCGGAACAGTTACGATTAAATACAAAGATTTGGATACTTTTTCTGACAGGGCAAAAGTCAGAACCGATAAAAACGGTGATTTAAAGGATATTGAACTTGTCGGCAATGCCAGAATAAAACAGCAGGGCAATGATTCATTTGCAGACAAGTTTACATATGATACAACAACAAAAGTTTTGATAGCCGTTGGAAATACGACTTCAAAAGCTGTTATGGATGACGGTGCTACTCTTGTTTTAAAATCTAACCGTCAGGAATATGCACAGGATAAAGGAATATTTAATGCTTCCGGGAATGTAAGAGTATGGTATCAGGATTATTATGCGGAAGGTCCAAAGCTGACTTTATATCCAAATAAGGAAGGCAAGCCGAATGAAGCATATTTTACGGGGCGTTCAAGTATTACACAGGGCGTAAGAACTATTTATGCAGATAAAATTAAAATGACTATGAATCCGAAAGATTTCCATGCTGACGGCAATACGAGAACCGTTATAAAAAATATCGGTTCCGGTAGCAACGGAGAAAATGAAAACGGTGGAATAGGATTGGGACTATAAATTATGAGTGAAAAAGAAAAAGTTGATAAAGCTTTAGAGGCTTATAAAAAAGGCGAATACAAAGAAGCTATTGATATATTCAGCTCGGTTCTTGAAACATGTCAGGATAATGCCGAGTTATATAACAATATTGCTCTTTGTTATGCAAATCTTGGCGAATATGACAAAGCAGAAAAAAATTATTTGAAAGCGCAGAGTTTAAATCCAAAACTGGTGCAGGTTTATATAAATCTTGCGGATATTTATTATCGCAGAAAAGATATGGGAAGTGGAATTGAGCTTGTTTCACGCGGATTGTCGGAAGTTCCTGATAATCTTGTACTCCGTCATTACCTTGCGAGATTTTATATGGAAGATGCAAGGCTTGATCTTGCAATAGATGAACTTGAGTACATCTTAGATAAACAGCCCGAAAATTATGATGTGTATTATGATCTGGGCAGAGTTCATTTTGAACTCGGGGATTATGCAAGTGCGATTGAAAATTTTGAAAATGTATTAGAATTTAAGAGTGAAAATCCTTGGATTTATTATTATCTAGGTGAAGCTTACGAGGCAAACGATGAGATTGACAAAGCTCTTTCAAATTACCTGAAAGCAATAGCTCATAATGATTCATTTTCACCCGCCTATAAAAAAGCAGGAATTCTCTTTTTTGCAAGAGGTGATTACGATGACGCTATTGAATACTTTGAAGACTATATAAATCTTGATATTCCTGAAGTTGAAGCAGGAAAAATCAGAGAGCTGATAGAGAGAATAAAGAAAAAACAAAATGAACAAAAATAAATACTGGATAGCTTTTTCATCAATAGAAGAGATTGACAGTTCTTTTATACAGAGGCTGTATAATTATTTTGGCGATATTGAAAAGGCTTTTAATGCGGATGATTTGTCTTTAATAGACGGCTTAAGCGTTAAAAAGGCAGAAAATTTTTTGCGTCTGCGGGATAAAGTTGATATTGATAAAGCGGTAAAAGAAGTTGAAGATTGCGGAATTAAATTTTTAACTTTTGAGGATGAAAATTATCCCTGCATGTTGAAAAATATTGATAATCCGCCATCTGTTCTTTACTATAAAGGTGATTTGAAAAGCTGTAATTTGGAAAGGACACTTGCTGTTGTTGGTTCGCGGCGCGCGACAAGGTATGCAAAAGAGGCTCTTGAAAAAATTATTTCAGAATTTCAAAATACAGATATTTGTATAGTTTCAGGTCTTGCAACAGGAATTGATACAACAGCACATGTTGCTGCGCTTGATAATAACTTGAAAACAATAGGTGTTATCGCAAGCGGTTTTGATTATACATATCCTGCTGCGAATAAGGATTTGTATAAAAGGATTGAAAACGGATGCGGTGTTATTGTAAGTGAATACTATCCGACATTTCAGCCTTTAAAATTTAGATTTCCGCAGCGAAACAGGATTGTATCAGGGCTTTCATACGGAACGCTTGTCGCGGAAGCTTCGTTAAAAAGCGGAGCATTAATTACGGCAAATTTAACACTTGAACAGGGACGCGAATTGATGTGTATTCCCGGGCTTATCACAAATCCGAATACAGAAGGTATTTATAAACTTTTGAAAAACGGTGCAACACTTGTTACATGTGCTGACGATATTCTTGAGGCTCTTGGCTGGGAGGTTAAGGTTGAACAGGGTAATCTTTTTAATCTTCCTGATTTAAGCGATGATGAAAAAATTATTTATGAAGCTCTTGAGATTGAAGAAAAATGTGTGGATGAACTTCAGGCATTTACAAAATTGAGTATAGATAATCTGTTGATGTACTTGACAACCATGGAGCTTAAAGGCATAATTAAACAGGTTGACGGGGACAGGTATAAGAGAGCGGTTAAGGTTTAAACGGAAATAAAAATGGCAAAAACAGCTGAAAAAAAAGAAAAGGCATTAGTAATAGTTGAGTCTCCCGCAAAATCAAAGACTATAAGAAAGATTTTGGGAGACGGATACCAGATTGAAGCAAGCTACGGGCATGTCAGGAATTTGCCGACAAAGGATCCTTCAACGGAAAATTTAGGGTTTGATATAAAAAATCATTTTTTGCCAAAGTTTGAAATTATTCCCGGCAAACAGGCTGTTGTAAAAAAATTAAATGATATGGCAAAAAAAGCTGATAAAGTTTACCTTGCTTCCGACCCTGACCGTGAGGGAGAAGCTATTGCATGGCATGTAAGACAGATTCTGAAAGTTCCTGATGATAAAATCTGCCGTATTGTATTTAATGAAATTACCCCGAAAGCCGTAAAACATTCTGTCGAAAATCCGCGTGGAATTGATATGGATATGGTTCAGGCACAGCAGACAAGACAGATTCTTGACAAACTTGTAGGTTACAAGTTAAGTCCCGTTTTGTGGAAACAGATAGGTAACAGAAACCTTTCTGCAGGACGTGTGCAATCTGTAGCTTTGCGTATGATTTGTGAAAGAGAAGAAGAGATTGAAGCATTTGTTCCGCAGGAATACTGGTCAATACACGCAAATCTCGATAAGGACGGCAAAACTTTTGAAGCTGAACTTTCAAAAATAAAAGGTAAAGCAGTTGAAAAAACTGTTAAAAATAAAGATGAAGCTCAAAAAATTGTAGATTTTCTCACCTCCTACCCGTCAGAATTTGACGTTACAAAGGTTACGAAAAAATCGACAAAGCGAAAGCCAACAGCACCATTTATTACATCAACAATGCAAAGAGCAGCAAGTTCAAAACTCGGTTTCGGCGTTCAAAAAACAATGCAGGTAGCGCAGAAGCTCTATGAAGGGATTGAAATTGACGGAACTCCTGTCGGTTTAATCACCTATATGAGAACAGACAGTGTAAGAGTTTCAGATGATGCTCAAAGCATGGCAAAAGACTTTATTCTCGGAAATTACGGCGAAAAATACTATCCGGAAAAGCCAAATATCTATGTTAAAGGCAAACAGAATGTTCAGGATGCGCACGAAGCAATCAGACCTTCTTATCCTGAAAGAACTCCAGAAAGTATTAAAAAATACCTTGATAATGACCAGTATAAGCTTTATAAACTTATCTGGGAAAAATTTATGTCATCGCAGATGACTCCTGCCGATATTGCAAATAAAACCGTTGAAATTACAGCAGGTGATTATACTTTGAAAGCAGGCACAAGCAAGGTTACTTTTGACGGATTTTTGAAAGTTTACAATGACGCAGATGAAGAAGAACAGGAAGCCGAAGCTAAAATTCCCGATTTGAACGAAGGTGATAAGGTTAAATGTTTAAAAGTTGAACCAAAGCAGCATTTTACCCAGCCGCCGCCTAGATATAACGAAGCTTCTCTTGTAAAGGCATTGGAAGAATACGGAATCGGACGTCCTTCTACTTACGCTACAATTATCACTGTTATTCAAACACGCAAATACGTTGAAAAGAAAGACAAAGCCCTTCATCCGACATTGTTGGGAAGAACGGTATGCAAACAGCTTGTAGGGCAGTTTGCGGATATTATGGATTACAAATTCACCGCAGGCATGGAAACCAAGTTAGATAAAATTGCAGAGAAAAAAGCTGTCTGGAATGATGTTTTGCAGGAATTTTACACTCCGTTTATTGATGAGGTTAATAAAGCTCTTCAAACAGGCGAGCGCGTAAAAATTGAAAGCAAAATCAAATGTCCGAAATGCGGAAAACCTATGGTACTGCGTATAGGCAAAAACGGCTCGCAGTTTTTGGGGTGTTCGGGTTATCCCGATTGTAAGACAATGATGTCATTAAACGCGTTATCGGAAGATACAGGCGAAGAAACATCAAACGAACCCGAAAAATGTGAAGAAAAATGCGAAAAATGCGGTTCTGATATGATATTCAAAACAGGTCCTTACGGTAAATATATGGAATGTACAAATGCGGACTGTAAACACAGAAAGCCTTATCGCAAGTCAACAGGCGTAAAATGTCCGAAATGCGGACAAGGAACAATCGTTGAGAGAAAATCCAAACGCGGTACGGTATTTTACGGCTGTGATAAATATCCTGACTGTGATTTTGTTCTCTGGAATGAACCCACGGGTGAAACCTGTCCCGATTGCGGCTCGCTTCTTGTGAAAAAAGTTTTGAAAAAAGGCGATGTAATTACTTGTTCTAATATTAAATGTCATTATAAGAAAGAAATAACAGGAGAAAGTGTTGATGAATCCGGAACTCTATGAGCGTTATCTTGCAAAAAAAGCTAAAAAATTAGGAATTACTGTTGATGAATTGAAAGCTCAAGGAACATCTTCACCTGTTAAAGAAGAGCAACCTGCACAAACGCAGGCACAACCGTCAGTTGCTGCAGAACCGCAGTTTGTTCAGCGTACAATTCAGGATCAGCTTGCATCAGAAAATTCCGAACCTATGCATAAACCTTATTCGGGTATGCAAAAAGAGACCGTAAAAACAGAAATTCCGTCTTATGTTTTTGGCCCTTCAAAAATGCAGGAAACTCCGGCATATAGCAGTTCTCCTGTCAATGAATTTGATAAACCGCAAATTCAAGACACAAGAGAGAATAAATTCGGTCTTATCGGTTATCCTCTGGGGCATTCGCTTTCAAAAGTTATTCACGAAGCCGGATTTAAAAGTCTTGGCATAAAAGCAAGTTATGATATTTTAGAAACGCCTCAGGATAGTCTTGTTGACAGAATAAAATGGCTTAAAGCAAATGGATATAAAGGGTTTAACGTAACAATTCCTCTGAAACTTCCTGTTTCATTGTTTGTAAATGAAGTTGATAAATATGCAGATCTTGCGCGCGCGGTGAATACCGTGTATATAGATGCTGATAAGTCTTTAAAAGCTTACAATACTGATGTTATAGGATTTAAAAGGGCAATCCCTGATGATATAGATTTACGCGGAAAAAAGGCGGCAATTTTGGGAACTGGCGGAGCCGCTCATGCAGCTTGTGTTGCATTGACTGAATGCGGAGTTGAAGAAATCGCATTTTTCACAAGAAATATCCCGAATTCTATTGAATTAATGAATTATGTTAGACGTAAATTTCCTGCAGTGAATTTTAATGTTTACCAGATCGAGAATATAAGACATCTTGGTGAATATGCAATGCTTGTAAATACAACGCCTATTGGAATGCTTGGAAAGGCCGCAGATATGATGCCTGTTGAACCGCGTGCTCTTGAAACATTAAGTCATGATGCAATAGTGTACGATGTAATTTATAATCCTAAAAAAACGTTATTGATAAAAGAAGCTGAAAAGTTGAATTTGAGAACAATTACAGGGCTTGATATGCTGATTTTTCAGGCAGCTGCCGCGCAGGAAATCTGGTTTGGCACTGACAAAAAAATAGACTGGAAAGATATGAAAATCGCTGCACTGGAAGCTTTATAATGCTATTCATACCTCAAAGCATCAATCGGATTTAAAAGTGAGGCTTTGTATGCGGGGTAATAGCCGAATAAAACTCCTATTGCGCCTGAAAATCCGAGCGACAAAAGTATTGAAAACAGTGATATTGATACATTCATTACGCCTGTAATCTGAACAATTTGTGAGCCGATTACGCCTGCAGCAACACCTATTAAACCTCCGATTACTGATAACAAAAAAGATTCTATTAAAAATTGAATTCTTATATCGGATGGTTTAGCGCCTATTGCCATTCTTATTCCGATTTCTTTTGTACGTTCGGTTACAGATACAAGCATAATATTCATAATACCTATTCCGCCGACAAGAAGAGATACAGATGCGATTGATGCAAGTAAAATTGCAAATGTCTGGACTGTTGACTTCATTTTTTCCTGAAACTCGGCGGAATTTCTTATTTCAAAATCGTTTTCCTGATTTTTTCCTATTCTGTGGCGTGCAACGAGGAGTTCTTCAATATCCTGTTCGGCAAGTGAAACATCGTCAGGATCAGAGCCTTTTACAACTATCATTGAGACAGTTCCAGGGAAAACCGTGCCGAAAACTTTTTTCTGCGCTGTTGTTATCGGAATAAATATCAAATCGTCTTGATCCATAGGCCCCATACTGCCCTTTGATTTTAAAGTTCCGATTACTCTGAAAGGTATTCCGCCTACTCTTATAGTTCTGTCTATTGGATCTAAGTCGCCGAAAAGTTCTGCGGCAACTGTTGAACCGATTACCGTAACTTTTGCGGAATTTTTCAGGTCTTCGCGGACAAAGCCTCTGCCTGAATTTACTTCATAGTTTTTTATATAAAAATATTCAGGATCTGTACCGTAAACTGTTGTTGCCCAGTTCTGGTTTCCGTAGGTAAGCTGCTTGGATTCAGAGCTGACAGAAGCTACTGCTGATACTCCTCTTGCGTTTTTCATAATTGCCTGTGCATCTTTTAAGGTAAGAGAAGGCTTTGTTCCGGCTCCCATTCTGACACCGCCTGATTTTGCGGAGGCCGAACGTATGGTCAGGATATTACTCCCCATAGATTCCATGTCTTTTTGAACTCTTTCGCTTGCGCCTGTTCCTACTGCAAGCATGATAATTACCGCGCTTACGCCTATAATTATACCGAGACTTGTCAGCATAGAGCGCATTTTATTTATTTTAAGTGATACTACCGCCATTTTTACTAAAGATTTGAAATCTATCATAGTTTGCCTCAACTTACCCTCTCGCGGAGAGAGGGGATATGTTTATTATTTACTACATTAGGAGGAAATATTATTATTTTTTTGTAAATAGCCTGCCTTCCTGCCCTCTGAGCTTCTAATCTTCCCTTTTCCATCACAGGGATGGAAAAGGATTAATATGGAATTGTTGTGTGTGTGTTTAATTCATCGGAAATAATATTTCCGTCTTTAAATCTTACAACACGTTTGCAGTATTGTGCGATATCCGGTTCATGGGTTACGAGAACAATTGTTTTACCCATTTCCTTGTTGAGGTTTACGAAAAATTCCATAACCTCAATGCTGGTCTTTGTATCTAAGTTTCCTGTTGGTTCATCTGCCAGAATCAGCGGCGGATCATTTACTATTGCACGTGCGATGGCAACTCTTTGCTGCTGCCCGCCTGACATCTGGTTTGGCATATGATCTTCACGTTTTTCAAGACCTACAATTTTTAAGGCTTTTTTCGCCCTTACAACTCTTTCTTCTTCAGGAATTCCTTTGTAAATCATTGGAAGTTCCACATTTTCAAGCGCTGTTGTTCTTGATATCAGATTGAAACCCTGAAAAACAAATCCCATTTTCTCGTTTCTGACTTTTGCAAGGTTATCAGTATCAAGAGAAAGCATGTCAATGCCGTCAAGGAAGTAGCTTCCGGAATTTGGCTTATCAAGAGTTCCGAGCATATTCATAAATGTTGATTTGCCTGAACCTGATGCACCCATTATTGCAACAAATTCGCCTTTTTCAACCGTTAGAGAAACGCAGTTCAGCGCATTGAAACTGTCTTCTCCTGTCTGATAAGTTTTTATTGCATCTTTTACTTCTATCAAACTCATTTGTTATAACCTCGGAACACGCATTCTGCCGTTATTAGCCTTAGAATTTTTACTTTTTATTGACATAATAACCTGAGTATCTTCATTTATTTTGTCAGAAATTATTTCTGTATTGGAGTCGTTATTTGCTCCTGTTTTAATCTCTATGCGTTTTGCTTTGCCTTTTTCAAGAACCCAGATGCCCTGATTTTTATATTTTGGACCGTTTATATCAGGAGTAAATTTTAGCGCCATATTCGGAACGCAAAGGACATTTTCGCTTCTGTCTGTAATAATTGAAACATTTGCTGTCATTCCGGGTTTGAGTTTCAAATCTTCGTTATTAACATCAACGATTACTGTATAAGTTACAACATTTGATTCTGTTGTCGGAGAAAGTCTGACCTGCGTAACTTTTCCTTTAAAATTCTGATCGGGATAACCGTCAATTGTGTAGGTTACATCCTGACCTTCTTCAACTTTCCCGATATCGGCTTCGGAGACGCTGACTTCAATCTGCATATTTGTTAAATCCTGAGCTATCGTAAATAATTCGGGAGCCTGAAAGCTTGCGGCTACAGGAGAACCGAGGTCTATTTCTCTTGAAATTACAGTTCCATCAACTGGGGCAATAATTTTTGTATAGCCCAGGTTTGTCATTGCTGTTCTTAAAGATGCCTGATACTGGCTTATCTGCGCTTTTGCAGCATTAATCTGGGCAACATCCGATTTATATGTGCTGTATTTTTCATCAAGTTCGCTTTTGGCTACGAAGTTTTTTGCGTAAAGATTTTTGTATCTTATATACTGCTGTCTGTCAAAATCTGCGATAGCCTGAAGTCTTGCGACATTAGCCTGTGCATTGTTTATCTGCGCCTGATTTTGCTGCACCGTTGCTTCAAAGTTTGCGGGGTCTATCTGCGCTAAAATCTGGCCTTTTTTTACAACATCGTTATAGTCAACGTAAATTTCTTTTATCAGACCTGACACTGTTGAACCTACGCTGACTGTATTAACTGGGTTAATCGTCCCTGATGCTTCAACAACCTGAGTGATGGTGCAGCGTTTCACATGGCGTGTTTGATATTTTACCTGTTTGCTTCCCGCAAAACCAATTATGCCAAGAACAAGTACTGCTGCTATAGCACCTGAAACTGCTATATGTCTTTTTTTTATCTGTAATTTTTTAAAATCTTCAAAATTTATCATTTGTCATCCTCAATTGATGTTGTTACATCCTGCGGCAGTGCAATCGCTTTTTCGAGATTTGCTCTTGCCACATTATAATTATACACTGTTTGAACGTAAGAAACCTGTGCGTTATTGTAATTTACTTTTGCATCCTGAAGCTGGATGTAGTCGCCTAACCCTACGGCATAACGGCCGTCTGCAAGTTCAAAGTTTTCAAGAGTCTGTTTAACTTTAACGGCAAGAAGCGGGATTTGTTTTTCCAGCTGCATCATGCTTATATAGAGATTTTGAACTTCAAAATAGATATCCTGTTTAGCCTGATCAATTTCTGTCTGTGCAAGGTCTACCTGAATTTTTGCGTTATCAATTCTGTGTTTCTGCCCTTTTATATTGACCGATGTTGAAAGGTTAACCCCGACATTAAATGAATTTGTATTATACTGATCGCGGTAGCCGTAGCCTGCAGTTGCTGAGATTTCGGGGAGATATTCGCGTTTAGCGTATTTTAAAGATTCTTTCATTGCCTTTAATGTAGCATCGTAAGCTTTTAGATCAGGTCTGTTTTTATACGCAAGATTTACAGCCTCTTCAAAAGTATACGGAAAAGGCTGAAATTTGTAATTATCAAGTACATTTATTTTTTCAACATGTGATGTTAAAAAAGCATCACCGACATCTTTGGGCGGTTTGCTCAAGTCTTTCTTTTCATCAATTTTTTCTAAATTTACCGGAACGTAATTGTTTTGGAAATTAAATGTTTCTGTATTTTCAATTTCGTATTCGGGTGCAAAAGCAATATACATAGAATTGTTGAGTTTTACAAGCGCATTTTTATAGTTTTTTTCGGATTCGACAAGTGTAACTTTGGAATCGCTCAAATTTACTTCCGCATTAACAAGGTCGATTTTTGATCTTATCCCTTCATCAAAATAAGCTTTTGTTCTCTGGTAGTTGCGTTCGTTAATCTGGACATTTGCTCTGTTGACATCAAGGGTAGCTTTTGCTGCAAGCACTCCGTAATAATTTGTTTTAACTCCGAAGATTGTTTCCAATACAGTGTCTTCAAATTCGTATAATGCAGCCATTCTGTCAAAATTATACATTCTGATGTTTGCGTTTGTTTTTCCGAAGTTCCAGATGAGCTGGTTAATATTAGCTTCTGCGGAATAGATACTTGAATTTGTTGATCTTCTGTTATTGTTGTTATCGGTAAGATTATAGCCTGTGCCGATGCCGAGTGTCGGGAAATATTCAGATTTCGCAATTCCCAAATTTCCCTTGGCAAGTCCGTAATTGTAGCGGGATTTTTTGACAAGCGGACTGTTTTGAAGGGCAATTTCTATACAGTCTTTGATATTTAAGACAGCATTCTTTTCAACAGTCATCTGCTCAATTGCAAATGACGCAGTTATTGTAAAGCACAAACAAATTGTTAAGGCGGCAGCCTTTATATTGAATTTCAAGTTTAAATTCCTCGTTACAATATTATAACGATTTAAGCATAACTTTTGTTCATTTTAATCATTTATGGGGTTGAGATTTTTAAATTGTACCTGCTTAATTTATCTTGCAGACTGCTTGTTTTTTGTTTAAGGCAAGTAGTTTTTTGTCTGAGAATTCTGATAATGCTTTCAAGATAATAATATTTTTCATCTTCCCTCGTTGAAAAATTAAATACCTTATATATATTACTATTTAAAACAATTGGCAATGGCATTTGAAATCTATCATAATCTTCTTTTTCTCTAAATGCAACTATATATATTCTTTCTCTATTCTGTGGAATATCTCCATATTCACAAGCATTCATAACTTGATACCTTATTTTATCCTTGTACCCAGCTTGTTCTAATCGTTCAATTATTGTTCTAAATGTTTTACCATTATTATGACCAACTAGGTTTTTAACATTTTCAAGAAATATTACTCTAGGCTTTCTAACTTTAAATATTCTTTCCATTTCAAAGAATAAGTCTCCCGTACGGTCGTCTTCAAAACCTTTTCTATAGCCTGCAACAGAAAAAGATGTGCAGGGAAAACCGCCTACCATTATATCAAATTTTGGAATTTCTTCTAGTTTCACATCGTGAATATCTCTACAATCAACTTTATTTTCAAAGTTTTTTTCATATGTTTCAACTGCATATTTATCAAATTCATTTGCATATGAAATTTCACATTTTTTAGTTTGTAAAAAACCCAAATCAATTCCTCCAACACCTGCAAATAAGCTACAAATTTTATACATCAAGGCCTCCTTTTGCGGCGTGCCGCAATTCACATTAGTAAATTAATAGAGTAAAGCACTCTTCCTTTCTTTAATCTTTAACAATTTGACCTCTTCTTATATTGAATTTTACAGTAGGTTTAAGATTTCTCTTTTCTATAATACTTTCAATTATTCTTATATGAGGTCTCTTTCCTTCCTCTTGATAATCTCCAACTGTTGCAGTTTTTGATACCGGAATTTTTTTTAGTTCTTCAGAATTAACACCAGTATCATAGACATATAATATATTAAAATCTAAATCAAATCTTAAAAATATCAAATCATCAAAATCACATTTTGGTCCAAAGCTACTTAAATCATATGAAAAATTGCTTGTTGCTTTAAATTCGTATTTTTTTCCTTCTTGTGAATATGCATCTCCGCCTGTACTTTTATTCCAAAGTAGATTTAAACAATAGCATCCCATTGGCTCGCTAATAGCATCAGGCATATTAATGCCTCTTGAAACCAAACTTTTTACATATGTATTCAAATCTTTCCATTTAAAAAAAGCATCACAAGCTTCTTGAATTCGTGGTTCATCAATTTTTATCAAATATTCTTTATTCATTATTTACCATTAGAGTGCTAAACTCTATAAATATTATATACTAATTTCAGAAAAATTAAAAGATTTTTATCATATTTTTTCAGATTTTGCTTTCGAGATAAGTGAAAAAGTAAAAGCAAGTTTTGACAATGTGAATTGCAATAAGTCTTACATTTGGTCTTAATGTACAAGATAATGCAATTTTGTTATAATTGTATTATGTAAATGTTTTGGTAGAAATGGAGAAATATTTTGATTGAAAAAGGAAAACAGCTCACATTGAGTCAAAGAAATAAGATTGAAGAAATGTTAAACCAAAGACGTAGAAAGTTTGAAATAGCCAATGAGTTAGATAAAACACAATCAACAATAGCAAGAGAAATTAATCGTCATAAAATTTTGAAACCACACAATATATACAAATCATCAAATTTGTTTAATTGTAAATTCTTTGTTAATTGCAAAATCTGTACAAATAAATGTCGAATATTTCAACCAATTTCTTGCAAAGATAGAGATAGAAACATTGGTGTTTGCAATAATTGTTCAAAACTTAAAACTTGTAATCTTGACAAATATTTTTATTTTGCAGAAGAAGCACATAAGAAATATAAATACACTCTGACAGATTCAAGACAAGGTGTAAATTTGAACACATCTGAATTAATTGAATTAGCCCATCTTATTTGTCCGTTAATAAAGAAAGGTCAATCAATTTACACAATTTTAAATAACCATCCAGAAATAAAGTTCTGTGAAAAAACAATATACAATTATATTGAAATGGGCTTATTTAAAGATTGGGGTGTCACAAATATTACATTGAAAAGAAAAATCAGAAGAAGGCTTCTCAATAAACAATTAAAGAAGCGAAAAGAACCAACAAATTACAACGGTAGAACTTATACAGATTATTTAGAATATAAAGTACAGAATCCCAATATAACAACAACAGAGATGGATACGGTATATAACAATCAAACAGGTCCATATATTCAAACTTTTATATTTGAGAATACAGAATTTATGATTGGAATATTACATACAGAGAAAACATCAGATTCAATGTCAAAAAGCTTAGATTCTTTTCAAGAAATATTATCTGATAAAGAGTATGAACAATTATTTTCAGTGCTATTAACAGACCGTGGGACAGAATTTATAAAATCGCAACAATTTGAAGTAAATATTCATACAGGAGAAATAAGAGGAAAAATATTTTATTGTGATCCAATGCAGTCAAGTCAGAAACCACATGTAGAAAATAATCACAATTTTATTAGAGAAGTACTTCCAAATGGTCAAAGTTGGAATCATTTAACACAAGAAAAAATAGATTTAATGTTTTCACATATAAATTCCACACCAAGAGAAAATTTAGGTGGCAAAACGCCTTATGAAATATTTTCTTTCATATACGGTGAAGAACTTGCTCACAAATTAAATATACAAAAGATAGCAAAAGACGAGGTCACAACAACTCCCCGTCTTCTAAAATAATTTAAACTTACTTAAACCAAAACATTTACATGATTAATTGAAAAATTAAATGCAAAACAAAATGGCACTTACTTTTACACCAAAAAAATTTAATGCAATTTTGTTTTATTAGTCATGCAAACTTTTTTGAAATCTATATTAATTTTACACGAAAATAGAGAAAAAAGCAAGTTATTTAAGCAAATATATCGCTTAAAACTTGCTTTTTCTCATACAAGTTGCATTTACTTTACAGAATTGCATTTAACTTTTCACTTGACGGATTTTGCTTTCGAAAATATCGATACCTTTTTTCTCCGTCCCAAAAATGTGCAAAAAAGGAGACGTGCATTTTTTGCTCCGTCCCCAATTTGTACTTTATTCAAATGTATATGAACTTGTTGTGTTTAAGTTTATGTCTTTTTGTGATTTTAATATGTCATCTACATATACTTTTACTGTTACTGTGCCTTTTCCACTTATTTTTGTTTGAATATTTGTTGAATTTAAGTCTACTTTCTTGTCATATACTTTGTCTTCTCCAACTTTTACTGTAAGTTTCTTTTCCTTTACTGTTGTCGAACTTGATGAACCTGTTGTATTTGTTGTGTTTGTGTTTTCTTTATCTGGTACCTCGTAGCCACCTGTAAGCGATTTTACGTTTATTGTTATTGTTGCTTCTTTCATTTCTGCTAATTTGTTTACTGTAATTGTTACTTCAGTTCCTTCGTCTATGTTTTCACCAGATTTTATGCTTTGCTCTAATACTTCTCCATTTTCTTTGTCTGTGTTTTCTTTGTATTCTACCTTTACTACTAAGTTTTTGGCTTCTAATGCTGATTTTGCATCCGCTTCTGTTTTTCCTAATACATTTGGCATTACTACTTGGTTTACACCTGTTCCAATGCTTACATGTATTTTTACTGTGTCACCTGCATTTGCTGTTGTGTTTGCATCTGTTTCTTGACTAATTACAATTCCTTCTTTTATTGTTTTGCTTGTTTCTTCTATTTTTTCTGCTTTTAATTTATTCTTTTCTAATGCTGCAACTGCTCCTTCATATGTCATACCAGCAACCTTTGGAACTGTAGTCTGCTCTGTGCCTTTGCTTATTTTTACAGATACTGTGCTCTTTTCTTTTACTTTGTAATTGTCTGAATATACAGGATTTTGTTCAAAAACTTTTCCAGCTTCTACCTCAGAATTATAATCTTCTCCTGATTTTTCGTATACAAGTTTGTATTTTGCAAGTTCTGCCTTTGCTTTTGCCTCAGTCATTCCAACTAAGTTTGGAATTTGAACATCTTTTACTGAATTTGCATTTAATATTGCAGATGTTATTGCTATACTTCCTGCAAATATTATTAAGCAAAGTGCTATTATTGCTAAAACTTTTGTCTTTGGATGGTTTTCAAAGAATATGGCAACTTTATTTTTCTTCTTTTTATTACTACTTTTAGCATTTTTCGCCATATCATCTGTAATAGCATCCATTCTTCTTGTTAAGCCATCGTCTAAATCTTCTTCTTCAACGAATTCTCCATCTGGATTTTTTAAGGCTTGTGCTAAATCTCTTATCATAGCTGTTGCAGTTTGATATCTAGCCATTGGCTCTTTTTGCATAGCTTTTAAAATTATATCATTTACCGCCTTTGGAATGTTTGGATTTATTTCCATTGGTGGTACAGGATCCTCTTGCATATGTTTTAATGCAACCGAAACTGATGTATCTGCATCAAAAGGAACTTTTCCTGTAAGCATTTCGTACATTACAACACCTAAAGAGTAAATATCAGATTTAGCATCTGTATATCCACCCTTTGCTTGCTCTGGTGAGAAATAGTGTACAGAACCAATAGTTGTTCCAAATGCAGTTATTGTTGAATTTGATACTGCCTTTGCTATTCCAAAATCTGTTACTTTTGCAACTCCATCTTCTGTAATTATTATATTGTGTGGTTTTATATCTCTATGAACAATGTTGTTTTTGTGAGCCATTTCTAAGGCTGATGCAATTTGTCCTGCAATATTTACAGACCATTTCCAAGGAAGTGCTCCTTCCTCATTTATTATTTGTTTTAGAGTTTTTCCTCTTACCAATTCCATTACTATGTAATAAATTCCGTCTTCATTTCCAACATCATATATTGAAACTATGTTAGCATGAGTAAGACTTGCCGCTGCTTGAGCCTCTGAATTAAATCTTTTTACAAATTCGTCATCTGTAGTAAATTCATCTTTTAGTACTTTAACAGCAACATCTCTATTTAAAACCTTGTCTCTTGCAACATATACTGTTGCCATTCCCCCAACTCCAGTTTTACTTATAATTTCATACCTATTTGCTATTGTTCTTCCTATTATATCCATAAAATTTTCTCCCTATTACATTATAATAACAACAGTAATGTTGTCCAATCCGCCATTATCATTTGCTTGTTTAACTAAATTTTCTGTAGCTTTTTCTTTATCCTGCTTAATTATTTTAGAAATTTCCTCTTCTCGAATCATATTAGTTAATCCATCTGAACACATTAAAATAATATCATCTTTAATAAATGTTTTAGTATATACGTCTGGCTCTACAGTTTCTACACACCCTAGGGCTTTTGTAAGCATATTTTTCTTTGGGTGACTATATGCTTCTTCTTTGGTTATAGTTCCGTCATCTACCAATGTTTGAACATAACTATGGTCTTTTGTAAGTCTTCTCATAAACTCTTTACGTATTCTGTATACTCTGCTATCTCCAACATGACCTATGTATATTCTACTATTATATATTAAGCAAACATCTAATGTAGTACCCATTCCTCTTAAATTCTCTTTACTTTGAGCTTTTTTGTACACCACACTATTTGCATATTCAATAGCATCTTTTAAAAGTGCTTCTAACTTTTCTTTGCTGTCTTTATTTTTTGCAAAATGCTTATGTATGTAATCTCTTGCAGATTCTACAGCCATTCTACTTGCTACCTCTCCTGCATTATATCCACCCATTCCATCTGCTAATATAAACAGTCTTATTTTATCTTCTGGTTTAGATACATAGTAGAAATCTTCGTTTGTTTTTCTTTCTCTTCCTATGTCTGATTTAGCAAAAACTTGCATATGTTCCCCTCCAGTCTTTCATATAGTATCATTCATTTTTGATTACTGCTCTT
>ERZ780117.424-NODE-424-length-18027-cov-10.292844_pt1 | contig 18027 bp, 9 predicted proteins | sample MGYA00510985_ERZ780117 | MGnify/ENA primary metagenome ERZ780117 (study PRJEB29588, sample SAMEA2159553) | human gut metagenome | biome: human gut; feature: human-associated habitat; material: faeces | place: Denmark | collected 2008/2010 ...
GAAGAATCTGCTTGTGCACCTTTATTCCCCTTGTTCACAGCCGGTTAGAAGAATAGGAGATGGAGGATAAGAACAGACTGCCGCAAGATTGACACCAGATTCCGACACCAGCCAGCATACCTCCAACCTATTGACGTTACGACGATTGCTGTGCCTTACAGAGGAAAAAGCAGAAGGAATGACACTACCTTGTGACACCTGTCCGCTATGTCGCGCTTCCCTTCATAAGCACGGCGGAGCGCCGACAGACCGATTGGACGGACGTACCCACCTGCCGTCCTTGGGAAACGTAGGCTTATAAAGAATCCTAACACGGCGGAGCCGGAAAAGTCTCTCCCGAGGGGAAAAGCCCCATCATTCATGCATGGCCAAAAAAGACGACAATGGAAATAGAAAAATAATGTACTCTATTCCATGCCCGGTCTGGGGCAATCGTTTGCCCGGCTTAAAGCGGTCATTTACCCAGCTTAAAGCAACCGTTTGCCCAGTTTAAAGCAATCATTTGTCCAGCTTGAAGCAACCGTTTGCCCAGCTTAAAATTCCTGCATGCCCTGGCCGGACAATGGTGCCGGGCCAAATGAGTATTCCCCCGGGGAGGCTCAACAATAAAATGGGAGCAAATACAATGTCATCCCGGCCTTGAGCCGGGATCCATGGTCGCACAGGGAACATAATGTGGATCCCGCATCAAGGGCGGGATGACCCGATGTCAGCACTTCTTCCTGTTCAGTCTCCTCGCTTCGGCTATACTGCGATGGCCTTGTCTTTCTTCAGCAGCAGGAAGAAGCTCGACATCATCTCCTTCGACGAGGCCCGCATGTAGCGCTGGAACGCCTGCATGGAGCGGTGGCCCGAAAGCGTCATGATGTAGTTGGCCGGATAGCCCCGCTTGTAAAGATTGGTCACGCAGCTGCGCCGGGCCGTGTGGAAACTGATCAGCCTGTATTTGGGGGCGGTGTGTAGTGTGGCCCTGCCGCCTCTCACTTCCCGGTAGCTCACCGTCTCGTCCAGGCGGCTGCGTTCGGCCAGCAGGCGGATGATGCGGTTGGCCTTCGCCTTGTCTATCACGGGAAAGCCCTCCCGCCGGTAACGGCCGACGAGCGGAGCAATCTCCTTCAGGATGGGTATCGTCACCTTTTCTTTGGTCTTGGTCTGGTAGAGTGAAATGACTCCCTTGTCGATCTCCGCTTCGTTCAGCCGCCTCAGGTCGCTGAAGCGGAGGGCCGTATAGCAGGCGATGACAAACATGTCCCTCACCTCGCGCTCCGCCCCGCCGCGGGTTTCGACGGCCGCCAGCTTGCTGATTTCCTCCTCGCGCAGATACACCGGCCCGCTCACGTCGGCCGGCAGCGACGTCTGCACCCGCCTGAAGTAGTCGTTGCTTGTCATCTCGTTGTCATAAGCGCGGTGCAGCAGATTTTTTACGACTTTCAGCGTGTTGACCACCGTGTTCTCCGTGTAGTTCTTCTCCAGGTGCTTCCCGAACCGGTATTTGTAAAGATAATTGGTAAAGTCCGCAAAGAATCTGCGATCGAAGTCCTCGAACGACCCGATGGGCACCTTGCGTGTCCGGTTATAGTCTTCCAGTCGTCCCAGGGCGGTCAGATAGGTGTTCTTCGAATTCTCGTTGCCGCGCCTCCCCCGGCGGTTCACCTCCTTCACATAGTCCTCCGCCAGCTGCCGGAGGTAGAGCAGCGGATGTCCGTTCCGGTCGGCCAGGCTCCTCGTCTCTCCCACGACATGCCTCAGCACGCTCTCCGTCAAATACTCTCCGCGCGCCGCCAGACGTTCGTCGGTATCGTCCACCGCCTGCTCCAGGCGGTCTATCTGGCGGTTGATGTGTTCCAGCAATTCACGGTCCCTTCTGCTGACCCTCCCGTCGGGCCTGCAGCGGTAGGCGGCCTTGTCCCAGAAGCGCGGTTTCACCCGCAGCCCCGTGTAGAGCCTCACCCGCCGTCCGGACAGGGTCATCACCAGCATGACTTGTGTCAGCTTCTCCGCATCTCGCGTTTGTTTCAGGTTGAAGTGCATCTTCAGTTCGCAGCCGCACTTCGTGTACAACATGTTTCCTTTCATAATTTAAGATTTGAAAATGTATGGATGGCAAAGATATGGCCTGCATCTGTGTCCGCGTGTATCATGCGGGACAGGATATTCCTGCTGCATCCCATGGTCTCGTGGACAGGCTGGCACGCCTGACAAAAAACATCAGGCGCATCCCTTCAACCCGCGATTGTTTACAGTCTGCTATTTTTGTTCCTTCCAGCTTACAGATATATCAATCGGAGAGGTGTAGCTTTATAGGGTTCCACGTAAAGCTTTACGATGCCTGATGCAAAGCTTTACGAAGCCCGATGCAAAGCTTTGCAATGCGCCACGCAAAGCATTGCATATTTACGGCCAAAATGTTAACGGACGTTATCGACTTTTTGACCAAGGTCTCAGATAAAGACAGGAGGACGAAGAAACGGCATCCTTACAAATTCCAAAGAAAAACCTGCGAAGGTTTGACACCTCCCTGTAACAATCCCTCATGGCAGAAAACGGGAATCCAAACAGAAGCCCGTGACAAGTGGAGAAAATATGGTAACAGGACATAAACAATCTGTTGCAACGATAGAAATCCACATACCTTACATGCACTTTACATAGCGTCAAAAGGCATTTCTGACATAATCGGCCAAAGCATCTGAATGCCATTGAAAAAACATATTTTTAATTCACGAAAGAAAAATGCACATTTTTGTTTGCAATTCCAGAGAAAAGCTATATCTTTGACGCTACAAAAGGCTTAAGGATTTTGACTAAACAAAAAAGATGGCAGTAAAGAATGAAAATGAAGAAAGGAGGTAATGTGAAAACAGAATACTTAACAGCCGGTGGCTCGCTGACAAACGGAAGCCCCAGAACGTTAAAAAGCCGTCCATCTGAGTCCCTAAGTACAAAAAAAAGGTTTTTTATTTTGTATTTAGGAAATTTGTTTGTTACTTTGCAGCCATAAATGTGCCCTGTAGTGTGCTGTGAAAGGGGGTGGTAAAGAAAGCGGGGAGGTGTGAAAACGTATATATATAATAAGGTGTAGACGGACAGTGGAAAGCCTGATGAAACCTTGACAAAATGGAAACCAACAAGTAATGGAAAAAGAATACGAACATTTATTTACTAACATTTAAAAACTAACGATTATGGAAATGGAAAAGTTTTATGTAGCTCCCGAGGTGGAAATCTTGGAAGTGGAAGTGGAAAAAGGATTTGAAGGCTCATTTGTAATCCCGCCTCAAGATTAATGTAAATTACTAAAAATAAATTCTTATTACGTATGAAAAGATTTTTATTTAGTGCAGCCATTCTGACAGCAATGTTAGCTTCCTGCACAGACGAAAATTTCGAAACTGCGAACAATGGACAAGCAGTCCAGGACCGTACGCAGATTAACTTGACATTACAGAATGACGGGGCTACAACCCGCATTGACATGGCTGGTGAAACAGGCATGAAGTTTGATGCAAATGACAAGCTGGGTGCTGTATTGGTCGATCAAGGTGTTAAAACCAATGCGGAGGGAAAGTATATTGTAAATTGGGGAATTTCTGACTCTCATGCAGGCAACAACAAATGGAACAATACGGGTGACTATAGCTTTACCACTGAAGGAACCACGTCTATTGGTGCATGGTTGTTCTACTCACGTTACAACGAAGACATGTCTGTCAATCGTAATGGCGTAGAGTATACATTCCCCCAGATTCAGGAATATGCCCCCGACTATCAGTGGATTGCCAACAACAACGTAAACTTTGTCGTTTCACCGATTTATCGTATCGATGGATATGAAGGACAAGAGATTCAAATTCCGGTTAAAAATCAATCTATCCATACGTCTGTAAAGCTGAACCTTCAGTTGCCGAGTACGGTGAAGGAAGTTCAGAAAATCGTTCTGACTGCGAAAGATGCCACTGGAATGCCTGTTGAATTCCCGACAAAAGGACGTATTCTCAACACGAAGATGGAGGCAGCAGGTGCTGTCGCCAACTTGCTGACAGACGCAAACAATGCATCTTATGATCCGACTTATGGTTTGTTACGCCATGCATACAACAGCGAATATGAAGATATGGTAATAGCTGCAAATAAGGCAGCTGCTGCATTCCGTAACGATGACGTTGATTTGGCGACAATTACAGATACGGAACTGGGTACGAAATATGTAGCTATCTCTGAAGCTGTAGGTGAAAATAAAAAGGACTTTCTGGTATTGGATTGCGTAGACAATCATAGCGACGAAGCTGCTCCCGGTGTAGCTGTAACAGGCGGTAAATTCACGTCTTACATGCTGATTCCTGCCGGTATCTATCAATCCATTACATTGTATGTTTACACAAACGACGGTATCTATGTAAAAGAAGTGAAAGAACGTGATGCTGCAGTGGAGAAAACTGATGCAAACAAACTTAAAGATGGCAGCAAGAACATTCTGCTCCGTCGTCATACCCGTGTCAACTTGGCCAATATTACCAAGAAGGCTTCTGAAGTTGAAGACGCAGCCATCAAGATTGAAGATAGAAAAACTGCTGAAGAAGTTGCTCTGGCATTGGGTGGCGTAGTGGTAACCAAGACTGCCGACCTGATTGCTGCTATTCAGGGTGCACAGCAGAAAGTCGTTGACTTCCAGGTTGTAAACCAGGCTGCACAAAACTTTGGCAGCGACGAAGCCGTTCCCGAACATTCTACCAGAATCAACAAAGCTGTGGCAGACGCTGTATTGGCAAAATGGAGCGATGCACGTACCGGTAATGTTAAACTGAATTTCTTGAATGCCAAGATGGAAATCGTAGGTGATGAGACTCCTTATGACCTTGTTGCCATGACTTTCCAGAAAGGTAGCAAGCTGACTACGGGCAGCGTCAATGTAGCTGAACAGGTATTCTTTGGAAACGACTCCTTCGATGTAATGAGTGGTGCAACTGCTAACTTCACAAAGGGTGCCAAGAATAATCTTGTTGCATACAACATTGATAGCCAGTCATCAACCATTACCAATGAAGGTACGGTTAACTTCACAGGCTATGCAAAGATGGGAGTTATCGTCAACAAGAATGGTGGTGTAGTAAACGTGGATCAGACTCTGAATGTTCTTGATAACATGAAGAACTATGAGGCTATAAATGTCAATGAAAAAGGCGAACTGACCGTAAACAATCTGACAAACGTTGGAAGTGAAGGTAACGTTACATATAATGCAACCGTTGTCAACAACAACCTCCTGACTTTTGAAGGTGTAGGTAGAAATAGTGGTGTAATCACCAACAACAAGAAAGTAGAAATTGAATGTGGTGAGTCTACGAGACGGGGAATGTTCACCAACCTTGCACAGGGCGAAATCATTAATGCTGAAGGTGCAACGTTCATCGCTCAAAAGACTGGTACAATGACTAATGAAATGCGTGGTACGATTACCAATGCCGGTGAACTTTACTGTATTATTGAAGGAGATGCAATGGGACAGATTAACAACTATGGTACCATTGTTGCCGAAACAGGTGCACTGACCTACATTACTAATAATCAAGTGACTGAGACTCAATCAGACGCTGATTTGAAGAAAGACGATATCGACGAGACGAACATCGGTCGTATTATCTTGAAAGAACGTGGTTCTAACATGAGCGTTTCTACAGCCAACATGCAAGGTATCATTGAATATACACTGCCTGTGAATACAAACAAATGGACACCGCAGGACGGCGATAAGTTCAACAAACTGATTCTTGAAAATACAGTAAATGGAAATGGAAATCCTGTAGACTTGACAGCATTGAATGGTGTTACTGGTGAAGACGGTATTACCAAAGTTATTTCTGTAGAATTGTCAGGAAACAGCTACGTTAAATTCGCCGAAGGTCAAGCATTGAAGGAACTGATTATCGACGGAAACATCAATGTCCTGGGACAAAAAGTAAGTACGGCTATTCTCCGTGTAATGGAAGGCGACAAGCTTACTATTCCTACCAATAATGTGTTTGGTGTGTATAGTTTCAAAGATGAGACTGGTAATGCAGTGGATTTTGAAAAACAAAATCTTTATATCAATAACCATGCTACCATTTTGGTTGGTGGACGTTTCTATACTCGACTTCCTCAATCAATTACTTCTGAGGGTGGTGAATTTGCATCCGGTGCTGGTGAAGAAGCATATATATTCGATTCAGAAGATAACTCATGGAAAAAGTCTGTAGCTCAACCATAAGTAGAATTCTTTAAAAGGAGAGTAACATGTTTTGCTTTCCCGATTTATGGAAATAGACACAAGGAGGATGTATCTTGGATGCATCCTCCTTTTGTCGTTTTATTTGCTTCTTACTTGAAAAATCGCACCTTTGTTCCACTAACATGATACATCACCGCCATGAAGAGACTACCCTACGGACTTTTTCTTCCTGCTGCGCCCCCGCCGTTTCGGCAAGTCCCTGTTTATAGCAATGCTGGAGGCCTACTACAGCGTGGACTACCGGTCGAGGTCCGACGAGCTGTACATCGGGCAGCATCCCTCGCTGTCGCGCAACAAGTATCTGGCGCTCTGGTTCAACTTCTCGGAAGTCACCTCTAATCCCGACGAGGTGGAGCGGTCATTCAAGGCCTACTGCAATGCTGCCATTATTCGGTAGGATGGTCGGACAAGTATCCTTGCCGGTACTGGAGAGCAGGGATTGCCGGAGGGAGAAGAAACTCCTCAGAACCCTGCCACAAACTCGTCGAAACTGATGTCGGTGATGCCGATCTTTTCTTTGAGGCGCATCTTCTTGCGCGAGATGCTTCCCTTGGCGATGTGGTAGATTTCTGCCAGCACGGCCAGGGGAAGTTCCATTTTTACCAGGCAGCAGAAGTCAATCTCTTCGTCGTTCAGCTGGGGCCAGGCGGCCTTGAGGCGGCGGGTGAAGCCGTCGAAGCAGGCGTCGGTGTTGTTGCGCAGGGTCTGCCAGTCGTCGTCTGAGAGGTGGAGGGCACCCGTGGCCGTGCGGCTGCGCATCAGTAGGGGGATGGTGATTTCGTTCAGCTGCTTGAAGTATTCCACCTTCTGTACCAGCTGGCTTTTCTCGAGCTGTTCCTTGGCTTCCTGCTCGCGCAGGCAGCGTATCTCGGCTTCCTGTCGGGACAGCCGGGCTTGCATCAGGTCGCGCTGGAGCCGTGCCTGCCGGCGGCGGGTGAAGATGTAGTGGGCTCCCCACAGGATGATGAGCACGAAGACCACGGCGGCCAGGCGGTAGACTTGCAGCAGGCGGTGCGTCAGCTGGCGTTCTCCTTCTTCGATCTGTTGCTGCTGCTGGCGGTATTCGCGGATGGCGTGCATCTTGTCCAGCAGCTCGGCCCGCTTGTCGGCCTCGAGTGAGTCGCGGTAGCGCACATGTTCGCGCAGAAAGTCGTACGCTTTCTGCTGCTTGCCACGGTGGTGGAGGGTCTCGGACATGTAGCGGTAGGCTTCCGCCTTGCGGCGCAATGGGAACATTTCGGCTATCGTGCGGAAATAGTAGAGGGCCGAATCGTGGTGGGCCAGGTGGAAGCGGATGCCCTTGTCCAGTGCCCGGTAGTAGCTCTGGCGGCCTGCGCCGACGGCAACGGCCTGCTCGATGTCGGCCAGGGCGGAGTCAGGTTGTTCCATATAAAGATGTACGATGGCCATCTCGGCCAGCAGTTCGGCCTTGTGCGGGGGAGGGGCGGCGCCGACAAAACGCCCGGCCCGGTGGAGTTCGTCCATCGCCCGCGCAAATTCCTTCCGGGTCTTGAAGTGGCGGTTGCGGATGAGGCCGATGCGTACCAGCATCAGGCTGTCCTGCTCTTCCAGTGCCAGCGCGAGGGCGTGGTCCAGCAGGGACGTTTCCCGTTCGGCGAAGTGATTGAAGCGGCAGAGATCGGCCTGAGCAATGTCCAGTTCCATGCGCAGGCGGGGACGGGCATCGGCGGGCAGGTATTGGCGGCTTTTCTCGTAGCACTCCTGTGCCCGTAGCAGGAAGTAGTCCTGATGTAGCTTGCGCCCCTGGAGAAAATAGAGGAGGCTCGTGTGGAACGAATCGTCGGCGGCGATGGCCTGGTGGAGCCCCTGTTGGAGGAGGCTGTCGGGCAACAGGATGGAATCGTGCAGGGCGATGCTGTCCCAAAAGTCTTTTGGGAAGTCGTCGTGGCGATGGGTGCACGCGCCGAACCACGAGGCAAGCAGAAGGAATAGCAAAGGATACTTCATATAAAATGCAAATATATGCAGAACTTTCGGATAACCTACACTTTCCTGACTTTTTTGTTTTTCTACCCTTCTTTTTGCTCTTTTTGAGGGTTGGAAAGTGGATTGTACATCGGTTGTACAGCTGATGAAGCATTTATCTTTCTGAAATTCAAATATATGTGTCGTCGCTTGATGTACATCAGGTTTTCTTGTGCGCCTGCTGTATATCTTCTAATTTTGCCGCCGAAAGTCATCTCCGCAAGGGATGCGTGGAAAACGAACAGAAGAGAAACAACCTATATAATACGCTATTTGAGTTTTTTATGAAAGAGAGAGTTTTGTTATTGATTGTGTCCTTGTGTCTGGCCGCGGGAGTGCTCCAGGCACAGACGAAGCAAGTGGAAGGAATCGTCACTTCCGCTGAAGACGGCCAACCCGTCATCGGAGCTTCGGTGTTGGTGAAAGGTGCCTCGCAAGGCACCATCACCGACGTTGACGGTAAGTTTGTATTGAACGGCGTGCCGGCTTCGGCCAAGATGCTGGTCATTTCGTTTGTAGGCATGAAGACGCGCGAAGTAGCCATTGCGCCGCGTGTGGAAGTGGTACTCGAAAGCGACCAGCAGGTACTGGACGAAGTGCTCGTGACGGTGGCCTACGGCACGGCCAAGCGTTCGTCGCTCACGGGTGCCATCTCATCGGTAGACCAGTCGAAGATTGAGCTAAGACCCACGTCGAGCGTCACTTCCGCCCTGGAGGGCAGCACTTCGGGCGTACAGATCAACAACACGTATGGAGCTCCGGGCAGTGCTCCCGATATCCGCATCCGCGGTATCGGCACGGTGAACGGCTCCAGTTCGCCCCTTTATGTGGTGGACGGCGTACCCTTCAGCGGAAGCATCGCCGACATCAATCCGGCCGATATCGAGAGCCTGTCGGTGCTGAAGGATGCCGCTTCGTGCGCCCTCTACGGCAACCGTGCTTCGAACGGTGTCATCCTCATCACCACCAAGAAAGGTACGGCCGGCAAACTGAGCTTCGACCTCAAGGTGAACCAGGGCGTCTACACGCGCGGCATCAAGGAATATGCCCGCACCGACGCGCGCCAGTTCATGGAAGCCAGCTGGCAGAACCTGCGTAACGCCCGCATCTCGGCCGGCGACGCTCCCGACGTGGCGGCACGCTATGCCAGCGAAAACCTCATCAGCGAGCAGCTCTATCTGAACATCTTCAACAAGCCCGACAAGGATTTGTTCGATGCCAACGGCCGTTTGGCTGCGGGCGTGGAGATGCTGCCCGGCTATGCCGACGACCTCGACTGGTACAAGGCGGCCATCCGCAACGGTTACCGCCAGGAATACCTTTTCAGCGGCAATGCGGCCAACGAGAAGAGCGACTATTACTTCTCGCTGGGCTATCTCAGCGAGGACGGCTACGTGCGCAACTCCAGTTTCGACCGTCTGTCGGCCCGTGTATCGGTCAACCTCACGCCGGTGAAGTGGCTGAAGGCCGGTGTCAACCTGTCGGGCACTCACCAGAATTCGCAGATTACGGCGGGTGACGAAGGGGCCTCGTTTACGAACGCCTTCATGTACTGCCGCCAGATTGCCCCCATCTATCCGGTGCATCTGCACAACGCCGACGGCTCTTATCGTCTGACGGCCGACGGCCAGCGCCAGTACGACCCCGGTTACTACACCGACGACAAGGGAGTGGAGATAGCCACACGCAACCAGTATCAGGACCGCCACGTGGTGTGGGAGAACGAGCTGGACAAGAACCAGACCGTACGCAACACCCTGCAGGGCATCGCATACATGGATGTCAAGTTCCTGAAGGACTTCACCTTTACCGTGAAGGGCGACATGAACCTGAGCCAGTCCGATAACACGGCCTACGACAACGCCGTCATCGGCAACGGAAAAGGCAGTAACGGACGAGGGCTGCGTGTGATAGGCCGCTATAAGAGCTACACCTTCCAGCAGCAGCTGAAGTGGACGCACCTGTTCGGCGCTCATCTGCTGGACGTGCTGATGGCCCACGAAAACTATTCGTACAACTACGATTACCTGTACGGCTTCAAGACGTCGCAGATCTTCCCCGACCGTCCCAACTTCAACAACTTTACCGAAATCACCAGTCTGGACGGTTATGAAAGCAATTACCGGACGGAGAGCTATCTGGGCCGCGTTCGCTACAACTACCGCGACCGTTACAACCTGGAAGTGTCTTTCCGCCGCGACGGTTCGTCGCGCTTCCACCGCAACAACCGTTGGGGTAACTTCGGCAGTGTGGGTGCCAACTGGATTATCAGCGAGGAAGCCTTCATGAAGGATGTCCGCTGGGTGAACGACTTGAAGCTGCGTGCCAACTACGGACAGGTGGGCAACGATGCCGGAGCCGGATTCTATGGCTACATGAGCCTCTACGGCGTGGAGCAGAACGCCCACAAGGGTGCGCTCTATCTGACGCAGAACGATTCGTATGACCTGAAGTGGGAAACGGGCGAGGCTTATGGCGTGGCCGTCGAGGCACGCCTCTTCAACCGCTGGAACCTGAGCGTGGAGTACTTCGACAAGCGCAACAAGGACCTGCTGTTCGACATCTACCTGCCCCTGTCGGCGGGAGGAACGTCCTCCGGCGCGGCCGAGGCTACAGTGACCCGCAACCTGGGCACCATCTCCAACCGCGGCATCGAGGTCAATACGGACATCGACGTGTTCCGCAACCGCAACTGGACTTTCAACATAGCAGCCAATGCCACTTATCTGAAAAACAAGATCGTGAAGCTGCCCGACCAGAACAAGGACGGTATCATCTCCGGTGCCTACAAGATTGTAGAGGGAAGAAGCCGTTACGAATTCTACACCTACACCTTCGAGGGTGTGGACCAGCTGACGGGCAACTCGCTCTACAAAGCCAATCTGGACGACTATTTCGTCACACTGCCCGACGGCACCACGCTGGGCAACAAGCAGAGCGGCATTGACATCACCAAAAAGGCGACGGTTATAGGCGGAGTGCCTTACGTCACCAACACCACCTACGGCCAGCGGGAGTTCCACGGGTCGGCCCTGCCCACGGTCTATGGCAGTTTGACGGGGACCATCGGCTACAAGTCGTTCACTCTCTCTGCTCTCTTCACGTATTCGTTGGGCGGCAAGACGATGGACGGTGTCTACCAGTCGCTGATGTCGACCGGCACCAGCCCCGGCAACTACCATGCCGACATCATGCAGTCGTGGATGCAGGCTCCCGAGGGGATGGACGAGAATTCGCCAAACCGCATCAAGAAGGACGGCATACCGCAAATCAACAGTACGCTGAGTTCGGACAACAATGCCGTCTCTTCCCGCTGGCTCACTTCGGCCGACTACCTCGTGGTGAAGAACCTGACCCTGGCCTACCGCCTGCCGCAGGCGTGGGTAGAGCACATGGGGCTGCAGAGCGTGGGCCTGAACGTCAGCTGCGAGAACCTCTGGACCTTCGCCGCCCGTCAGGGCATGAATCCCCAGCAGTCGTTTGCCGGCGGTCAGGGCAACTACCTGGTGACACCGCGCATCTTCTCCGTGGGAGTGAGTGTGAAATTGTAAACCATATCCGATTAAAACGAAACGTATGAAACTGAAAAATCTACTCTACATATCCGTCGGCGCGGCTCTGCTTACTGCCTGCTCGGCCGACTACCTCGACACCCTGCCTCAGGCGTCCACCGACACGGGAACCGTCTTCGAGACAACTGAAAACGCCCGCCTGGCCGTCAACGGACTCTGCCTGATGATGACCCAGCAGTACCTGGGGCAGCAGGGCTTCAACGGCGAAGGCACCATCAAGACCCTGTATGGCAACTATACGGGCAACGACTTCCAGAAGTGCAACCTGACGGGGTGGGCCCCCATTATCAATCCCACCACGTACCTGGAGCGCAACTCGGTGCTCTACTGCTACTACCCCTGGTTCTACTATTACAAGCTGATAGGCAATGCCAACCGCATCGTGGTCAACATCGACCATGCCGCAGGCACGGAGGCCGAGCGCCTCTTCATCCGCGCGCAGGCGCTCACCGTCCGTGCCTATGCCTATCTGATGCTCAGCCAGCTCTACTGCCATCGCTGGACGGACAGCCGTCAGGGAGCTTCGCGCGGCCTGCCGCTGAGGCTCGACACTTCGGACGGCGATCTGCCCGCCTCGACGCTGGCTCAGGTCTATACACAAATCTATACCGACCTCGACGCGGCCGTCGACGCCTATACCCGCAGCGGCCTGTCGCGCGACCGTGGCGACAACTACAGCCCTGACCAGGCCGTAGCCTATGCCACCTATGCCCGCGCCGCCCTGACGCGTGAAGACTGGGCTACTGCTGCCAAGTATGCCGCCCTGGCCCGCAAGGACTATCCGCTGATGAGCAACGCCGACTACGTGGACGGCGGCTTCAGCACCCCGAACAGTGAATGGATCTGGAGCAGCTACAGCGCCCCCGACCAGACGCTCTACTACTTCTCCTTCTTCGCCTATCAGGGCAGCAACTCCAGTGCCAGCATCTGCCGTACCTATCCCTGCGCCATCAGCAAGGAGCTTTACGACCGCATCCCCGCGACCGACGTGCGCCGCCAGATGTTCCTGGCCCCGGTTGAAGGCGATGCCTACAATACCACCAACGGTCGTGTCACCGCCGGTCCTCTGCTGGAGCGTGCGCGCCGCGACTATGCCGACAAGCTGTATGGCACGAGCCTCATCTATGCCTACATGCAGTTCAAGTTCCTCTGCACCGGCCAGCCCGGCATCGGCCAGCTCAACCACTTCCGCTCGTCGGAGATGTACCTCATTGAGGCCGAGGCCGACTGCCACCTCGACGGCAAGGACACTGAGGCACAGGCTCTGCTGAAGGCGCTGGTGAAGGACAGCGGGCGCGACCCGCAGTACACCTGCACCAAGACGGGCGCCGATCTCCTGGCCGAGGTGAAGCTCTACCGCCGCATCGAGCTTTGGGGCGAAGGCTTCGACTGGTTCGACCTGAAGCGCTGGCGTGAACCGCTGGTTCGCCACGCCCATCCCCAGGGCAGCTTCCATCCCCAGTTTGCCGTCAGCGTTCAGCCCGAGGAGGCCAACCAGTGGACGTGGGTCTATCCCGCCAAGGAAGTGGACTACAACGGCGCGTTGGACAGCTACATCGAGTGAGAATCTCTTTACCCTAACCAATTTCATATTTTTCTTCATCTATTCTCTCTGATGTCAGGTCGGGAGGCCCGGTTTCTGTGGAAGCCGGCGCTTCCCGGCCTTCCTTTATATGTGGCTGCTATCCTTTCATTTCTTTCCGGCTACTGATACATACCTTGTTGTCTTCTCTGTTTTTCTTATAGATTAACTGCCGGAAGGAGGAACTTTCCAGCCGATAGGAAGAAGGTTTGAGGTACATTCCCGAGTGTATGGACACGATTTCCTGTGAAATCCTTGCAGATTCCAGGGATTATTATGATTTTTGCGATGAAGTTGTGCATCAACAGGCAGATAGCCATCAATGACTTGCCTGCAACCAGTTTGCTGGAAAGCCAATGATGCGTACAATTTGCTTATTTGCTGATAGTTGAAAGTTTAAATCAAACAATGGTTCATACAATAAAACAAATCGCACCATGAAGCTGTATAAATTAACTTTAGGTCACATCATGGCCGTATTATTTTCACTGACAAGCATCACAATGCTGGCACAATCACGGGTGCAGTCCGTATCCTTTGCAGGGAATGCTTATGTTACCCAACGTGCCGATAAGGTCCGTATATCGGATAACGGCGTGGAAAACTGGAGTAGTCCCCAGACCACTGTCAGCGCATACTTTCATATCGACAAGCCGCAGATCATTACTTTGTCGCTTCAAGGCAAGGGGCACGCCACGATGCGCATGATATGCAACGGTAAGGAACAGGATGTCAGGTTCGATAACGATGAACCGACCATTGCCGGCAATATGAAAGTCAAGATCAGTGAGCCAGGTTATGTCCAGGTGGACCTCAAAGGAAAGAAACGTGATGGCGGGAACTTTGCCAACATTACCGACCTGATGGTTGCATACGCAGATGGCAAAGTGACCTGTGTACACGATTTCTCTAACTACTGGGGACGCCGCGGCCCGTCTGTACACTTGGGTTATACGCTGCCGCAGGGGAATGATTATGAATGGTTCTATAACGAAGTGACCGTTCCGCAGGATGGTGAAGTGATGCATAGCTACTATATGGTGGCAGGCTTTGGCGAAGGATATTTTGGCATGCAATATAACTCAAAGGCAGAGCGGCGCATCCTCTTTTCCGTGTGGAGCCCGTTTGACACACAAGCCCCGCGCAATATTCCCGAAGACCAGCGCATCCGCATGCTGCGCCGTGGCGATGGAGTGCGAATCGGAGAGTTTGGCAATGAGGGCTCGGGCGGCCAAAGTTTTATGAATTATCCCTGGAAAGCTGGTACGACATACCCGTTCCTGATGCATGTACGTCCCGATGGAAAGGGAAACACGATATACACGGCCTACTTCTATGCCATGGAGGAGGGACAGTGGCGTCTCATTGCAGAGTTCCTGCGTCCACAAACCGACACCTGGTACACCCATCCCCATTCTTTCCTGGAAAACTTCAATCCGGAGCAAGGCTATCTGACGCGCAAGGTGCAGTTTCAGAACCAATGGGCACGTACGACGGACGGCCGTTGGGTGCGTCCCTTGCATGCGACCTTTACCAACGACGGCACTGCACAAGCCGGTGTGCGTCTGGACTATGCAGGTGGACAAACTGCTGACGGAAAGGCGCTGTTCCTGAAAATGGGTGGCTTCTTCAACGGGAATGTCCAGGCAGGTACGCACTTCCCTTTACCTGCTTACGACAACACACAGCCCCCACAGATTGATTGGGAGGCTCTGGAAAAACTTGGAAAAACGGAGTAAATGCATCGTTGCGTTCCCTGCAAAATCGGGGAGAATGATGCGGACGGCATAATCATCATGCAATGTCATCCTAAACGAAGTGAAGAATAACATTGCATGATGATAAAACCCTGTTCGTTTTTGATACAACCTGCTTGCATTGTTTCATTCAATTGACAAGAGGAGGCCTCCTATATCACTTCAATCCTTATCTTGCAATCTCTTTTACCTTGCAAAATGGAATGGCAGAGTGTGACATTGAATTTCAGTTCTTTCCAAAGGTATTGCATGGAATAAATGACACTTTGACGGGAACATTCACAGAGTAAAGGCGTAGTGATATAACCCTTCTTGCACAAATGGCAGGTGCATTCCAGGAAAGTAAGATAATAGACGCGGCCTTTTTCTACGACCTCGCCTTTTACTCCCGGCAATTCATTCGCTAACTGAAAGAAAACATCCATGTTCCCTTTGGCATCTTCGTAGAGCTTTCTGTAAATGGAAAGCGTACCGCCATTCACACAATTCTTGCTACATTCTGAAAAGAAAGCAGCCCGCTGTTCCGATGAAAGCCGGGCTATACCTTTCTCAAATCCTTTGAACCAATCCGACAGTTCCATATTATATATTAATGTCTTTATTCATTTTTGTCACTTTCGATGCATTCCTTTTAGCCGCTGCCATGCTTGGGGTAAATTCCTTTTATACGGCGTTCGTCACACGCAGTAGCCGATGTTAAACACGACTTCATGGTTTAATAACAGATATAACACCCCGTTCTTCAAATTTATCTTCTTTTAATGGTTTGACATTTACGTTTGGTCATCTCTTCAGCAAAGGCCTGTTCACTATGTTCCTTGATATAGCGGATGCAAGCGTAACGGTCAGAATTAAACAGGAATGCGAATGTTTTGCCTATCCAATTGGAAAACCATTTGCATTCCCTGACATCATGAGAGCATTCAGCACAAGACTTGAACTTGTTTTCTTGGCAACATGAACGGATTTTGCACCAAGTAGCCTTTTCATTATGTTTGCATCCGGGACATTTTTCTGTCAGGAACTTACGGCAAGCTCCGCAATAAAGACCGCAAGCAGCTATGTTTTGAGTGTCTGGTACAATTGTTTTCATAGGCATCAGATGTTGGAGTGAGCGAATTCACCGTTTATCCAAAAGGTGGCTTCCGTACCGATGAAATGTAGAAGTACATAGTTGGGGTCACTTGCTCCACCGGGAAAATGATAAATGAACCAGTCCTGCCACATATCTTTGCGGACGGCATCATCCGTGACAATCTCTACTGTACCACGCAGGGCAACGCCATCTCCGTAATGGTCATAGCAAAGACCTGCCTTGTTGTTCGTCTTGAAATCGTTCACCTTTACGGAGTCTGCGCTTGTTGCCATCCAAACCTCATGGAAGCCCTTTGCTCCTATCTTGGACATCTGCACAGGGCGAGGATATCCGTAGGCGTCGATGGAAGCGACGGTCACGTTTTCGCATTGGGCAAGCAAGTGCGTTGCTTTCTCCGTCAGTATCCGTTCGTCTTTCACTTTCCATCGTTTCAAGTGCGGGAAGTGCCGGAGCATTTGTTCTTTCGCTTGTATGGGAGTCAACTTGCACCCCGTCTGCGTATTCCATTGGTCTAAGAATTGCAGACAGAACTCTATCATTTGGCTCATCGTGAACTCTTGGGTGAATTCTCCGTTTTTGTAGCAATAAGTGCAATAATCCTCACTACGGCTTCCATCGGTATTTGTTCCTCTGTTCTCGTCAGTCAGAGGCATACCGCAGCTTTGACAAAATTGTTGTTCCATATTGATTTAAATATATCTTTCACAAAGATAATCTTTCTGTAACAGATTCCAAGGGGGCAGTCTTTCTATTTCACGAAAAGTAATATCATAATGCGATATTGGGAGGCTATTGACTGATTGTAGGTGAAAATTCCAAGGTTTTTCCAAACTTTTTTTGTAAATCTGTATAAGGAATATACCTCTTTGAAATCAAAAGAGTTAGAAGAATTACCTCGTTTTCGGGTAATGAGTTGGCAACCGTTCTAATTGCCGTGGTCTGCATCGCTTTGCTTGTTCGGGAAACTCTTACGGTACAAAGGTATGAAAAATATTCAGACTGAAAGGATCATTCCAAAAATTATTTTAGTCAGAATATTGAGCATTCATCCTTATGCAGTCTTGGTTGGAAGCAATTAACGAACAAGGAAGCCACGGTAAAGGCAACTCCTACTCCTACCACGCCTGCCCATCCGTAATGTTGCCAAAACAGACCTGAAACGAACGTACCAGCAGAACCGCCCAGAAAGTAGATGGTCATATAAACGGTATTGACTCGGTTGATGGCGGATGCGTCAAGGGAGACCACGCTGGTCTGATTTGACAAATGGATGCATTGCATTCCTGCATCAATCAAAAGGATGGCGATTATCATCCACAAGTAGCTGTCATTTCCAAAAAATGCCAACAACCATGCAGCCAAGATAACACATCCCCCGACAATGGAGAAGAACCTTACGCCGTACTTCTGGATATAGCCGCTAATGAATACAACCGTAGACGCACCTGCCAATCCGCACAAACCGAGTGCCCCGATAATATCGTCATCCGCAAAGAATGGCTCTTGCTTCATCCGGAAAGCAAGGCAACTCCACAACGCAAAGAACGAGCCATAAGCCAATGCCGCCCTCAACGAAGCGATACGCAAGTACGGGTATTTGGCAAGCAGACGCAACAAGGATTTCATCAGACCCGCATAATTTTCACGTGAACGAGCAGGCAGAACGGGAAGCATCTTGTAAATCATAAGAAAGCATCCGAGCATAAACACACAAGCCACAAAATAGACGGAACGCCATCCCCACATATCAGCCAGGAAACCACTTA
>ERZ780117.427-NODE-427-length-18015-cov-2.464031_pt1 | contig 18015 bp, 10 predicted proteins | sample MGYA00510985_ERZ780117 | MGnify/ENA primary metagenome ERZ780117 (study PRJEB29588, sample SAMEA2159553) | human gut metagenome | biome: human gut; feature: human-associated habitat; material: faeces | place: Denmark | collected 2008/2010 ...
ATGGACTCGGAGTACGGGGAATTCTTCGGGTCTTCCGTATGCTGGCTACACATGGTCTCTCCATGGTCGGAGGCAAACACGACAATGGTATTCTTGTCCAGCCCGAGTTCCTTCAAGGCATCAAGTATCTGACCGAAAGCACGGTCGACACCCGTCACAGAAGCAAAGTAGTAGCGTGCACTCTCTGCCTTGAGCATCTTGGAGTCGGCATTCGGACGGACGAGCAAGCTGTCCAGAGGCTGGTTTTTATAGAGATTGAAATCTTCCTCCATACAGTCGTCCAAAGAACGGTACGGACTATGGGGAGGATTCATGCCTACCATAATGAAGAAAGGTTTCTTCGGGTCGCGTACATTCCCCTCGTTCTTCAGATAAGACACCACCTTGCCCGATTCGTGTAACGGTGACCACTCGCGCGGGTCGTGGCGACGGCCTTCCGTATCCCAGTAATGCGGATTCTTGTGTTCGTCAAAGGTACCGTAAGAATACCAGTAATTGAACCCATGACGACGTTCTTTCGGCGTATAGGCATCCCATGCAGGTACACGGTCTTCCACATACTGTCCGGGACGTTCGGGGTCGTTGGGGGTAGGAAAGTCGGCATGCAGTTTGCCAAAGTAGGCACAGTCATATCCGGCATTGCAGAAAACATCACTCACACACACAGCATCCTCACGCAGGGAGCTGATGGGACGGCTCGAATTGCAATTCAATGGAATACCACTCTTATTAGGATACATTCCCGTCAACAGAGAACCACGGTGGGGACTGCTCAACGGGCAGTTGCTCATGGCAGATGTCAATACCACCGACTCCCGGGCAAAATCATTCAAGCGTGGGGTATGCACCGGGTCATTCCGAAAGTTCACTTTCTCGCGAAAACCTTCCTGGCCCCAGAACTCCATCGCCTGATTACGGTATTGGTCGGGAAAAACGTAAATGACATTCGGCTGGACGGATTGTTCCGCCTGCGGGGCTTTACAGCCCTGCAAGGCGAACAAACCTAAACCACCTAACAAAATATTTAATTGAGTTTTCATTTTTCCAAGTCTCTTTTACGCATCAATCCTTCCAGGAAGTAATAGTCGGCATAATTCAGCGGTACATCAATCTCCGCACCGTGAGGAATACTGCCCACAGAGTGCATCAGGATGAAGTTGCCGTTGGTACCCACCTTGGCACGGTAGGAAGGAGAAGCGAGGCTTTCCATAATCCGGTCGGCGGTTTCCTTGTATCCCTTATCCGGCAGATAAGTACTCAGCTCGTAAAGGGCGGACGCCGTGCAGGCAGCTGCCGAAGCATCGCGAGGTTCATTCGGGATATTGGGAGCATCGAAATCCCAGTAGGGAACCAAGTCTTCCGGAAGATTCTTGTTGTTGAAGATAAAGTTGTAGACCTTTTCAGCCTGTTCCAGGTATTTGGCATCGTGTGTATAGCGATAGCACATGGTATAGCCGTACAAGGCCCACGCTTGTCCACGTGCCCAAGCAGACTCGTCGGCATAGCCTTGTGCAGTCTGTCTCTTACGGACTTCACCGGTTTCGGGGTCATAATCCACCACATGATAGCAGCTGTTGTCCTCACGGAAATGGTTAGCCATAGTCGTATCGGCGTGCTTCCGGGCTATGTTATAGAAAGTGGAGTCGCCGGACAGCTTGGAAGCTTCGAACAGCAGTTCGAGGTTCATCATATTATCAATGATAACAGGGTATTTCCAACCACGACGCAAAAAATCCCAGCTCCGGATTACTCCAGTTACGGAACTAAAGCGGGTCGCCAATGATTGTGCCCCTTGATAAAGAACTTTCTTATAATCTTCATTTCCCGTAAGACGAAAACCATTACCATAACTACAATTTAACTGGAAACCGACATCATGATCATTGGTCACGTATTGAATGGGATCCAGCTTCAACGTATTCTTTTCGGCCAATGTCTTCACGGCTTCATTTTGAGTATACTCATAAATATACCAGAGTGAACCGGGATAAAACCCGCTACACCACCAATAAATTGTCGAAGATTTAAATGTGCTGTCCGAAGCTATGGACTGCGGTAAAGTAGTAACCTCCAAACGAGTATCCATTGTCAAATACTGCTGTTCAGCAACGGTAAATACACGTGCCGTCAATGCATCCATTGATTCCTGTTTCGAACACGAAATAAGGAAACCAATTAAACTTAATAAGAGCCATTTTTCTTTCATAAATCCTTTTTATAATTTAATTAATAAACAATTCATCTGATAAGATTTAATGTCACTTTCAACAAATTCTTCCTGTTTGCGAGAAGGTGGGTTTCAAAACCTACACGCATACTTCCCGGATTAGGTTCATCAAAAGCATGGAGAGGTTCATTGGACCAAAGTTTCATTTCAACATCACCTGGTGCAATCACGGTAAGCAACATTCGATGTCCATCCTTAGCCAATTCCATTTGATTCTTACCGATGATCTTTGCTTCAGCCGGTGTTACCATAATCCAAGTTACCAAAGCCTCTTTTTCTCCCGTAACCAGTTCATCTTTCACAATCAGATCATCTTCTTCATTCAGATAAATGATGCGGACAACTTTTTCCATATCATCAGCAAAAACGCTTATAAGATCTACTTCTGCCCCTTTCATATCTTCACTTTTATATATTCTGTTAATAGAAGCATAGCTATTCACTAAATGCCGCTTATTGTTTATCGTAAGCGTATTATGTGCCATATTACCAAGACGGAACACTCCCCACCGTTGTCCTTCTTGAGACTGATCCCATAAATTTATTCCTCTACTCTCCAGACTTAAGTAATTTTGCATTCCAAGATCTATCGCCCAGCGTATTCCCTTCCTTTCATAAATAAATGAACCGGCATCCATATGTGCATGAGAAGTTAGAGGAGAACCTCCTTTTACGGCCAAATAGCTATCCTCTTTACTATTCCATCCGCCACGATAAATAAAAACCGGAGTCTTTCCACTATTATGCCAGAAATGGCAGGAAGGCGGTTGTATATTACTCAAATCCTGATGAGCACAAAAAATCAACAGACAGGGCAATAAACGATCTTCTGCAAAACAAACTGAAGGATTCTCTAAATATTGATTTTCTAACCATAGTAAAGATAAATCCCCCATTTTCTTAGCAAACCAAAACATCATCATATTACATCTCACTCCATTAACAGCATCCGAAAAATTAAAGTATTCACCACTTGGAGCTGTCATAAATTCCATAAAGCGAGCTGATTCCAAAAAACCAGGATATTCGGACAATCCGGCATCCGTCCCCAATGCACTTTCAAGGGCAGCAATAAGTAACACCTGAAAACTGGTACCGTATCCCCAATAATGAAAGCCCTCCGGATATCCTCCGTCCGGTCCATAAGCCGATAAAGCTTTAGGATTAGTCAGCAAGCACCTCTCTATGATTTTTTTTGCCTTATCCGGCACATCCTCAAAAACTGCAAGTGCACCATACAATAAACCAGCATTACAAACAGAATTCCAATTAGAGGCTGCCCTGTAAAACCACTCATCAGGAGCAGCGGCATCCAAGCCTTTTTCTACAATTGCGTCACGTACTATAGAACGTGTTTCCGATTCCAAATACTCATAAAGCCAATCATAACCTATGGATAATGCCAACACCATTTCTCCCACATCCAAAAAGTGAGATGGATTCCAATCTGGAAAACGACTTACCGAAAGCATTTCTTGTGTCGCACGATAAGCATACTTTTCTTCCTTCGTCATACGATAGGCATATGAAAGATAGAAAATACGTTTTAATGCCAAACGGGAAACACTCAGCAACCGCTTCCCTTCCATAACTCGTTCCGCCATTTGTTGGATGAGTATCTCATCAGATTCTTCCAATATACGCTTATGAACCTTCAATAACGATGGAAACGTTGCTATTGATTTCTTTACAGCTTCTTCTCCTCCTTGCGTTAATAATAAACGAGGATGAGGGGTTATTCTTTCATAATCCACAAACTGCGCACACAGAACTAAAGAATAAAAAGCTAAAACTAACAATAAGATTATTCTCTGTAGACGAAATTTATAAAAAATGGATAAATATATCATCATATTAATTACTTAAAAGTTCAACAACATGGCAAATATCACAATATTATAGAATAATATAGAATCATTATCTGCAAAATCAACGGGAACGTTTTCCTTAACAAAAGCTAACTATCTTTCTGCACAAGGTATGCAAAAACATGTTTTTACATAGGAATAATCAACTATATAACAAGCTATTAACATCAAAAAACTACAAAATCGTTCCCGATGATTTTCATCATTCTTTGCATAAGTTATAATATTATTTCAGAGATTTGCAAGTGTAATCAAATGTATAACATAAAGCAAATCTAAAAAGAATAGAACAGAAACAATATTATTATCCAGCAATTTTGAGGTTGAAAATCATAAAGTTGCAATCTGTAAAGACTAATAAATATCTAAATACTAAATTATTATTCAGTTATATGAAAAACAATTCATCACATCCAGGCATGTGGCAGCAAGGTCACAAACGATGCTATCGTCTGGTCCAATCAGTAGCTCTGACTGCTTTGTTGGGCATTGGTACAGTACAAGCTGGTCAGCCCTTCATTACGACATCCCTTTCAATGCAGGTTCATAGTGTTGCTCCAGAACAACAAACGGGCAATATATCAATAAAAGGGCATGTAGTAGATAACAAGGGAGAAGTCCTCATTGGCGTTACTGTCATGGTAAAAGGTACCAATAACGGTGTCATCACAGATATGAATGGTAACTTTACCATTACCGCAAAAAACGGTCAAACACTGGTTCTTTCCTATATCGGATACAAAGATGTGGAAGTCAAAGTACAGCAAAGCAATCTAAACATTACAATGCAGGAAGACGCTCAAGCACTCGACGAAGTTGTAGTTATCGGATATGGTACAGCTAAAAAGAAGGATCTAACCGGTGCTATTTCAAACATTCGTCCGACCGACTTAAAAGCAGAAATGCCCCGTAATATGCACGACTTATTGCGTGCTAATGCTGCCGGTCTGAATATTTCAGTCAACAACGAAGCAAAAGGTGGCGGTGACTTCCTGATACGTGTTAAGGGTACTTTAAAAGCCGGTTCACAACCGTTACTTGTTGTAGACGGGGTTATTTATAATGGCGAACTTAGTGAATTGAACCCCAACGACATCATTTCAATTGACGTACTGAAAGATGCCAGTTCTGCTGCCGTATATGGTGCAAAAGCAGCAAACGGAGTCATTGCTATCACTACACAAAAAGGTATAGCAGGCAGTAAGCCAGTGATTAACGTCAATACAAGTTGGGGGTTGGTCACTCCTATTAAGAGCCGCAAACTCAGAAATGCCGAGCAATTTCTTGATTTCCGCCAAGCATACGAAATCGGTAGGCAAACGGATGAATACCTTGAACAATATCCGGGAATGTATACCGATCCAAGGAAACTTAATGGAATAGATAAAGTAGATTGGTATAATTATGACCAGAAGGATAAAGTTACGTCTGTATCAGAAGAAGAACTAATAACGAAATGGTTGTCACGTCTGGATCTATCTACCCCTGAAATCAATAATTATTTCAATGGTAAACTAACCAATTGGCAAGATTTGATGTTAAACAATGCAGTACAACAAAACTACAACGTCAGCATTAGCAAGAAAGGTGAAGATTACCAATACTATTGGTCTATTGGCTATATGGACAATGAAGGTATCAAAGATGGTGATGCATTTAGCCGTTTCACTACCCGCCTGAATCTGGAATCCAATGTTAGCAAGTATATCACAGTGGGACTGAATATGAACTTCTCCAGCCGTGACGAAAGCGCTATTGCTGTCGATACTAAAGCTCTGACATGGTTTTCTCCGTATTGTAGTAATGATGTTAACAATCCAGAAAGTGCCAACCAGCACTACCCTAATGGTTCAAACACCATCGCCAACCCATTCTATGACCGTAAATATACAGATAAGAAACAAGTATACATGAATCTGGATGGAACTATCTACGGGCGTCTGAATTTACCGTTCGGTTTCTCTTACCAGATGAACTTTACTCCGCGTTTGGCTTGGAACGAAAGCTTTGAGCACAAATCAGCCAAGAACGATGCCTGGGCAGGAGAAGGAGGCTCTTCCTTCCGCCAGCATAATAAAGCTTTCAACTGGCAGGTAGACAATGTTTTCAACTGGAAATATGAGTTCCTCGATAAACATAAAGTAGAAGCAACTTTCCTAGTCAATGCCGAAAAGTCACAAAGTTGGATGACTAAGAGCACTAACAAAGGATACAATCCAAGTGACGCATTAGGCTATCATGGTATCCACTTGGGCAACAATCCTACTGCATTGAGTACTGACCAATATACTACCGGCGATGCTTTGATGGGGCGTTTGTTCTACTCTTTTAGTAATAAGTATATGTTGACCGCTTCGGTTCGTCGTGACGGTTACTCAGCTTTCGGTATGATGAACCCACGTGCTACATTCCCTGCCATTGCCTTAGCATGGGTATTCACAGAAGAAAAATTCATGAAGAAAACCTCCTCATGGTTAAGCTATGGTAAATTACGTTTCTCTTGGGGTGAAAATGGTAATAGAGACATCGGTATCTACGCTGCCCTTGCAGAGTTAACCTCTAACCCAACTTGCTGGATCGATGGAAATGGCAAATTCTATACCACCACTTATACGTTGAACCAAAAAATGCCAAATAGCAAGTTAAAATGGGAACGTGCCAAATCATATAATATAGGTTTGGACTTCGGACTCTTCGGAGATATCTTAAGCGGTTCTATCGAAGTATACAAGAAAATGACCAATGATTTGCTCATGGACCGTGCCATCCCACCCATCACCGGTTTCAGCAAAGTATTGAGTAATATGGGACAACTCCAGAATACAGGTTTTGAATTGACATTGAATGCCAACATCATGAGACGCAAAAACTTTGAATGGAGTGCTACAGGTAACTTCTCACTCAACCGTCGTAAGATTAAACACTTATACGGTAACATGAAGAATATTCTTGATGCTGACGGTAATATCATCGGTCAGGTAGAAGACGATGATATCACTAACAAATGGTTTATTGGTGAGGACCCAGACCGCATTTGGGATTATGTAGGAGATGGTGTATGGCAACAAGATGAAGCTGAAGAAGCGGCAAAATACGGCTGCCAGCCTGGTGACTTTAAATATCTGGACTTCAACGAAAATGGGAAATTGGACCAGGATGACAAGAAACACCAGAAATATACAACCCCTCGTTTCCGTTGGACATTCCGTAACAACTTCCAATTGTTCAATGATCTGGATATTTCATTTATGTTGTACTCTTTATGGGGTCACTACGGTTCATATGCTGATGCCGCCAACAATAACTTCGATGCTTCTATCAGTTGCGGTTACGATCAGCCTTACTGGACACCAGAAAATCCGATTAATGACTATGCACGTATCGGTTCAAAGAACTTAGGAACACATTACGTAAACAAGTCATTTATCCGTTTGGACAACATCACAGTTTCATATCGCCTGCCACAAAAATGGACAAAAGTTGTAGGTATCCAAGATTTACGCTTCAATGCATCCATTCATAATGTAGCAGTCTTTGCTCCTCATTACGACGGTTGGGATCCTGAATCAAATAGCCCAATGGGAAGAACATTCAATTTCGGTATTAACTTTACACTCTAATTTGAAAGAACAATGAAAAAGAACAGAATATTCAAAACTATCAGTGCTGTCGCTTTATGTACGGTACTACTAACCGGATGTAGCGAAAGTTGGCTGGAACCTAAGCCCCTCTCTTTCCTCACTCCTGAAAATGCATATGTTGATGCTGACGGTCTGCTCACTTCTCTTGCAGCAGCCGAACGTTCCATGCGTCATGAATACTTTGGAAACGGAAGCGGATATACTTGTGAACTTATCTTCTCCGATCTCTGTATCAGCGGAACAACTGATAAAGCAGGGCCCTTGCAGGATATGGATCGCCAATTAATGCCGGATGCTAACTTTAATAATGCGGAAAACTCCTATTTGACATCGCACAACTGGGATGAGAACTGGAATCAAATAAAATATACAAATGTAGTACTTTCACGTATGAAAGATACTAAATTCGTCAATGAAGCAGAAAAAAACAAAGTATTGGGTACAGGTTACTTTCAGCGTTGTTACAGATACTGGCGACTGATCAACCAGTTCGGGGATGTCCCCTTCATTGATGTTGAAGTCACATACCCACGGTATGATTTTAATACATGTGATCGTTGGAGTATTTTACGTCGTATGAAAAAAGAACTGGAATTTGCATACCAATGGGTACCCGAGCAAGTAGACCGTGGACACACCACCAAATCGGCCTGTGGAGTACTGTTGATGAAAGTCTATATGTCATTGGGGGAATTCGACAATGCTATCAAAGTTGGAAATGAAATCGTAGCTAAACACCCACTGATGGTAAACCGTTTTACTTCCACTAAAAACAATCACCCCAACCTAATGTTTGATCTGCACAGTGTAGAAGCCAAAAGTGATCCGACCAATACAGAAGGTATATTATATGGTGTATCCGAACCGAATAATGCCAGTGGTACAGGCTCTGCAAAAACAGAAATCATGGCTAACTGTGTTCCTATGTGGAATAATAACGTAGTAAAAACTCCGAGTGGAAAAACAGGTTTCGCCGTCACTCCCGACAGCAAAGACGTTGCAGCCGGTATTGTGGAGGACGTGAATAAAACATATGGACGAGGCATTGCCCGTGTACGCCCCACCAACTACTTCCAATATACCATTTGGACAGAGAAGGAAAAAAATGACTTACGTGGCCGATACAACCACGATAGTTGGAGACGTATGGAAGACTTGATCTATAATGACCCGGCCCTGAAAAAAGCCAATGATCCCTGGTATGGAAAGAAAGCTGTAAAGCCTGTAAATATGTCTTGTGGCGATTCCATTCGTTGCTGGTTTTCATGGCCCCACTACAAAGTATATATTCCAGATCCAACAGCAGGTAGCGGTCAATGGAAAGGTGGTTCAAGTCCTATCTATCTAATGCGTAGTGCCGAAGTTTATCTGATGCTTGCCGAATGTTATTATTGGAAAGATAATCTGGGTGAAGCTGCCAACATGCTGAATGTAGTACGCAAACGTGCAGGTGCCGATCTGTTGACTGCTCAGGACATCAATATCGGTGAAATTCTGAATGAACGCGCACGTGAACTTTATTACGAAGAACATCGTCACATTACATTAGTTCGTATCGCTTATACATACGCACTGACAGGTAAACCTTGTGAGATATTCGACGGACGTATCTACAAAATGGAAAACTTATGTGGTCCGAAGGGTGCCAACAACTTGAAAGATGCCGGATACAATTTCTGGTTCGACTGGATCAGCCAACATAACAATTTTTACAACAAAGGTGTAAAGAACAGATTTGCTGAATACACTATGAGTGTTCATCACATGTTATGGCCTATTCCTAACAAAGATATCAGAGCCAACACCAATGGACACATTAATCAAAATAACGGTTATTTAGGCTGTGAAAATAATGTAACCCCCTTGCAGGTACCCGAAGAAGGCCAGTTCATGAAAGATTAATCGTGGATACCCACTTTTATAAAGGATTGCCCCTGCCACATAATATTTGTAGCAGGGGTAAATTTTATAATTTACAAAGAATAAAGATATGTACAAGCTTTTATATAACATTTCATTTGCCGAATTGAAAAGAAAATGGTTATTATTGTTAATAATCAATTTCTGTATAACACCCATAGAAATGCTGGCAAATTATAAGATTGAATCTTCCAATTATATTTTAAGAATAGCATCCAAAGATAAAGGAAGATTGCTGTTGCAAAACAAACAATCGGAGACATTGGTACAACTTGGCGAGCTGAAACTTGGCCGGTGGCCTCAACTTGAACTCGAAAACAATTGCAAGTATGAAATAATAGAAGTGGATGAGGCAAGTGCCATTCGTATCAATTATTTTTTTTCTCCATCAGTACCGACTTCGATGAAACTTACAGGTACATTCATAGTACACCAAGACCGAGTGGACGTACAGTATTTGCTTTCAGGAGTTCCCGAAAAGTATAAGGCTGACTGGAAAGGATGTCAGTTCCGTTTCTGCCTGCCCGAAAACGCCGGTACTCAAAAACTTCCGGAAGCCAAATTGGGGATATGGCAGCGGGATACTAAAGGAGGACTTCCGTTAGAAACAGCCGATGCCAAAATATTCCCGTTTTTGATAAAAAACCGCTTGCTTTGCCTTACTTATGGAGCCGATAACAAAATCGACTCAAATTGGAAAAGCGAGGACTACAGACATACGATTCTGTCGCGTCAGGAAGACGGCAACTATTTCACTCAGTTTTCAATCCTATTTCCTCCTTATGGATGGCCTTACGAAGCTATCAGTGCAAAATGGCAGAAACGTCCGTTTGCCTTGACACTTACCACTGATAAAGTCTATAACTGGTGGGAGGACGCAACTGCTCCAATCGGCGTACAAGCTAAAATCATCAATACGTCACCAGTTCCACAAAAATGTATGCTTAAGTATTGGATTCGCGACTATGCCGGAAATTACATAGTGAATGACTCCAAGAAATACTTCTTAGAAACAGGAGAAGTACAAGTTCACTCTATTGAATTTACAGCAAACACAGAACGGGAAATTTATTTTGTAGAAGTCTCCGTTGAAGACGAAAACGGAAAAGAACAAACTTTTTCAAGGACAAGTCTGGCTATATTGCCCCCGCATGAGTTTAAAGCCACACCCGATGAAAATATTATGGGGCTTTCAGCCTATTGGGCCATTCCCGATTCCATGAACCTAAAACGTTTATTAAACCGGATGGGTGTCCGATGGGTACGTAATGGAATTACCAGCAGTTTCAAAAATACAGAAGCTACATTTCACAATAACATAAACTGGAAGAAGAACTGGAAAGACCCAGAGCGAGAAGAATTGATACGCTCCTTTTTCCGAAAGATTGTAAAGAACGGAAATAAGATATGGGAATTTGGCAATGAACTGAACATGAGTTCACCGGATATTGCCGGTGCCGGCGAAGGCATTGGCAAAGCTCGTTTAGCCGAAGCATATATAGAGTGGCTGAAAGCCATACGCAAAGTTCAAAAAGAACAAATTGAATGGCGGAACATTCAGATTATCTCATTCGGAATAGCAGGGGCAGATGAAGTCTTCCTGGAAAAAATTGTAGAATTGGGAGGATGGGACTTACTGGACGGAATCGCATTGCATCCGGGCAGAGGTAATTTTACACCAGATTTCCCGGTAGCCGCTCCTTGGGAAGATTTCAAGAAGCCTACTTCCGGATATCAATACTGGAATTATTACGGTTCTATCCGGATAGTTAAGAATTTCATACAAAAGCATGGAGGTAACAAAGATTTGTACCTTACCGAAATATACGCACTTGATTATCCAAATCATTCATGGAACGATACCCCTCGCGAAGCGGCAGAGAATTTATTATTATCGTATGTGCTTGCAGCAGCAGAGGGAGTAAAGAATGCGCTTTACTATCAGCTATTTAACTCCGTATGGTTCGACCATTTAGGAGTAAATGCCACCAACCGGGAGTATTTCTTTGGGATGATCAACAGAGATTTGAGTTTCAAACCTTCTTTGATGGCCTTTTGCAACACGGCTGAAGTATTGGATAAAGCTGTATTCAAAGGCTGGATACGGATGGACGAAAAGCATCCGCTTAGCAGAGGAATTTTGTTCGACACTCCCCAGGGAAGCATGGTTGTACTTTGGGATAGGACAGAAGGAAATATCCTGACCCATCCTAACGGAGATATTTTTCCGGAACCTTGGGTAAGCTCATGGAGAATAAAAAAGAAACTGACCTTGCCAAGCAGTGCTCCCGAGGTTACCTTACTGAATGCCATCGGACAAAAACAAATAGTACCCGCTATTAACAACCAAGTGACTATAGAACTGACTGGCGCTCCTTGCGTGATATACGGAATAGACGCGTCACGAATTCAGCTTTATCATTAATCAAGGATGCCATAAAGTTAAAAAAATAAGAATAATATAAACATTTTACCATGAATACTCTAAAAATGATTACAGGAATTTTATTCTTCTTACAGTGTTTTACGTTCACGGTGTTGGCTGAAAGTCTTCCCAAATTTGCTATGATTATTTCCAATTGTTTCAGTTGTGGAGGGGCCGCCCTTTCCCGACACACTTTCGGAGAGACTGTTCAGACTGTCAACTGGCAGTTTCCCCATTATTTTTATCGCAATTTCCAGAAATACAACGGCAAAGAAAACACGCTTCCTTTTGACCTGTATGAGTTGATAACTCTTTTAGCCCCACGTCCGGTTTATATTGCCAGCACCACCGAAGGCCAATGAGCCGACCCTAAAGGAGAATTCCTATCCGGAGTACATCCTCCGGTATATGAGTTTATATTCGGGCCTACCATATTCGTTCCGGAAAACATAATATCACTCTATATGACTGGAAACAGTATGTAAAGTTCGCAGATAAATGATTCAAATAAAACATCCGCCCACGGTTGTAAAATTCAATACAACTTTTTAAATATTACCAGAAATGAATAAAATACTTATTATCAGATTAGTATTGTTGTATTTATTAGAAATGAAGACAATATATGTTTTTTCACAGCCACCCTAAAACTGATAAAAGTTACTGTCTCTCCCGATCATGCAAACTGGCTATGCAAGACCGAAGAGAAAGCAACCGTCTCTATTTGCGTATGAAAGGATCAGGTTCCTATGCGAAATGTTTCCATACACTATGAAATTTCAGAAGATTTGATGAAGCCCCACAAAGTAGAAAATATGGTTCTGAACGACGGCACACTAAAATTACCATTAGAAACTTTTAAAAAAGATAATGCTCATAATGCAATGTATTCCATCCCGATATTCAATTTCAACAATATGGAACAGTTGCAGGCCATTGTGAAAGCTTAATAGCCTGTTTTTCCTTCCTTTTGAGTCCATGCCTCAAAAACTTTGATCTCTTCATTGTGCAACAATATTTCCGGCGGTAGTTTACGGTTAGCAAGCTTTAAGGCAATCTCGTCATAAATAAAAGAGTCATCAAAACCTATATTCCGCGCGGTGGTCTTGTTGTTTCCGTAATACATTCTGTCCAGTTTGCCCAATAGATAGCACCGAGGCACATGGAGCATGGCTAGCAAGATAGATAAAAGTGTTACCTAAGCAAAAAGATTGCTTCGGGTAACACTTCTATCTTAAGAATAATATAAACTGTTTTATTGCTTGATAATCTTCTTGGTTATGCGTTTGGCACCATTTATGTCGAAGACTGCGTAATAGATTCCTACATTGATTCCAGTCATGTTTATGCTGTGTTCCAAAGTATTACCTAATACCGAAATTGACTGACTTGCAATCTGCTGCCCGATTACATTATAAATATAGAGGTGTATTTGCTCGATGTCCGACTGAAAATTACCTTTGATGAACAGTCGGTCCTTTACCGGATTAGGACTTATTTGTATATCTTTCCCATCGACATAAAGGTTCTCTATGCCGGTCGGGGCATCTCCGTGAAGCTGTATCTGAGAGGCATCCATGCCGTAAACAATAACAGGAGCTCCGGTTAGAGTTATTGTAGCTTTATGGTCTTTCACCGGGATTGATTCTTTTTGTCCGATGGCATTCAATACCGTAATACTTTCTTCTTTGCAAGGCAAAGTCAATTCCGTTTGTATATTCCATGAACTGATCCAAGGTTCCGGAGAACTATTCCCGTTGGGACGTGGTAGTATATCGCCTTCCATTCTGTCCCAAATAATACTCATAGGACCTTTAGGCGTATCGAACATGACTCCTTTGCTGAAAGGATTATTTTCACTGAACTTAATCCATCCTTTGAAACGGGCCCCATCCAATGCTTCGGATATATTGCAGTAGGCCATGAAGGAAGGCTTGAAACTTAGATCGCGGTTGATTAGACCAAAGAAATATTCGCGGTTGTCTTCTCTCACACCTAATTGATTATTCCATACAGAATTGAATAGCTGGTAATAGAGTGCATTCTTTACTCCTTCAGCAGCGGCAAGTGCAAATGAAAGGACCACGTTCTCGGCTGATTCGCGGGGAGTATCATTCCATGAATGGTTCGGAAAGTCAAGTGCGTAGACTTCCGTCAGGTATAAATCTTTATCATTTCCATGTGCTTTAATAAAGTTTTTGAGAATACGGATGGAACCATAGTAATTCCAGTATTGATATCCTGAAGAAGGTTTCTCAAATTCATTCCATGGAACTGTTACAGGATAATCGGGAGTAAAGTTACCTCTTCCTGGGTGAAGTGCTATTCCATCCAGCAATTCCCAACCTCCTAGTGTGACGAGTTTTTCCAGGAATACTTCGTCAGTACCGGCAAAACCGAAAGATATAATTTTGATTTTTTGCCATTCCGTTTTTTCCGACTGTATCTTGCGGATGGCTTTTAACCATTTCACATAAGGCTCGGCCAATAGTGCTTTTCCGATACCTTCACCGGCTCCACCTATATCAGGAGAACTCATATTCAGTTCATTGCCAAACTCCCAAATTTTGTTTCCATTCTTCACCATTTCTTGGAAGCAGGTTCGGATTTGTTTATCTCGTTCTGTATCAGTCCACTTTTTTGTCCAGTCGATATTGTTATGATACATCGCTTCGATATTCTTGAAACTGCTGTTAATTCCGTTTCTTACCCATCTGACCCCCATTCTGTTTAACAACCGTTTCAATTCTGTTGAGTCAGGGATAGCCCAGTAAGCGGAAAGTCCCATGATGTTTTCATCAGGAGTAGATGTGAACTCGTGTGGGGGTAGGAGCCCTAGATTCGTTCTGTGGAACACTTGCTCCTTGCCAGTTTCATCCTCAATGGAAGCCTCCACAAAGTAGATTTCTCTTTCGCTTTCAGGGGTGAACTCAATGGGATAGACTTGTAGCTGACCGGCTTCTATAGTAAGTGACCGGCTTTCATTGACAACATAATTTCCGGCATAGTCTCTGATCCAATATTTGAGTGTGCAATTTTTCTTCTCTTGGGAAGTGTTGGCCAGATTTGCCTTTACACTTAATGTTCCGGATGCATTTTCCCACCAATTGTAAGATTTATCGGTGCTGAGAGTTAATGCAAAGGGACGTCCTTTCCATTGGGCGCAGATGGCTTCGTACGGCCAGTCCGAAGAAGCCACCAGTACGGAGAACTTCGTGGAGTAGGAACCGTCCTTATTATCAATTAAGACAGTATGCCTGTACCAGTCGTCCTTCCAACTGGAATTAGCCTTATTCTCAGGACCATAGGCCAAACATATTATTTTATCTTTTATGAGGAATGGGAAGAAATTGGAGTCTGCGGCTTCAATGGGCAATCCTCCTTGTGCATCCCGTTGCCATAAGCCGAGTTTGGCCTCTGGCAATATTTGGGTATTTGCCTTGTTGGAGAGTATGAAGCGGAATTGTGAGCCTCCCCAGTTGGTGACATATCCAGTAGGAACACCAGAAACCAAATATTGGACGTCTACTCGGTCGGGACGTGCAATAAAGGTTCCGGTCAGTGTAATAGAAGAAGGCACGGATGAAGGAAAAGTGTAGGTGGCTCGGATGGCCTGATATCCGTTTACTTCAATGATTTCATAACTGCATGTATTTTCCATTGTGATGGCAGGTGTCCATCCGAACTTTAGTTTTCCGAGTTGAATCAGGTTTTCAGATTCCTTGTTTTTGATATACAAAGTCTCTGTGTTTGTGCCTGATGCTTGCAGGATGTAATTAGGCATTTCAATTTTATAAAAATTTTGTGCATTTAATGGTACAATGCACAGACTTATCAAACATAATATCCAAATCCGTTTTAATTTGTGAACCGATTGAAGGAGTAGTGTCTTTTTCTGCATAAATTTTAGTAATTTAGTGATTATACAATTACAGCCGGAAACTGGCTGGCAAGACAAAACTAATGATTTGAAGCAGGTTGTTCAAAGAAACAGGGATAAATCATCGGAAACGATTTCATGAAAAATATAAGGATAAAAAAAGAGGATACATTTCTGTCTGCGCGTTTTCAACCAGATAATGCCATATTTTTTTCATAAGTATTATGTATGAATTCAACAACATTGCAAATATCGAATCTTTATCAAACAAAATAATTTACAACTAAATCATCGGGAACATTTTCTGAAATACAGATTTGCAAAATATATCAAAAAGAGAGCAATTCAATAAACAATGCAATCTTCTTTTATGTACTTTTGTATGCACTACTTCCACATAGAAGCAGACATTACAAACTTGAATATTCCATAAGTATGAAAAAAATAATTCTAATCAGCATATTACTTTTGTTGTATGGGACATTTCTTCCGGCACAAGAAATCAAACAAAATGTAGAAGAACGTCTACAAGCTTTCTTTAAAGAATATACCACCAATACGGTAAATATAGGGACTTGCAAGCTGGACAGTTTCCGTATTGACTTCCGGAAAAAAAGGTTGCTCATCTATACAAACGAACGCTTTGCCTACCAGCCCTTACGACCAGCAACAGTAGATGCCATTTATCGACATTTGAAACAAATCTTGCCGGGACCGGTGAGTTATTTCAAAATAACCCTTTTTGCAAACGGACGAAGCATTGAAGACCTCATTCCAAATCTTTATCGGAAAGAGAAGAAAGACAAGACACGTCTGTTTAATAAGTTGGAATACAGAGATAGTCCGTGGGTATCCCGTATCTCACGTCCATACGAAATTACCCGTGGATTGGAAAGAAGACATATCGCCCTTTGGCAAAGTCATGGAAAATATTATATCAACAACAAAAATAAATGGGGATGGCAACGTCCGCGCCTGTTTTGTACAACGGAAGACCAGTTCACACAATCATTCATTTTACCCTACCTCATACCCATGCTGGAAAATGCCGGAGCCAACGTATTCACCCCCCGTGAACGGGATACGCAAAAACAAGAAGTAATCGTCGACAATGACGGAAACCTGAGCGGATATGGTGGACAAGGTTCCCTCTATTTAGAAGTCAAAAGCCGAAAAGCACGTTGGCAACAGACAAGCCAACCAGGGTTTGCCCAACAGAAGAGAGTATATCAAGATAACGAAAATCCTTTCATTACCGGTACAGCCCGCTATGCCCAAACCGAAAAGAAAAAAGATAAAGCCTTTGCCGAGTGGATACCCGATATTCCGGAAACAGGGGATTATGCTGTATACGTCTCTTATCAAACTTTGCCTAATAGCGTAAGTGACGCCAAATATATTGTTTTCCATAATGGAGGAACCACTGAGTTCAAAGTAAATCAGCAGATAGGTGGTGGTACGTGGGTGTATCTCGGTACTTTTTCTTTTGATAAGGGAAAGAACGATTATGGCATGGTGGTACTTAGCAATGAAAGCAAACAGAAAGGTGTAGTCTGCGCTGATGCCGTACGCTTTGGCGGTGGAATGGGCAATATAGAACGCGGTGGAGAAACCAGTGGAATGCCTCGCTATCTGGAAGGTGCCCGTTATTCTGCACAATGGGCCGGCATGCCTTATTCGGTTTATGGCGGACGTGAAGGTAAAGATGACATGTCTGATGACATTAATGTACGTTCCAGAATGATTAACTATCTGTCCGGCGGTTCGATATTCAATCCCAAAGACAAAGGTTTAGGAGTACCTTTTGAACTCTCAATGGCATTGCACAGCGATGCGGGTGCCAGCAAAGAAGATAAAATCATAGGTACGCTCGGCATATATACCACCGATTTCAATAACGGAGTACTCGGAGCCGGAACAGACCGCTATGCCTCCCGAGACCTTTCCGACATTCTGCTTACCCAACTCCAGCGGGATATCCGTTCCAATTATGCCATAGATTGGACTCGTCGCAGCATGTGGAATCGTAATTACATTGAAACGCGACTGCCCGC
>ERZ780117.435-NODE-435-length-17851-cov-7.151101_pt1 | contig 17851 bp, 16 predicted proteins | sample MGYA00510985_ERZ780117 | MGnify/ENA primary metagenome ERZ780117 (study PRJEB29588, sample SAMEA2159553) | human gut metagenome | biome: human gut; feature: human-associated habitat; material: faeces | place: Denmark | collected 2008/2010 ...
CGGGCGGCTGCTTCGTCTCCGGGGGCAGGCAGTAGCCGCCGTAGCCGAAGCTGGGGTTATTGTAATGGCTGCCGATGCGCGGGTCAAGACATACGCCGTCAATGATCTGCTTCGTGTTCAGGCCCTTGCTCTCCGCGTAGGTATCCAGCTCATTGAAATAGGCAACGCGCAGCGCCAGATAGGTGTTGGCGAACAGCTTGACGGCCTCGGCCTCGGTAAAGCCCATGAAGAGCGTATCAATGTTCTCCTTGATGGCCCCCTCCTGCAGCAGCGCCGCAAACTCCCGTGCTTTCTCCTCCAGGTGCTCTCCGGCGATAGTGCGTATGGCCTCGTTTTCCTCTCCGAAGCGTCCGTCGTCCATCATCTTCGGATAACCCACGATGATGCGGCTCGGGTACAGGTTGTCATACAGCGCCTTGCTCTCCCGCAGGAATTCCGGCGAGAACAGCAGGTTCAGCCGCTTCCCTTGCAGGGTCGGTGTCTCCCTGAACACCTGTGCATACTTCATGTACAGGCTCCGGCAGTATCCCACCGGTATCGTGCTCTTGATCACCATCGTCGCGTCCGGGTTCACCTCCAGCACCAGGTCTATCACCTCCTCCACGTGGCTCGTGTCGAAGTAGTTCTTCACCGGGTCATAGTTTGTCGGTGCCGCTATCACCACGAAGTCCGCGTCGCCGTACGCCTTCCGTCCGTCCAGTGTCGCCGTCAGGTTCAGTTCCTTTTCTGCCAGATACTTCTCGATGTACTCGTCCTGTATCGGGCTGATTCGCCGGTTTATCTTCTCCACCTTTTCGGGGATCACGTCCACCGCCGTCACGGGGTGATGCTGTGCCAGCAGCGTGGCGATCGACAGTCCCACGTAGCCCGTTCCGGCTACTGCAATCTTATAGTCCTTCATATCCGTATTACAATAGTTTCAGAATTGAGTCTAAATTGAATTATATCAGTCCGAATCGCTTCAATAATTTGGGCGAAGCGTCTTCATATTCAGCAACGGCAGTCTTGATATACGACAGATCGTCCGCTTGAATACGCCCTTTCAGGCTGTCTTTACCAAACAGTTCAGTAAATTTTTTATTTGATATGATTTTAAAATCCGAACAATCCACAAAGCGATTGATTCCCTCAAGGAAAGTATATTTTTTTGCAGACAAAGGGTAATGCATGTCCTTGCGTTTATCCGGCAAATACGGATTGATTTGAGTATCAATCAATACAAAACCGATCGCATTTCCTTCGGAATCATGCCCTATGATTATAAAGTATTTGTTTCGGCCGTCGTCACCGCTATTTTTCCCTTTTACGTTTTCTTCGTCTCCTAGATGCATCCGGAAAACCTCGCCTTCAGAAAGAGAGGAAGTGACCAGTCGCTCCTTTTGCTTTCCCGACAGCCTGTCAGCAATACTTCCCATCAATCCGCCAGATAATTGTCCAACTTCTCTTGTTCGGCAATGTATGAAGCAAAGCCATCTTCCGCACCACCGGCTTTCGCTATCGAAAGACTTTTCATGGGCGAGGCATGTTTATGGCTCCATGCTTCTTTCCATGCCTCATCGTGAGATTCTTCAGACAATTGCCGGGCATCTTTATGTTGATTTTCAGAAATGGACTTGTCCAACGAAGCGATGGCTGCGCGGCTCAATTCGTCCATATCAGGCTCTTCCAGTGCGCGCACAATATAATAACGGCATTCTCCACCGACAGGAGCCAACGCAGATGAAATCAATTTCAACGTGCTGGAATCCGTACATGCACTGATACCTGTGGCAACCTTTACTGCGTCATATAGGAAAGAAGGCACAGGACCACGCTCCATTGCACAGAAAGTATCAGCTACCAAATGTTTTCCATAAGTGGCATAATGACTCCGTTCAGCAAAATACAGGATTTTGAACAAGTGGATAAAGTCCAGTTCCCCTCCACATTGTTTCAGGATATACAATGTGACAGCCTTTAGTTTTAATATCTCATCTCGGGTCATCTGCCTTATGTTTTAAATTCTTTGCAAAGGAAACAATTTTTTCTCAGAAAAGCAAATTCACCCCTTCGTTGCCACATTCCACAGGAACAGCATGTTCCCTATGACGTACCGCCTCCACATCCTCCGTGGTTCCTTTATCAGCCGGTACAGCCACTCCAGGCTATGCTCCTGCCACCACAGTGGTGCCCGTTCCATCGTTCCGGCGAAGAAGTCGAACACCGCCCCGATGGTTCCGCAGTGGCAGCGGATGTCCAGCTCCTTCCAGTGGCTGTACGCCCATTTCTCCTGTTTCGGCGCCGTCATCCCTATCCACAGCAAGTCCGGCTGGGCTTGGTTGATGGCGTCCACGATGTCCCGGTTCTCCTCCTCGCTGAATGCCGGCTTGTAGGGTGGCGAGTACGTCCCGATGCGGATGTTCGGATACACCTTTGCCGCCTTCTCCCGTATCAGGGCCAGCACCTTTTCGCTGCTCCCCATGAAGAAGCACGTGCCTCCCCGCCGGTTCAGCCGTTCCATTTCGTACGTGAAGAGGTCCCATCCCGCAATGCGTTCCTGTGGCTGGCATTTCGCCTTCAGCCAACGGCACGCCATCACGATGCTCGCCCCGTCCGGTATCAGCGCATCCCCCTTCATCAGCGCTTCCGCAAACAGCGGATCTTTCAGAGCCGTGTTATACGAGTGCGCGTTGATGGTGTTGATGAGGAGCTTGCCTTCCGGCAGGTGTTCCAGCTCTTTGCGGCTGGTGATAAGCTGTATTGTTTTTAGTTTAATCATTTTATACTACTTATACTCTCAAAGTGGAATAGTACTATGTTGATGTATTATTATAGTATGTCGCTTTAATTGTTATCAGAGCGTATTACTAGTCATGCATGGAGAAGCGATTATCTCATTATATTATTATTCTTTAACAAATCATATAATGGCAATGGCTTTTCGGGTTTTTTAAAACGTCCTTTTTGGACGACATGCAACACTTCTTTAGGACGATTTTGAAGAGTACTAGTGGGATAAACTTTTGAAAATTCTTCTTTTATTCGATTGCAGAAATATTCGTCAGCATGTTGGCAAGTAATGAATTCTACGTCAAATGTCGAAACAATTTTTAAAATGAGTTGAGAAAATCCTACGACGCCTCTTAGTGAAATTCTCATTGGATTATCTAAATCTGTTTCAAAAGTTTCTGGTATTTCATTGACATCTATATCTTCTTTCTGTAGATTTTTAATGTTGTTATATGCTGTAATTAGATTAGCTGTTGTTGTACCGCCCGTATGTATGATACTGTTTCGACATTCTTTAAAATATCGATAATAAAATAGATAATTTTGTAAATGTCCTAAATTGTAATTTTTATTTGAATTTTTGTAGATATCATAGAAACTATCAATCAGAATAGGATTCCCATTAGCTTGCATAGATGTAAGTAACGGCTGATATTCGTTGGGGAATTGTAACTTCTTTGATAATTTAGGGTCAACCTGTAACGTGGCCAATATACCTTCTGCCCAATTTTCATAGCATGCAAATATGTTTGTTAGAAGATTTTGAGCAATATAAAATTCTTGATTTTCCCAACTTTCTGATATGCATATTCTGTAAAGATTGGGACGATTGCTTTTGTCTTTATTCTCAACAAATTTCTTTGTTAAATCCGCATTGCTTTTTATGTCATTATCATATTCTTTGTAGTATCCTTGAACTTGCCATCTCAAATTTTTAATGGCAGTGACTATCGGCCATATATTATCAAAGATTTCTGTTATTTGTGCTTCAAGAAGTTTGCTTGCGGTAAAGAACATTTTAGTTGTCGTTTTATATCGACCTGTTCTTAGTGGACTTGGTTTTGAAAGATTAGTTGCCATAGCATTAATAATTAAGTATTTGAATAAGTATCTCCTTCATCCGGTTCTCAAACCGTTCCAAAGTAAATTCCTCTTTGAATTTCTTTCTTCCCGCTTCGCCCATAGCTCGGCAAAGTTCCGGGTGATCTATTAAGTAATCTATTTTTTCAGCCAGAGCCAAAGGTTGTTGTTTGTCTATAACATAGCCAGTTTTTTCTTCATCAATAACAGTTGGAACGCCTCCTTCGTTACTGGAAATACAAGGAATCGCATATTCCATTGCTTCCAATAAAACTAATCCAAACGTTTCATTATGGTAATAGGTAGGGAATACAAAAACATCTGCTTGCTGAAAAAATACGTTCTTCTCCGTTCCATATTTTGCCCCATAGGCCGTTATTTCATCCTCCAAATGGTATTCTTGAAGTTTCTGCTGGAAATCCTTTTCTGTTATATCACTCCATTTCCCCACAAAATGGCAGTGAAACTTCTTTCCCCGTTCTTTCAATATCCGGCACGCTTCCACTAAGTCCCATACCCCTTTTTCTTTCATCATGTTGGAAAGGAACAAAATATTGAATCCTTCGTGTGGCGTTTGGATAGGAGTTGTTTCTTGTTCAGGTATCCCGTTCGGACAAATGAATACATCTTCCCGCTTGACGTATTTGCAAATATCTTTATATAGCGGTTCAGCCAGTAGAATCACCTTCAATCCTTTAAAGAAACGTTTGTACAGGAAATTGTCCAAAGCCTTGTCTTGGCGGGTAACCACTCCTTTGTTATGATAGTGTACTACTACTTTCTGTCCCATGACTTTCAGCATCATCACCACTACAAAATCCTTGTAGAAAGCTCCTCCTTTAGCGTTGGGTGTTACGTAACAGAGTGTAGGTCGGAAAGCTTTCACTTCCTGGTGTATATTCAGCAGTTGCCGGATGAAGTCTCTAAGTTTCCGTATTCCACCTTTTCCGATGTCCTGCAAGTTTTTGGCTAATGTCAGGTTGAAATAATGGCAGTCAAAGGCTTGGTTGATGACTTGACTGTCATGGATGTATTTTCCCATCATTGCTGCACCGTGGACGGGTGGCGGCATGTGGAGAATAAAAAATATTTTAGTTTTATTCATCGATATATCTGATACATGATTTTACTCCAGATACGGATGGCTATGCTGTGATATGACATAGCTGAACGGTAGAGATCAAGATTGATATCCGGTGCTATTGGAAAAGCGAATGTCTTATTTTCTGTCTCATCAAATTCATATTTGAATCGGCTCCATTTCTTGCAATTAGTGCCCTCACCGTTGAACCCGTCATTTTTTACTTTACTTATGGTTGGAAATAGCGATACCTTGTCCTGTAGGAATTGGGCAAAGCAAAAACGGATGGCCCATGATTTATTTTTCCCATGTTTCCAATCGTTCAACATCTTCCAGCAATCCGATCCACCCCACTTATTGAAAGCTCTCTTCATTTTGGAGTATTTGTTCCAGTCCTTCAATTCCCAGTCTACGCTGTTCCAGCGATCAGCCCAGGTTCCCCATCCCCAGGAACTGCTGCGTGTACAGAAATAGGTATCATATTCATATCCTTTGGGAACTTTTACTTTGTTGGAGTATCCGCAAATAGAGAAAACCTTTTCTTCTTTTTCATACCGCTCTAAACCTTGGTTCATGTAGGACAGAAAATTGATTGCAAAGACTAAATCATCTTCCAGTACAATTGCTTTCCCGTATTGGTTGATTACTTGGGTTACACCTTGTATGATGGAGTTGCTTAAGCCTTTGTTTTTTTCGCTGAAGGTATAATGGATACTTTTGAAGCCGGTTATCTTTTTCACAATGTCTTGAACGGCTTGTACTTTCTCTACTTCTCCGGCTTTATTAGGACGTGCACCATCCACAAAGACATACAAGTCTGAATCTTTCGCTTCTTCATTTTGAAGCAAAGAATGGATTGTGTTCTTTAGAGCTTCTGGACGATTGAAAGCAAAAATTATAATAGGAGCATATGACATACTAGGATAAATTTCTATTATTATTATTTATATTTATATTTCGTCATGAATTAGTATAAATAACGAGTAATTCTGAAATGTATAAAATGGTATAATTGTATAAATCTGTCTTTTACAAAATATTCGAACATTAATAATCGTAATACCAATACATCTCTTATGTATAAAGCAGTTTTTAATTTTGAAAACCTGTTATAGTGATTTGAAGGAGAGTCTATTATCTCTTCCATTTTTTTACACCAAACATCTTTTGTCAAATACTCTTTGTAATATAGTTGGCTATTTTTATATATGTGTTTGTATTTTGGGTGTTTTTTGATAATGTCTTCTATTGTGTTGACAATAGCATTGGCATTTCCTTGTTGTATTATTATTCCATTTTGTTTGTCCTTTATTATGTCTAAACTACCATGTTGAGCGGTGGAAATAATGGGAATGCATCCACTCCTCATTGCTTCAACTAATGTGATAGGAAACCCCTCTCCTCTAGAAGGTAATAAGAAAATGTTGGCATTAGATAATATTTCCTTACTTGTTTCTCTGTTGACTGGACCAATTTGTTTAATGCGCGTATCTTTAGGAAGACAGTCCCTTATATTATTTGTTTTGAAATATCCACTATTTCCACCAGGGATTTTGGTATTCCCGAGCCAATAGAATTCAAAATCAATAGGTTTATATAATAATTTTTTCAATGCTAAGCATACAATTTCTGCACTTTTGTAGAACGAGCATCCCCCTGGATAAACTATTTTCAACCTTTCCCTTGTGAATTTGTCGGAAGATACCGAATCTATTTCTGGCATGAAATTGAATATTACTCTAGTTTTTTTCTTATCGGTAATATTAAACTTCTTATCGATATATTTTTTCCCATATGAAGAAAGTGCTATAATTCCATTTGTGTAATTTCCATTAAGCCCCGCGTACCATGATAGTAAACCATTCACAAAATGACTAATATTAAATATTTTTATATCATTTGATATGTATGGCGTTATCAGTGACAATATGGCAAATGCGCTATTGATAATTATAGACGGCTTCTGTTTTTGAATAAAATTCAATATATCGTTAGCATTTTTTACGCTGAAATCACGATTGTTGTAGTATAATATATCTTGTACGTAATTATCCCTTTCGCTTTTGGTGTAATTATCAGCTGTTATAACTAAAATTTGGAATTTATTAGAAAAAGCCTCAACAAAATCATGAGCATATGATGCTATTCCGCCAAATCCAGTTATGTAAGATTGTGTAAAAAATAACAATTTCGGTTTCATATTTGTTTTGTATTAGAATTTATACAGAATAAGAAGCAGGACTATTGATTATCTGTATCATAAGACATCGCTTTATACAATATCTATTGTATACCTGTTATTTTAGGAGGATCTATAATCTCAATATATTTATAAATTTCGCTTGTGTTATCGTTGACATTCATTTTTAAGTTATTCAAAATATGCTTTTGTAATATAATATTTTGGCTGAGTTCAATTATAGAATTGGCTATAGAGTTTGGATTCATTTCGCATATAATGCCTGTTTCTCTATTGTTGATAACATCAGTCGCAGCTGAATAATTCGTTGTAATGATTAGTTTATTAAGAATCTTGGCCTCATCGATTACCATTGAACGTCCCTCATATTTTGATGTAGTAATTATGTAATTTGCATTTTTCATATATTGATATGGGTTTGCTCTTAATCCAATTAAGTACACTTCATTTTCGAGTTTACATTGTCTTATTAATTTGTTTAAATGTGCATGCATATTACCTTCGCCAATAATATACCACAAAAACGGTATTTGTTTTTTTTTCAATTCCCAAGCTGTATATATTGCTAAATCAAAATTCTTCACTTCTGAGAGTCTCCCTATGGAGAGAATTTTAATACCTTTGAATTCTGAATAAGCTTTTTCTTTAATTGGAATATTAGCTAATTTATTTATAAGAGTTGCATTACTTATATTTTCGAGAATATGAAATCTTTTTTTTATTTCAGGAAAGTTTTTCTGTAAATTCTCTAGAGCTTTCGGTGCCATTGTAATAATTGCATCTGCTTTAGTGAAATATTTATAGTCAAAAGTTGCGTTATAGCCCAAATTGTCATATTGACTATGAATCCATAAAATCTTGCGTTGTGCATTAACTTTATCAATTATATAATAATTTGTAAAACCTTCTAAGTAACTTATAGCAATATCGTATGTTTGTGAATTTGTATGAATATCTTTTTCCCACAAAGCCCACTTGAGTTGTACTTTATGATTTTTTTTATCAAATTTACCGCAAATACTTCTAACAATGGCTTTAAACCAAATTATGGGAGAATGTTTAATGAATAAAGAAATTTCTAAAGGAGAATGGGTTAATTGTTTTAAATTAAAATCAGCTTCTTGAATGCGTATATATGGTGGAATTTGACTAATAAATAGGCCTTTGTTGTTCATGAGTAATAAATCTATGTCATATCTATCTATTGGGAGTGAATTAAGAAATGACACTAAGCTTTTTTGTCCTCCACCAGCTTGCAATGAATCAATAGCTACCAATATTTTTTTCATATAAGCTAAATTCCTTTAAATATTATATTAGATCCTTCTCGATAATATCCTTTCCTCCCGCATATGCTGCATAAGAAGAGAAAGCTGTGTCATATAATCCACAACCACGGATTTTGTATGTATATTTAGCTTTTATCATTAAAGTGAAATCTATAAAGGTCTTTAATATACTATCATTACTTGATGCATAACTAATGTGCGATAAGGATGATAAATCCAATATTATCACAGGCATGTCATTCAGCTTATTTAAAAAGGTTTTACTATCCGACAGAATGATGATAGGGAGATTAGCATGCATGTTACATATTTGCTTTATTTCATTTTTACATTTAGAAATTAATGTGTCTTTTTGCTCTTGAGTCAAATGGGTTTTTGTTCCTTTTTCAAAAGAATCTAGTAAGTTTACGAATCGCAAATGAATAGTTACATAATCCTTATTGAAAAATCCTGTACCTTTTATACCTTCTATGAGTAAGTTTGTAGGCTTAAACAATTCAGTAAATAAATTGTACCACATTTTTATATGATCTTTTTCATGCCAAAAGATATCAACTCCAACATAATTATAACAATGATATTGTTTACCCTTTTCCAATATTGGTATTTTATTCCCTGTAAAATTATAAAATTTTGTACTTTGAATTGAATATTCTAAATCTTCAAAATCTGCAATCCATCTTGTTTTGTTTTCTGTAAAATAATCTTCTAATCTAAAGGGCGATTTGAATATAAGTTTAAATTTATACTGATTCGCTTTTGCTATATAATAACAACTTACTATAGCCTTTAGAATGTCTGCAAGTCCTGGATGTTTTAATTGCGGGTCTATTACAAAATAAAACGTATTTACGTCCTTCACCTGTGTAAACCTGCATAATCTTAAATATTTGGCATTTTCTTTTATAAAATTAAATTGCCGATATAATTTCCTTATATTCTTCTTGAAAGATATTGTTTGGGTATACATTTTCTTTTAGCCTTATTTTTAATATGATTGATATTGTATGCAATACACATGAATGCTAAGAATGAAAAGCCCTCTGCAGAAACTTCGGGAATCGCTTGTATCATAGATATTAGTATTAAGAATACTATAAGTGTATAATCCTTGTGCCAAAAATACTTATCTAATTTGAGAAAGGTAACAAGGTATATTCCTAAATAACATATTAATCCAAGAATGCCACTTTCTAATGTTGTTTGTAAATAAGTACTATGTGCCCATGTGTTGTTTCGATGATTGTCAAATAATTGCCATACATTAAAACTTCTATTTTCTACCATACCATAACCAATCCATGGAGATTTCATTATTTCAACTATTGCACCTTTCCAAATATAACTACGGCCATTTAATGTAAGATCTTCATGTAAAATATCTGTAATAATCCAACTGAAGATATTTTGAATTTGAAAAATTGTAATTCCAATAATCCCCATTATTGTAATTCCGAATAATATCCAACTATGTTTTATTGTAATTTTATCTTTATATAAAAACAATAGTATAAATAGTGGAATTATTAACAGTATTGATGATATCCATTGCCATATAGCAAATGATATAACGATAATAAATATAAGTAGTATAGGTTTGTAGTTTTTTTTAGGAGAATTGAAATAGTGTATTGCTCCAATTCCAAGAGCATATATACTAAAATTAGCAACGATTGTTCGAATCCCTAAAAAGAAAGTTCCACTTTGAGTTTCATCTAAAAGGATTTGGTTAGCTGAATATTGCTCGCCTGTATCGCTTCCTAATATTAAATTTAACCCTAGTAGTATTGTATAATAATAAGCTATACATTTTATAAAAAAGGAAGAATGTATTCGCATAATTTCGTTGATTAGTATTACAGGAGTTACACTGAAAACTAGTCGTTGTAGTCCTTCTAATGGAAGGCCCTTAGGATTTAAAAATGATGATAGGAATATGATACAATGCCATAAGGCTATTATTTTAATTAATATATTCCAATGGATTTTTTGTTGCAAGAATAAATGCATCACATATAGAACTCCAATTATTTTTAGCAACATATAAATGGGGTGTAAAAAGGTATCAGCTACACCCGCTGGTTCCATAAATGATAATGTTATTATAATTATTGTATATATGCGTATTTGCATTATAAAAATCTATATTTTAAAAGGTTTTACCTTTTAATCCTTTTAAAGAATCTATATATCCCCGATAATAGGCTTTGCAGATTGAGTATTTGTTGGGGCAATCCTTCCTTCTTATTACTCCTAATATTATTCTTAATATATAAAAGAAATACTGAATCTTGAGTGAAAGTGTATACCCGTTATTGATTTTTGTGTCTTTACTGAGGAGAAGGTGTATATTTCTAGTTGAATAGTAGGTATACATAGGACTGTATCTTTTATCATAGCTATTAGCGTATCGATCAATGATTGCATCTTTTATACATATTACTTTTGTGTATTTGCTAGCTAGTTTCCCGTACAAAATATCATCACCTGATATGAAAAAATCACTCAGGGGATAACCTATTTTTTTTACTATAGATGCATGAATGAGCATACCTTCAAAACATCCTGTCTCCACTTCGTAATAATCTTGTTGAGAAATAATATTCCAATAAGGTTTTGGACTAGTGACTCTGACATTGTTTAAATTGAATGAATAATTCCATTCGATTCTTTTTCCGTCATTAGTAATTCTTGTTGCTTGCATACATAATGAGATATCCTTATATTTCATTAATCGTTCTAAACAGTCTTTTCTTGGGAATACGTCGTCATCCATCATCCAAATCCATTCTGCACCTGCTTTTATACAATATTCTATTCCGGTATGGAAACCTCCAGCACCACCGGAATTGTCTTGAGTTATAACTTTTATATTATTTTGTTTTTTCAGCCATTCTAATGTTCCATCTGTAGATGAGTTATTTATCACAATTATCTCTGTAATTTTATAACTTTGCTCTTTTAGGCACTGTATGGTTCGCTTTAAAAGTTCTAATCTATTATATGTAACAATGAATGCGTAAATTTTCATGATGATTGGTATAACTTCGAAAATTAGATTATAGACATTATAATGTTGAGTAAATTCAATGAGCTACTATTTTCCTGTTGTGGCTAAAAATTTCTCTAATGCAGAATGGAGAAAAAAACCAGTTATGATTTTGTTTCTAATATTTATACATTTGTTAACCATGGCGTTATATTCGTTTTCCGAAAGTTCATTAATGATATGAGATATTTCATCCAATGAATTAATGGTAAAGCCGATTTTTTCCTTTTCTACAAATTTTCCTGCTGCGCTATCTTTTAATACAATGATTGGTAATCCAGATACAATATACATAGAAAGTTTATGGGGATTATTTATTAGGTTGTAATTATCTTCTATTTTAACATTATAACCACCTTCCCATATGAGTCCAAAATGCCCTTCAATTACATTTGGTAATAAATCTGCATCTACACAACCTTTGTAGTTGATATGTTGAAATATTGTTTGAGGGGTACCATATACGTTTACTTTGAATTGCGGATTCTTTTTGTCGAGTTCCTTGAGAAAATTGGATTTTGCTAGATTCCCAGCAAATGCAATTTCGATATTTTCTGCCTTATTCCATAAACGTTTTTTCACGGGATACGTACAAGCATAGTCAAATATATCTAATGAAATCAACAAAGTGTTACAACCAAAGTCTTTCAGTCTGTTAATCATTATTTGATTATGTGCGATTACACAATCACAACCATTAAGAAGATTAATGTCTCTTTCAATTTCATTACGATGTTCTCTGATAGACTGTTCGGTATTATATCGTAGGGAGAAGACATCATGTATGAGATAAATGACTTTAAATTTCCGAATCTTTTTGATACAAAGAATAGGATTAAGTAATAAATGTGATGTTTGTATGAACAAAACATCGTTTTTGCTTAAAGAAAATACTTTAGCAAAAACTTGGAAAGCCTTTAATGATTTGGCTAGTTTCCCATATCTCTTTTGAGACTTGTCATTTTTTATTAATGTCTTAAATCCGAATTGGTGGACGAAATATGAAATGTCTTTCCGGGCTTTGGAAGAGGCATTATAATCATTAAAGACATATTCTTCGATTGCGTAGTTCATAATTTATATAGATAACGTTAATACTTTTTGGATAATGGGTGCCATGTCATAATATTTATATTCTGCCAATCTACCTCCAAAGATTACGTTGTTTTCCTGGTCCGCCAATTCTTTATATTTCCCATATAAAGCGTTGTTCTTCTCATCATTGACTGGGTAGTAGGGTTCCATTCCTTCCTTCCATTCGGTAGAGTATTCCTTAGAAATCACGGTTCGTGGACATTGGTATACTTCCGTTCCAAACATCTCAAAATGCTTGTGTTCGATGATGCGGGTATAGGGTACATCCTTTTCGGTATAGTTGATTACCGCGTTACCCTGATAGTTGGGACAATCAAGCGTTTCTTCTTCGAAACGCACCGTACGATATTCCAGCTTACCGAAACGATAATCATAGAACTCATCAATCTTTCCGGTAAATACAATCTTGTCAGCAATACCTTCCCAATATTCCCGATTTTCGAAGAAATCAACTCCTGTACGAACTTCTATACCCTCCAACAGGCCATCAATCAGTTTGTTATATCCACCGATGGGGATGCCTTGGTATTTGTCGTTGAAGTAATTGTTGTCAAAGACAAAACGTACCGGCAGACGCTTGATGATGAAGGCCGGCAGTTCCGTGCATTTCCGTCCCCATTGCTTTTCCGTATATCCCTTAATCAGTTTTTCGTAGATATCCTTTCCGATCAGGCTGATGGCCTGTTCCTCCAGATTTCTGGGTTCTGTAATGCCCGCCCGCTTCATGACAGCTTCTGCTTCTGCCTTTTGCTCTTCTATCTTGGCCTGTGCTTCTTCAGGGCTTGTCACTCCCCACATCTGGTAGAAGGTATTCATGTTGAAAGGCAGGTTATATAGTTTGCTTTGGTAGTTTGCCACAGGGCTGTTGGTATACCGATTGAATTCCACGATGGAGTTTACAAAGTCCCAAACTTCCTTGTCACTGGTGTGGAAAATATGAGCTCCATATTTGTGTACATTGATGCCTTCTATGTTTTCACAATAGACATTCCCTCCCCAGTGAGGACGTTTGTCTATAATCAGACAACGTTTGCCCGCCTGTATGGCTTTATAGGCATAAGTAGCGCCAAATAGGCCAGAACCAACAATCAGATAGTCGTATGATTTTGTATTCATAAACTTATTTTATTCGTAGTAATTTGAGTAAGATATTTTTGTATGCGTATGAGAACTCTGTTTTATGATGGAATAATATAAATAGTAGAATGTTTGGTAAGATGATAGCAATGCATGCCTTCATTATAAATGAAACATATCCAGTTTCTGGACATAAACTACATGTAAGATAAGTTATTGCTATACATGCGATGGCTGTAATTGTATAAATTGCAAATTCTTTGAGATAGGAGATACTGCTCTTTTTAAAATAATGTTTAAATAATACGTATGTTTCCCATGGGAATTCCACAAGAGTCAAACTTACAGAGAAACCTAAAATTACGCCGATAATTCCATAATGTTTTGTAAGAATGACTCCAATAGTAATATTGACGATAGCTCCTATTATAGGTTTGAATTGATCTTCTTTCCAGATACCTGCCGCATCGTTGAACAGGCACACGACTTTGCGGGTTTGCTGAATATAGAAATTGTACACGAAAGCAATGACAGCAGTAATAGGGAGGAATAAGTCATCTCCTTTGGCTCCAACCCAAATCTGCATAAATGGTTGATAGAGACTCATCAAGCATGAAGCGAAACATATGGTTATCCACATATTGATGAAATTCAGATTCTTAAAAGTCTGCTCATTGCTGCTTACTGATTCCAGCACCATTTTATTCCCAATTCCAGCGGTCAGTGAAACGAAAATGATTCCTAAAATGCTGACGAGGCAACTGGAAACATAATAGTAATTTCCATAAATGGCAACAGCAGTAAGTCCGCATAAAGATGATACGATGATATTGGTGGAAGAACTGGAGAATACATTGCCTATTTTGTGCAAGGATAGTGCTCCGATTTTTTTATAGATGTCTCTCTTTATTTGTGGATCCAATTCCCCCTTACATCTATATTGTGGATATATTTTAGAGACAATGTGTGCCCTTATAAGATTGCCGATTAAGGTAAATATGGGGAAAATAATGACATATGCATAATAATTCCGGGTCCACAAAATAAGAATGATTTGTATGACATATTCGGTTAGGGTTAATATACTGCTAATATTCAAATCTATATCTTTTCTCTGATGAGCATCCAATAGGGAATTTTTGTATGAGAAAAGAAAATAGGTCAGGGTTGAATTCAGCAAATAAATGATGTATAGAATGTAGATATTAATGTCTGAAGGAACATTGCCTGTAATTACTTTGTCCAAAAAGGGCAATAGGCACAACCCTCCTATGGTTATGATAGAGCCGATGATTCGGTAAAACTTACGATATAATTTCAGCAGGGCACATATTGTAGGCGTATCATCTTCTGCAATGGGCTTGTACATGCTGAATATCATCGCGCTACCGATGCCCAGTTCCGCTAAACTTAATAAGCCCAATACGGAAGTAAAGAGTGATGATAAGCCTAAATACTGTGTACCTAAATAATAAAGGATGATGGTACGCATGATGAATGGCAATACCATCACTATTACTTTATTCAGGCTTCCCGCTATTATTCCTCTGAATGCATTCTTCTTTCTATCTAATTCCATGTAGTTTAGATTTTAACCAATACCCCATTTTTTTGATATGTTTGTAGCAGTTTCCTGGAATATATCCGATGAGGCGGTGTGAAATGGAAGGCAATGGAGTATAATGGCGTGCAAAGCCCTCTATTCCTTGTGCTAACAGAACATTCTCAATCTCTGTTCTATTATTGGGTGGCAGAGAATTGGTCTTTAATTGGCCATAATTACTACGCAATGCAATGGAGATGTTAACCTGTTGCTTGATGATGTTATCCAATCTTTCGAATAGCCGTTTCCCTTTTATCGTACGAGGAAATATGACGGAAGTTCCCCAATGATTATAAATCGGGTGGAGAGGATTAAGTGTCCAAAAGTCTCCGATTGTCAGGTCTGCTTTCCTGTTTTCTGATTTATAGATGCAATGATAACAGGATTCCCGTTTGTATTTTTCAATGCAACTGCCAAGTGCAGAGAAGCTAAACTCACTCAGATATCTTTTGTGATGATTTGATTGAACTGCAATATAGCATGGTAATTGGCCTCTTTTTTTGTGTCGATAAGTAAACGTGCAGATCTCAGAGCTTGCTTGTTTCTCAAATGAATCTAAAAAGTCTTGATGTGCTAAATAGGAGCCTGTCCCTGCACAGATAAGTTCGGTCGTATATAATTCAGTATAATCATGGCCTAAGTAGGAATAAAGGCCTCCTACTTCACAAGGTAAACCAATGAAAAGAACTTTTTTGCCACTTTTTAAATCTTTCTTGACATCTTTGTAAATGGTGTATTTGCGGGCCATAACATATTTTGAACCACGCATAGCCTGAAATGATTCCAGTGTACAGCTTCGAGTATATACAACATCCCGAAAGCGATTTTGATAAATTACTCCATATACAACTCCGCCTTGTTTAAATATATATTGTGCCAAAGCATAGGCAATACCACCGGAAGCGGATTTCATAATATCTTTTTGGTTTTTTATGTATGCTCCGTAAGCGATGGTATCATTATATTCAATGTGACGGAATGTTAAGCTGTCGTTGTTAAGAATAGGGCAAGTCTTTTCGCACAATCCACAATTAGTACATTGTTCGGCATTTACTAGGGGATAATAAAATCCAGTATTGTTTAACTGAAAACTGATACAACCATGTGCACAGATATTGGCACATGCTTCGCATCCGTTACACAATTCTTTGGGGGCTAATTGGGGCATTTTTATTTTTCTATTGCGTTGAACAAAAAATGTAGGCAGTTCTTTCGCTCTTCTTCAAGAACTTTATATCCGGATGAATAGTCATGAGCTAGATGTGCTTGGATATTTGAAAGCCACTCTTCCTTCCATTTTTTATCCATTAAGCTAAATTTGTTTAATATGTTGTCAAGCCTATTATTTTGGCTGTTGACATCCCCTTTCTTAAAGCGAGGAAATACAAAAAAACTGGTGTCCATTAAGAAAGAAAATACCACTGCATGAAACGAGTCAGTACAAACTAATTCTGCATTATCAATCAGTTTTACAAAATCATAGTTACAAGTGTCTGACACCAGGATAATGTCTGGGTCTGACAAAGAATAATCTTCCACTCTGTTAGGTATTACGACCAACTTGTATTTTAATTGCTTGGCCATTTCTTTGGTGGCTGTTAGGTGATTGAAATCTGATGAACCAATGAAATAGGCAATGAGGTATTTGCCACTGATGTTATATTGATTCATTACATCGGATTGAGTTGCAAAGGTACGCCATTCTTCAGGAGTTAACAAAAAAGTTGGATCTAATACAGTAACGCTATCCTTTTGTGCGATTTCTTTCACAAGTTCTTTAGCTCTCGGCTCACGTACGGAAATGATATCCAGCCTTTTTAAAAGTCGACTGTATAATTTATAATAGTGTTGTGGCACATTATCCACTCCAAAACTTGCAGCATAAGTAATCTTCTTTTTTTGCTTGGGAACAAAATCAAGCATGTTGGCTGAACTAAACATTCGTGGACTCCACAATTGGTCACTACCAACGATGAAAGCATCATATTGTGTGCAGATCTTCTTATAGTCCTTATAGCTCTTAAGCGGTTGGATCTGGTAATTCTCTTGAATGAATTTTGCAAATTTCTGTGTATGAGCTAGAATTGCCTTTGAATAGGCAGGGGGGCTATTTTGAACTTTATGACTATGAGAGATATGAAGCTTCTTTTTGATGTTTAGATAAATTTTTTTGTAAAATTCGGGATTTAATAACGAATAATATGTTCTTCTTCCTAAAAAAGAGACATTATATCGTTGCGAAAGAATATGATAAAGTGCGTATGATTGTAAACAGGTGCCACAATTAGTGGATTTATACCATGTTACAAGTAGGATATTTTTGGCCATTATGTAAATGTAGAATAATTTGCGGTCTGGGTACGCTACGCGTTCGCCCCTCCCAACGCTTTCGGGCGAGACGAACCAAGGAATTGTTTGTTTGACGGGGGCAAAGGTACAAATAAATGAAGAATGAAGAACAATTTAAATGAAGAATTATGAATGAAAAATGAAGAATTTTGTTTTTAGTGGTAAATGATTGATTGAGGAGGGGAGGGAGATTCTTCACTGCGTTCCCTTAGATTTGCGCAATAAAAGGAAATACGGTTGGAATGATTACTTTTGTTGT
>ERZ780117.437-NODE-437-length-17815-cov-2.301914_pt1 | contig 17815 bp, 39 predicted proteins | sample MGYA00510985_ERZ780117 | MGnify/ENA primary metagenome ERZ780117 (study PRJEB29588, sample SAMEA2159553) | human gut metagenome | biome: human gut; feature: human-associated habitat; material: faeces | place: Denmark | collected 2008/2010 ...
AATGCACTCCACCTTGCCTTGGGTATAATGTGACGGATGCTGCACAGCGTCATTTGTTTTGTCAACAACAGACCCAGCTTCTTTCAGCATATCGTCATGTAGTTTAAACACGCCATGTTTGCCAAAATCCACTTGGTAGCTGCCGTCATGCAATACTCTTTTAATCTCACCAACGCCCATGCCCTGTTCTTTGTGCTTAACCTTATCTCCAGCTTTAAACATCATTTTTTACCTCCTTCAAATTTAATAAAACGCCTTCTTCTTGCAGCATTTTAAGGCATATAACCATCGTTTCCAGCATTGTCTGTAACCGCAGGTTTGCATAACTCGGAAACCGAACATCTAAAAGCCCAGCTACCTCGTCTGTAACAACAATAGCGTTCAGCTTTAACTGCCGTTCTGCCCCGACTATTGGAAACTGCGTCGTCATCGAAACGCTGGCGCAGTCAATAACATCTCCTGTATCGTTTAGGTTTTCAGCATGTCCTTTGACGCTATATCCATAAATATATCCTTTTTCATCACGTCGGATTTTAACATTAATCATCTTTGCCTCGCTGTTCCCACTTCTCGCCAGCTTCAACAATTTTGTTAATCAAATAATCCACGCTTTTATTTGCCTCGCCCTGCACAATTTCAATATTATGGGGCGTTACATAACTGGCTATAATCATTCTCGTAAGTGTTTTTTCATTTGGTATAAGCGCAAATAGCACGGCACACACCAAACCAATGCAGGCAAACAATTTTATTTCTTGTTTGTATTTGACGCTATAATTTTTATCGCCAAGCTGCACAATCCAATCCAAGCAAAAGCAAATAGTTGTTCCAGTAGCTAAAAGGCCTATAAAGCCTATCAAGCTGCGCAAATTATCAACCACAGACATCCAGTAAAAAATCCACGGGCTAATAATTGGTTCATTCATGTGTTCCCTCCTAAATCAAAAAATTAATGAAAAACAGCAGCACAACCACAATCGTTACTATCCAGTCCGTAAATTCGTCCAATACAATGCCACGCTTTCTGCGCCGCACGTCAGCCCATACAAGCAATACTTGGCATACTGGGCATAACAGCTTAGCAATAAGCCAGTAAACCTCTTGTTTCGTCATACGCCACCTCAAATAAACTCTCTTTCGTCATTGAAAAGTGCATGAGCCTCTGGGTCGGTGTTGCCTTGCGGAAGTAAAATTTTAGGTTTGTTGCTCGTCATAAACTCGCACTCACCTTCGCATACATCCTCACGGCCTACCGGGATGCCTAAGCGATGAAACATCTTGCGGTACTCACATTCCTTAACATATTTGCCTTGCGGGCAGGAATTACAGCACATCAATGCCATCTCGGCAATCAAAGCCAAATCATCATAATCAACGGTAATGCGGTCATCAATCCTGCCTTTGCCAACACGCAAGTTGTGCGTTGTTTCCATAACCATTTTGCTGTGCTGATTGCGCCTTGCGACGCTTTCAAGTTGGTCTTTGTCCAGTACGGCAACGCGTTCGTCGGTAATTTTTTGCAAAAGTGTTGCCGACATCCTCATGTCCTTCGCCCAACGCTTTTCCTTCGGCGTTTTGGCGGTTTTCTTGGTGTTTGCGGCAATAATATCCAGTTCACCCGCTAAAATGCCTACCTTCAAAAATTCCAGCAGTGCCGGGCTGCTCATATATGGTAATTCTCTCATAATTGTTCCCCCAGATTTTACTCAAAAACGAGTAAAAAGCAATCTCAACGTTTCTTCCTGACCGGCTTAATTGCGCCTACTTTTTCTTTTACAGCACCAATGTTTATAAAGTAGCCGATAACCTCAATTTCAGTTCTCGGCGTTTCGCTATAAAAAGCCTCATAACTCTCTTTAAAAATCTGCTTATCATCATGGTACACAATACCGTTCATTGCGTCCAACACGAGTTTCAATGTATTATCGCAATCCGGCTTTGTAAGCGGCACTACCAGCTCCATCGCGGCCGCTTTTTTAAACCATGCAGGTTTGCTGCTTGGTATCTCCCTGTATGACCTGATTTTTACTTCAACAGGCATTTCCGGGTTAGCAATTTTCCAACCGCTACGTTCCACCTCGCCAATAACCAAGGCCTTCACCGTCTGCTTTAGCTCCGCAGACTCTTTAGGGTCGTAAGCACGCCCGGTTTTAAAACTAAACCGCGGCCTGCTCTGCCCCTTCGGCTTGCCCGGCACCGTCAACTTGAATGTTTTGCTTCCTTCGTGCAACAACAATTTTTCTCTCCCTCTTTTCGCTTCGAGATTTCTTTTTAGCGTAAGGTTTCAGCTTCTCCCGCGCCCGCATATTCTGTTCTGCTTTAAACCCCGGCTTGCGGCGATTGCTGTAATCCTCGCCAACCTCCCGCCAAAATTCTTCCGTAGTCATCCAGCGACAGCCGCAGTCGCAGCACTCACGTTTGCGCACCACCGCCGTGTCAAGCGGTTTGCTTTCGCGCAACGTCCTTGTATCAATAACTAAATTATTCTCACTACCGCATTTGGGGCACTGCATCGTCATCTTCATCACCGCCTTTGGCAAAAACAAACCCTTCTTCGCCGCAAACAATGTCGCAGCACTCACCAATTTCGTGTACAGCAGCCCCAATTTTGCACACCGCAGAACGCAAACGCTCTAACGTATTCTCATTTTTAATAGGCCGCGTACCCATCAAAAGGTTCATGTGATAAATTGCGCTTGCAACTTCATCGGCGAGCATTAACAGCGGCTTTGACGGCCAATCGTTCACTACAAGATGCCGTTCGTAATTGGTTAAATCCGAAAAACAAACATTTTCAAATTTTCCACCGCGTTTAACCCTAAAATACACTCCGTCCACTTTTCTTTTGGTTGGATAATCAAGTTCAACAATCTCGCCCATTCAAAGTTCCTCCTTTTTTATTCCCCGGTACTGCCGATGCCGCCAGTGCGTGTGGCACAAGCCTTGTCATTGTCAACTGTGCGGTAAGGAGAAAAAATGCCCTGCATCATACGTTCCCCGGCTTTAATTACATAATCAGTGTCACTGGAATTGTAAAACTTCACGCCAATATTGCCGCCGTTATCCTCATTGTCATAGTAATCGGCGTCGATAATTCCTACCGAGTTTATCAGTGTCAAACCATGTTTTGCTGCCAAGCTGCTGCGAATATATAGTGCCAAATACTCATTTTTAGGCATATATGCTCTAATGCCAGTAAGCACTAACTCGCTGAATCCTTTGGCCGGAATTTTAATGTCGCACGGCGCTACAAAATCATAACCAGCGCTACTTGCGGTCTTGCGCTCCGGCAACACTTCTGTGCCATTAGGATATACTCTCTCAAAAAAGCGTTCCGCTATAAGCGCAGAAGCAATTTCTTCCGACAGCCAAACCTGCATCGGCATAATTTCTTTTTCGTCAAAATAATCTACCAACACAAACGGCATACCCTTGTACCTTGCCAAAAAACCGTTAATATCAAGCTCTTTTCTGGCCGTCACTGTACCATAACCTGCGTTTTCATTAAGCGCCATCATCTTAATTTTGCTGCCAATATCAAGCTTCACAATTATTTCCCTCCAACTCAAATGTTTTATATAAATCCTCGTGCAGTTCCGTTACTGCGTCATCAACAATGCCTTTAATCATTGCCTTCGGCAAACCTTTGCCGCCAAACCACTTTTTCTTAAAAAACTTAACATCTTCCCTGTAAGTTTCTTCGCTGTTATCACAGCTTTTGTACCAGTCATAGCTGTGCAACAAGCAAAATATATCCCACGCCAACTCGCTGATTAGCCTGTCCTCCAGTGGGTTGAGCCTGCGTGCAATTTTAGATTGTTCAAACCCTCTGTCGCCATAATTCGGGCACATCCACTCAAAAATCGTATTTGCAGCATGGTCATTTTGATAATCCCAATGTCCGCCGCTCATTTAACATCACACTCCCCATAAATACCGCAGTGCCTGCCACGTCCAAAAACTACCTATTTCGTAGCAAACGCCTGCTACAAACGCCAGCACACCTACAATAACAGCTAATGCTACTAATCCTCTCATAATCGCCACGCTCCATGGTCATCGCAAATTGTAACTTCTACGCATGTTTTTTCGGCATTATCCCAACCGACGATAACCGGGTAATTAGTTTCACTTACAATTTGCATTAATTCGTCAATGCTTTTTATTTCTGCTTCTGCCCAATGCTCATGCTCTGTGCCACACAACCGGGCGCCTAATCGCGCCATCGCTTTGCTGTAATATGGCACTAACGGTCCATCGTAATATCTATGTATTCTTGCTTTCATTTTTACACTTCCTCGTCCATTGTTGCGCCGCAACGCGGGCAATAATTGTGTAAACCAAAATCAGGGTCTTCTAAAACAGAGTCACCGCACACTGAACATTTATAGTAATACAAAGTTTCGTACGCACCTGTGTAATACTCGTTAGTTTCTATCCAATGTCCGTGCTTGCGTTCTTCGACAACTGGCAAAGCCCGCATTGCTGTTTCGATTACCGCCCAATCGGACGGATAGTGTTCCACAGCATCACAAGCTGTTTTTATTGCTGCTTCAAGCTCAATCAATCGCATTTTTGCACCTCCTGCCTATTGCTAACGCCGATATGTTCTGCCTCAAATTTGTCGGGCGGTACCGTTACATCGTACATCTCGCAAAACTGACATTTGGGGGTATATCCACCGCGCCAGTGCTTGCAAAAAGCGCACCAGTTAATCGTCGGCCTCATTCCGCGTCGCCCCCTAAATACTTTTTCCGCAGTTCAGGCAATGTAACATCACATTCTGCCTTTGTTTTAAATATCATGCCTGCTTCTTTTAGTGCAAAATCAATCGGGCTATTGTGCCAAGCTGCCGGACAGCTGTATTGAAAATCTGCTGCCGGAAAATAATAATGTTCGCCGTCTTTCGGTTGCCACGGCACTTTAACTATTTCAACATTGCCTCTTAACAATTTTAATAATATAGCTGTGGTAAGCCATCGATTGCCATCAGATTCTTGAACAAGACCGTCCTCTATTAATTTATAAATGTAATGGTCATCTTTTATCTTAAATTCTTGTCCCAATTCAACGCCCAGCATTCTGGCCACATCAGCCATATAGTTTTTAGCCATAATTATTTCTCCACTATTTCCCAACCCCACTCGATAAGCTGCTCGTGCATAACATCACGCGCATAATCTTCAATTTCATCGTCGGTTAAATCATCGTCGAGGTCTACTATTACTTCATGGTAGCCATGAACGTAGCCTGTATGTACCCACACTTTTAATTTTTTAGACATTTGCAAGCCTCCTTACTTCACTTAGCGCCTTGTTCGCTTCGTCTATTGCTTCTGAAACCCTAAAACATGCTTCGCGGCAATCTTTATTGCCGTCCAGTCCAAAACACTGATTATCTAAAAACTTCCAAGCCTTGTGCAGCCTGCGTATACCGGCGGCAATTTGCAATGCCGCTTGGTTGCACGCCGCTTTATTTATAGTTTTTTTATCCATGCCTGCCTCCTATACAACCAACGTAAAGTTTGGCGCTTTACGCATCTTTTTATTGCCAAAAATAGCCATTATCTCAGCATCGGTGTACTTCTCATCAAGGTTGGTAGTATAAAACATTAAGTCCGGGTTAAATCGTGTGCGCAACCGTAACGCGCGCACCGTTTTGTTATTTGCTTGACCCGGCAGAAGGTAATGTGCCGGACCAAGTGAATCAACACAAATCACTTTCATTCTGACACCTCATCCATTTCCGCACCACAATGAGGGCAATAAGCCCATTCTGGATTATTTGTTGTTTCGTTATTGCCACATGCCGAACATTCCACACGCCTTTCAAAGCAAACGCCTTCCTGCCAATGGCACAGCCAGTGGCCATGCTGACGTGTTTTGGTTACTACCGGGCGCATATTAGCCACGCAAAAAATCGCATTGTTCATCCCGGAGCGCACTCCGCTATCAAACATATTATTCCCACTGATTGCCGTTCTGTCGCGGTCAAACTTCAAATATTCTAACAACTGGTCTTTGTTTATAAGCTCAGGCACATCTTTTTTTGCCGGTGTATGCGTTTCATTCATGTGCCAATCCCAGTAAACATCGGTATCAAATTCTCCTGCGGCGGCCAGTTTCGGGAAATTGTGAGCATACCTGTACTCCCTTTTAAAACGCGGGTCACGGTTTAAAAGTAAATCGTTTAAGCAAATCTCAACATCGTGCTTGTTAATAAAAATAACCGTGTAATCCTCGGCAAGCCTGCTGTCAAAAAAGTTATAGCAGTAAGTGTGTGCCTCGCCTTTATCGCCAAAATCCGCCAGCTTACATTTCATTTCCTCGTAGCTCAAAATGTCAGCAGCAAAGCTAAAAGGAAAACCTGCCGAATTTGCATGTACGTAAATGGTTTTGCCGTTTGTACCATGCTTCACAATCTCAATATGCTCTGCCGTTGGCAATTTAACCTTGCTCATGTTCGTCCCTTCTTTCCGATGCCCATGGCTTCGCGCGCGGCTCTCAGCATTGCAATATCTTGGTGTACCATTTGTTCCAGTTCCCAAAGGAACCCTTCAAACACCTGATGGTCGCTATCGCCACACTGCTCGCAGTACAGCTCATCGTAATCAAGCTCGTCCTCCGAAACATAATAGCCACCACCAAGATGGTCCTCGTAGATGTAAAAATAGCTGTCCTTATTGATTTTCAATGTGTACACCGCCTTGCTGCGACAAAATCTGCTTCTTAATCTCAAAGCAAATCATTTCAAGAGCTACCTCTTTAGGGAACTGGGAGTAAAACTCGGTATCAAGCAAGCAATTTACGGAAGCCCCAATCATTTCCTCCAAACTTCCCACACTTCCACTTGTGTTGGCACGAAGCGCATCCTCCGTATTTATTGCAATCAACAGCCCTTCAAGGTTTTCTTTGCCAATTTTATCAATTTGTTTTTCAAACCACTGCAACACTTTTTCAACCTTTTTGGCTTCCAGTTTTTCCATTTTCTTCTTCCTCCTTAAACAATTCGTCCAACACGCGTGGTGCGTACTTTTTATCGCCGTTAATATAATTCAGTTCCTTCTGCATCACGTTTATCGTCTTAAATAAATTTTCCCTTGCCGTTACGTTCGTCGCACTCCATAAACCAAGCGGTTCCAGCAGACTCTTAATGTCTTTAGCACGCCTGCGGCGAATGCTGTATTCGCGTATCAGCTTATACACATCGCTGCGCTTCTTGCGGTCGCTTGTGTATTTTAGTTCGCAGTAATGCCTAATATCGCCAAAGGCCTTGTCGGCTTCATTTATTTCCTCATCGCACATTCTTAAAATGCTATGCGCTTCATTCAACAGCTTTTTAAACTCTGCGGCAGTTTTGACAGCAGCATCGCAATCAAACTCCACCATTCTTTTCACCACGCCTCCTGCGATAATTCGGCAAATAGCGTTTGATGTAGTTATAGACTGCCGATGGTTCTAACTCCAGCGTATTTGCAATATTCCACGCCGCTTTTCCTTGGGCCAGCATTATAAAAATCTGCCTGTGATACGGCTCCCAATCAAAAGTGCCCTTTCGTTTAATTTTCGGCGGAATAAACTTAGGAATTTCTATTTCTTTTTCTTGCCCGAAAATTAAATTTTCTCCTTTGATTTTCTCCCCAAGACGGACAGTGAGTTTTGTTTCAACGTTTTTATCCTCACCCAATATGTAGTGTTCGCCTCTTATACAAGGCTGAACATCAAAAAATGGGCAATAATACGTTTCGCCGCCGCAGTGATGAAGCCTAAAGCATTTAAGACAATTTACTCTTGCCAACCTGCTCACCAACCTTAGCCTGTGCTACCAGTTTGGGCAGTTTTTCGACCTGTTTTGCTATAACCGGGCACAGCTCATTAAACTCATCTGCATCCATTTGTTGACCAATGGACCCTAAAAGTTGCATCGCAAGGTTTATAGCCCCAAGCGCGCCATATTGCGCTACCTGTACTCCAACTGCGCTTCCGTCTTCGGTTTCAACCACATAGCAAAGCCCGGTTATATCACCGTAAGAGTTAATTGCCGTTTCAAACTCTTTAAGTTGCTGTCTTTTAGCTTCTTCGCTCACAAATTTTTTTGCCATTTTTATCAATCTCCGTTTCTGTCGTGAAATTTACACATTTGCAGGAAGGTTTTGACGCCGCTCTCGCAAACGGAATTGCCCCTTCCTGCCGTTTTTTGTGTTCAAGGGTATACTTGTGTCAAAAGCCACCGTTTAAACCGCGTAAGCGGTAATTTTTTGCTCTGTCCCTGCCAATGTTGAAGGCATATCCTTTTGACCTCTCGTAAATCCTACTGTCTACGGCTTCGTCAAGGTCTGCAATCTCGCTTAGGTAAAACTCGCTGGAAATTATAGTCACGAGGTCCGGGCGGTTGTAGCGGGCATTTAAAATTTCAAATGCGAGGTTGAAATCTGCTGTTGTCGGCTGACCACTGTTTGTTTTCAAAAAATCGTCGATATACAAAACATCAACCGTTTTCAGCGGTTCAACCAATGCCGCATATTCTTCGGGGTACTTGACGGTTGCTTTAATCACTGTGCTGTCATCGCGCCACAACATGTACCGAGCCTCACGCCCACTGTTAATCAACTTGCGGACTATGCCAGTGCAGATGTGCGTCTTGCCGCTTCCTACCTGCCCGCCCATAAAAAACCAACCTTTAGGCGCGTCGGCGTACTCGTAGGCCTTCATGCAGATACTGCGTTGCCAATCGTTGTCGGCGTTGTAGTTTTGCAAAGTATAAGCAGGGTTAATGCCGCTTTTTTCCAGTCTTGCATTACTGCGGCGCACCGCCATGCACTTGCACTCCACCAAGCAGAACGCCCCGTGCTGTAAAACGGCTGTGTAGCCTTTGTTTTTACAAACATCGCAGTTATAACCAGTCATGTCGCCAATGCCGCTATTGTACTGGTCAACCGCCCTCTGTTGTTGCTGCTCATAAGAAATCTCCGAGCTTTGGCTTCTCTGCCTTGCTATCGTCGCCAGTTCGGCAAGCCTGCCTGTCAGCTCCATACTGTCGTACCGTCTTTCTTTTTATCTCGTTTTTGTGCTTCTCGAACTCGCCGATAACCCACGCTTTAATTGCTCTAAAATCGTCACGGTAAGTTTTGCCGGTTGAGCCTTTGTAGTTATCTAACCTCTCGATGCACCACTGCGCTCCCTGCTCCCCGCCTGTTAAAACAACCAGCTTATCGTATTCAGCAGGGGTCATCCTTACAAACTCTGCATAAGCTGTCTTTTCTGGTTTCGCTTTTGCTTTACGTTTGGGCTTAGCTGTTTCAACGGGGGGATTATAGGGGGGTATAGTATTATATATATTTTCTTTATATTCTTCTTTATTTTCTTTTATATTAGTAGGTTGTCCCTGTTCAGGCGTTTCGTTGTCCCGCCGTTGTCCCTGCCGTTGTCCCTGCCGTTGTCCCTCGTCGGCTTCGTCAACTTGGTAAAGCCGCCAATTTACTATGGTTACAACATATCCGTCGTTGTTCGCGGCGCTTGCCCTGTCGATGTCCAAAAATCCGAGGTTTTTAAAACGGTCGATTGCCCTCATAACAACCTTGCGCGTTATTGAATTATCTCCATCGCCATTGCATGTGTTTTCAACCTCTTTGAGCGTTGCCACAAACTGTCCGGGCTTTAACCGTAACTTTGTGCCTGTTTTCAGCACAACCTCGGTTTCTTTCCACACCGCCATGCCAAGCAAAGTAATAAGAACCACTTTTTGCAGGTTTGACGATGAAACCCAAACTGCACTCGTAAAAAGCGACCTGTGAATCTTAAAATAACCGTTCATATTGCGCCTCTCGGCAGTTCATTGCCTTTAAAAGCCGCTGTCTTTGGCAATATCCATGCCGGGAATCATGGCTACTTTTTTTAATTCAGGCGGCAGCATTAAAATTGCCGTTAAAGCCTGCTGGTACTCAGAAAAGAACTTGCTGACAGCTTCTTCATGTTCTTCGGGAACCTTGTAACTTGCACGCGCAACCTGCACAGCGGTAGATACCAAAGCCGCCCATTCGGTCAAAGATGCGTCCAAAGTCATTCGTGATTTTCTAACATCGGGCCTTGTCTGCATATATTTTTCAAGATTATCAATCTGTTCTTCGATGTTTTTGTAGCTCTTTTTGTTGTCCATCATTTACCCTCCATTGCCTCTCTGATGATGCGCTCTGCTTCGGATATTGCTTCTTTTGCGGCTTTCTTCTTGTCATGCTCGACTTCTGCTTGCTTAGCCGCTTCCACAACAGCTCTCCGAATTTTGCCTTTAACTGCATCATTTGTTTTTGACAAAAGAACTTTTTGAGCGTCCTCCGAGGAATTTAAAACCGCTGTAAGCAACGCCAAAAAGCTGCTTTGATAATCAAGCACCTTACGCGCAGTTTCTTTGTCGAAGTTTTGGCTTTCCATCGCTACAACGGTCAAGATTGTTGTCAACTGGCTAAATTCTTCCACCGTCATATCGAGCTTCACTCTTGCGTTCAAAAATTTATCTGCAATACCCATAATTTTGCCTCCTTGCTATGTAGTGGGCGACAAAATGCCACCCACAATATATTGTGTTATTGCTCAGATTCAGCAATTTCTTCTGCGCTAAAATCGTCGCCATCAAATAACTGTTTTGTCTTTTCAGCAGATACACTGCCGTCTGCCATTTTTACATTTTCACCAGCAGGATAATTTCCCTCTGGCATAACTTCAACTTCGGCTTCCGTGGTTTCAATTTCAGCATCGTCATTCGGGTTAAATTCGCTGTTAAGCACATCGTCCTGCTCAATAGCGTTCTGCATTTCAACAGACAACGGTCCCCAAGTGCGAAGCATATCCATCAGCACAGTTTTCATCGCCATCTTGTCAAAGTCTGTCTGCCACGGCCCGCTACCAAACGATTTACTGAAACGCTTGGCATGTGCTGTAACTTCCTCTTTACTCCAGTAGCTTGCCTTTCTAAAGCCGTTTAACAGCTCGAAATAGGCATAATACCCAACAACCACATCAGACTTCTTCTCGCCGAAATATGCGCGTTCATCGAATTTGTCCCATTTTTCAATTTCACCCTCACAAACCGGCACAACATTAATTTTTTTATACTGCTGGCTACGGATTGCAAGCTGAATAATGCCTTTATAACCAATCTGAAACTGTGCAGAGCCTTTATACGGCACGATATATGCCTGTCCCAAGCTCGGTACAACAGGCAAATCCAGCGATGCCGCAATGGAAGCGGCAGACAAAATTGTCTGCGGATGCGCCTTCTGCAAAAGGCTGTTGTTCGTTACAACGCTCATCACACTGCTTAAAAACGCAGGGCTTCTTTTGCCAAGCATTTCCTCAAAGCGTTTCTTTACGCTCTCGGTTTTAATAAGTGCGCCCAGTGCAAGATTACCTCCGCTCTGCACTGGTTTCTGTTCTGCCGTTTTGGTAAGTAACCCACCTTTAGTGTTTGCCATGTTTAAGACTTCCTTTCTGTAATTCTCAGCACTCTCTGTGTGCCTCTAATCAAATATTTTTCATACACGCCGGGGTAATCACGTTCAAACTGCTCACGGTCAAAATACGGCTTCTTCGCCTGCGTTTTGTACCATACGTTGTAGCCCGATGTACGCCCAAACTCGTGGTTTTCCAACACCATGCGAAGCTGGTTCTCCTTTAAATCAATCGCCTTGTCAAGTTCTTTTTTGCTTGCTTTCAGGCTCTTGATGTCGCCGCACAAAATATCGTACTGTTCTTCCATGTCCAATGCTTCTGTTCCACCGCCGGGGAACTTAATTTTAAGCGCGTCCGTGCAGGCCTTGGACGAATCTGCGTCCGGCAGTCTGCCGCCCTTGACACATTCTTCCCAAAACTTCCTCTCAGCTTCCATCAGCGCGTCGCTGTCAGCTTGGTTAAACTCAACCGTGCGTACAATGTAGTCGGCACCGTTATCAAACAGGCAGGCAATGTAGCAGTAGTCCATTTCAAGTACCGTCATATAATGCAGCACTTGGCAGTAATATGCGTCCGGGATGCTGTCCTCGCCCCAACGGTCTTTGAAATAACTGGCCGATGTTTTACATTCCAAAAAGGCATTTTCGCCTACCAGCATACGGTCGATAGAAGCGCAGGCCCAAGGGTACTTGTCATTCACCCACACGCCGCTTCTGCGCACCTTTTTGCGCTCGTCCATACAAAACCTCTTGGCAACAATTTCTTCCGCCTCTTGTCCAAACCAAACGCGCGTATTGTTGCTTAAATCTTCCGCCTCTGCCTGTCCTGTCTTTTCAAGCCACAACGCAAACGGACTTCTGTGAGTATTTACGCCAACCACAACGGCGGCATCGCTACCGCCAATGTAGGTTTTGCGCGAATCCAGCCACGCTTGCCTGTTTTTGTTCATATCCTCGGCAGTCATAACCAGTTTAATGCTCATTCGTTTGCTCCTTTTCTGTTATCCTTAACGCTTACGTTAGCAGAGTCCAGCAGTTCTCTGGCTTTTTTAACAACTGTGCGTTCCGGCATCCCCATTGCTTCTGCCTGCGCAATCAACGATGCTACTGCCACCGGAATATCCTCGGCTTTAAGAGATGTAAACACGCTGGCCTCCCGGCTGTCGTTGTTAATTAAAACACAGCACCCGCTCACCTTTTCTGCGTCGGCATCCTTGACAAATTCTTTAATCTCATCAAATACGGTTCGTTTGCCTTCTGCGTTTTCACATTTTTCCATGGATTTTTGTGGTGCTTCTTCACATTTTTCCGTGATTTCTACGCCATCAGCTTCTTCATCACATCTCGGAATCAGCTTGTCAAATCTTTCGGAAGCTCTTGCCATTTCCGCCAATGTTTCAAGCTGGTCCGCTTCTGTACCAACTTCGCCCCGCGCGGCTGGGGTTACAACCTTTATAAGCAAAGTTGTAGCGGCGCGCACCGCAAAAGCAGGATTACCGGCAAACACGAGCTTTATACCATCGTTTTCCTCTACTGCTAAAGCAAATGCTTTATTTCCTTTAATCGCCAAGGTTAAAATATCTTTAACGCCCTTCGCATTCTCTGTTGTTACGTTTTCAAGGTCTGAAAAATTTTTTGCCATTGTTATTCCTCCTTAATTTTCATCAGCTTCTTGTTTGCCTTCGCCAAAAACTGCGGTTACAATGCTGTAAAGTTTTTTAGCCTTATCTTCGGAATCAAACGCTTCTACAAGCGTCTTAACATCGGTCATAACCTTGTTGAAAGCATCTTCCCTGCTATAACCACGCATTTCCCGAAAATCATTGACCATGCTGCAAATAAGGCGTGACGCCATTGCCAGTTGTCCATAGCCGTCGCCTACCACCGAGCTATTGAGCTTATCGCCGCTCGAAACGCCAATAATTATTGCGTCCACACCCGGTTCCGACAAATACTCGTCAAATTTCTTTTTCATGGCCTCGATGGTTCCTTGGCTCAACTCGCCTTTGTTTTTCATAAGTTTGTCCTCCAGTTTATTGTTCTGTTCAAATTGATTTTTCTGTGTTAAAATACAGGAAAGGCGTGGCTCTAAAATGTACTACACGCTAACTCCTTTTTCTGAACCGTCAGTGTTACCGCACTGGCGGTTCTTTTTTTGCCATTTCCGGGTTTCCCAAAACTTCCACATAAATTTTTTGACCCGGCTGCAAATTTGTATACTCTAAATCGTTTTGTTTTGCCGCATACCACACAATCTCATCAATATCGCGTGGGTCGCCATATTTATCGACCAGTTTCCAACAAATTGAGTACAGCGTATCTCCCTTGTAAATTGTCACCGGCACTCGCACCCGCTCCATTTGCGAGCGAACATAATACGGATGCCAAATAACGAACGCTAATGCAAGAAGCATTGCTACGCTGTACAAAATCCCTTTTGCTTTCATGTTTAAGCACCTCCACTACCTGCACTTAAACCATCACGCATCGCTTTCAATTTGGCTATAAAATCATCTGACGAGCCGACGGATTTGCGCTCAGTGTTTTTGCGGAATGTCCCGCGCCTCTGGCAAGACGCTTTCTTTTCCCTTCGTGCCTCCCAGCATTGTTCAAAGAAGGCGTCTGCTTTATCCTCAAAGATACGATAGCCGACTCCTACTTTTACACTTGGCAACACCGCATCAGCGCACATTTGACGGATTGTGCTTATCGGAACACCAATTTTAGCGGCATATTCTTTTACCGTCATCATTGTTAATCGTTCCTCTCATCACCAAGTCTTGCCCTGCGTTTGTCTTTAAGCTCCATTAAAATGCGAGAAGCCATCTCAAACGCATCATCTTCATCTTTAGGGCTTAAATTCATAACATTGTTTACGCCATAAGCAAAGCGTGCAATGGTGTTAAGCGCTGTCGATAAAGCGTATCTTGCAAAACTGTCCAGCGGCACTTCGTTAGCAATTAACTCTCTTACTCTGCTGGAAAATGTCGAGGTTCTCCGCTTCGGTTTTCTGTCGAAAAATTCAGCCATAACTTCGCGCCTTACTTCTTCTTTAAGCTCAGCTTTAAGTAGTTCGCGTTCCTGTTCATTCATCCGTTTCACCTCCATTTCATACACTTCATGTGTAGTTAAGTCCTAAAAAAAATATTAAGGTCTACAAGAGGGAACGCTTCTTTAAGACGACGTATAAAATTGCCGCTTAAACTACGGTCCCCGTCCTCAACCTTTTCGTAAAAAGAAAGGGAAACACCCATTTTTTCTGCCATTTCCTTGCGTGTCATGTTTTGACTTTTCCGAAACTCCTTTAAATCGTCCATGCTTTCACCTCCTACACTTCAAGTGTAGTTATAGTCTATCACACTTCTCGTGTGTTGTCAACACCCTATGTGTGCCAACATCTTGACCAACACAAATAGTGTGGTATAATATAAGTAGCTACACAGAAAGAGGTGCTTGCCATGTTGCGTTTAAAAAAATTAAGAGAAGCAAAAGGTCTGTCGCAAGCAGAGCTTGCTAAAATAATCGGCATCTCTGCCAGTTCTATTGGTATGTATGAGCAAGGGCGCAGAACCCCAGAAGTAGAAACACTTAAAAAAATCGCCAATTATTTCAATGTTCCTACTGATTATTTAATTTTTTCAACTGAGAATACAATACCATCTGATTTCAAGCAAAATCCATTATATGCTTCCCGCTTCGATATAACCAACCTTTCCAATTACATCGGACCAGTCGTAGAAAATAAAAAAATACCAATCATAGGTTCTGTTAAGTGCGGGTCTAATGGATTGGCATTTGAATATTTGGAGGGCTATGTACTTATCGACGATAGTTTTACCGGCAATATCGTAGCATTTCGCTGCAAAGGCAATAGCATGAGCGGTATCGGCATAAATGAAGGTGACATTGCCATAGTCCGCCAACAAGAAGATGTGGAAAATGGCGAGCTTGCTATTGTTATCGTCAACGGTGACGAAGGGACACTAAAACGAGTACGCAAGTTTGACGGAGGCATCGCTTTAGAAGCAGCTAATCCCGAATACGAGTCCCGCATCTTTACCGGTGACAGCTTGGAAACCGTCAAAATAATGGGCAAAGTTTTAGAAATTAGAAGAAGATTTTAAACTTTGAAGGAAGGCTAAGAATGATGAAGCTACACAACTTTGCAATCATCGGCATTCTCGCTGCGCTTTTAATCGTGCCATTTCAATTTGAAATTTATGCTCCCAAAGGCCATCATCTCTCTCAATATTATGGGTACGCATTTTTGTTTAATCCACCAAGTCGAACTTCTATCTACCCCTACACTACTTCGGTGCTTTGGGAAAGAGTATTTATTGAAATTCTTGCTATTTGTTTAGTAAATTATTTGTTCTTTAAAATATTTCCAGACTATAATAAAACAACTTTCAAGAAAGACTTTTTTTCATCAGTTGGTTCTGAATTTGAGAATTGGCTGCTCATACAACAGGTAAACGACAAATTTGGCGCAACAAATGTTTATCTTGATGGTTCGAGCATAATTTGGCACTCTGAGGAATTGGAATTTGTTTATGCTTATACCTATCAAGACACTATTAACATAAGAAAAATAACATGCCATCCGGCTACACATACCATTATTCACAAAAACTCTGATAACACACATTATGGAGATGTTAGCCCTGTTGGAAAATGCGTAACATTTATTTTAAACAACAAATTAGGAGGCACAACATGACCAACGAAGAAGCAAAAATTTTAAACAAAGACTTTGAAAAATTCTGCATCGACCATGAAATTAAATCGGCCACGGCTTATCTTGCTTCCAGCAAGGATAACAGTGCTGTAATGGCCTACCATGACATCGACGATAACGAATTATTCCATGTCGCCGCAAGCCTTATAATACACATAGCGCAAAAACACAATGCGTCTTATCAGCATGTTATAGATGTTCTCAGGGACGGCATTGCCGAAACTCTAAACGAGAAAGGCAGCATCAAGAACTGACGCATTAAGCCTTCGCCTAACTTTACAACAGCAGCAGACAAAAATGCCAACAAAAAAGCCGCCCAACCCCGAAAGGTTGAGCGGCATATAATGGCAATACTAAGCAAACATAGGTTTGCAGAAAGGAGTTGCAATGCCAAGACCATCAAAACCAAAACCTAAAAATGCAAACGGCGAAGGCACAGTCAGCTTTGAAAAAGACCGCAATAAATGGCGAGCGTTAATATATGACCCTGCCGGGAACAGACTCCGCGAACGATTTAACACAGAATCAGAAGCAAGAGAATGGCTTGTATTAAAAAAAGCGGAATTTGCAACCCAAACATATATACCGCCAAACAACATGACATTTGGAGAGTGGCTAATCGAGTATATTAAGGTGTTCAGAGCGCCGACTTTACGCGAAAGGTCGCTCATAAGGCTTTTACAAACATCTGCTCATTTAGCACCTCTTGCGGACATAAAACTTCAAAGCCTCGAACCTTTTAGAATACAAAAATTCTATTCAGAGCTACCAGAAAACACTTCCGACAGCAACAAAAAGAAAATTCACGGACTTTTAAAAAGCGCCTTGGAGAAAGCGTACGCATTAAAAATGATTCGTGAAAATATTATGTTGCCTGTAACTTCTCCAGAAAAGAAAGGCATTGAAGAAGAAGTTGTTGTATTTACCGAAGAAGAAATATCCACAGTTCTTTCAAGCATACAAAACAGCAAGTATTACAGCAAATACTATCCTTTCTTCCTCTTGGCTCTCACAACAGGTGCAAGATTGGGCGAACTGCTGGGCTTAAAACGGCAGGTTGTTTTTGACGGATATATCCGCATCAATAATAACCTTCAAGAAGTAAATGGTAAATTCTACGATATGCCACCTAAAACAAAGGCAGGCTTACGCAACATTACAATTCCCAAAAAGGTTGAGCGTCTGCTCCGTCAAAAAATAATGTCTGACAAGATTGTACCAATTAACGGCTACATCTTTCATACCAGAACAGGCGGTCCACTTGCTCAAAGAAATATGGAGCGTGTTTGGGAATCTATTTTACGCGAAGCAAATGTAGAAAAGAAGAAATTTCACGCACTGCGTCACACTCACGCCACGCAATTACTTGCCGCAGGCGTTCCCCTTCTTGAAGTTTCTAAGCGCTTAGGACATAGCAGTCCTACAATAACGCTTAAACTTTATGGACACGCAATTCCTAACCACGATTATAAAGTTGTATTACCTGCCGTTGAAAAAATTTATGCACTAAATTAAATGTATAAAAGGTACGGTTGTCCCCACGTTGTCCCCAAAGAGGTGCGGTCTTTTGTCCCCACATAAAAACAAAAAAGGCGCAGAACCAGTCTGCGCCTAAGTTTGCAAGTGGCAGGGGC
>ERZ780117.438-NODE-438-length-17807-cov-12.797769_pt1 | contig 17807 bp, 16 predicted proteins | sample MGYA00510985_ERZ780117 | MGnify/ENA primary metagenome ERZ780117 (study PRJEB29588, sample SAMEA2159553) | human gut metagenome | biome: human gut; feature: human-associated habitat; material: faeces | place: Denmark | collected 2008/2010 ...
ATTGATGAGATTCATACACTGGTAGGCGCCGGCAAAGGCGAAGGAGCAATGGATGCTGCAAATATTCTGAAACCGGCATTGGCACGTGGAGAACTACGTTCGATCGGTGCAACTACTCTCGATGAATATCAGAAGTATTTCGAAAAGGACAAAGCGTTGGAGCGCCGCTTCCAGATTGTCATGGTGAACGAACCGGACACGCTGAGCACCATCTCCATTCTGCGTGGTCTGAAGGAACGTTATGAGAACCATCACCACGTACGGATTAAGGACGATGCCATCATCGCCGCCGTAGAGTTGAGCAACCGTTACATCACCGACCGTTTCTTGCCGGACAAGGCTATCGACCTGATGGACGAAGCCGCTGCCAAGCTACGTATGGAGGTCGATTCCGTACCGGAAGAGCTGGACGAGATTTCGCGTAAGATAAAGCAGCTGGAGATTGAACGTGAAGCCATCAAGCGCGAAAACGACAAGCCCAAACTGGAACAAATCGGCAAAGAACTTGCCGAGCTGAAGGAGCAGGAAAACTCGTACAAGGCGAAATGGCAAAGTGAAAAGACCCTTGTCAACAAAATCCAGCAGAATAAGGTGGAAATAGAGAACCTGAAGTTCGAGGCCGACAAGGCAGAACGGGAAGGCGACTATGGCCGGGTGGCCGAAATCCGTTACGGCAAACTGCAAGCGCTGAACCAGGAGATTGAAGAAACGCAGCAAAAACTGCACGAGATGCAGGGTGACAAGGCCATGATTAAAGAGGAAGTGGACGCTGAAGACATCGCCGACGTAGTATCTCGTTGGACGGGTATACCGGTCAGCAAGATGCTGCAAAGCGAAAAGGAGAAACTCCTCCATCTGGAAGAAGAGCTCCACAAGCGTGTCATCGGTCAGGACGAAGCCATCGAGGCCGTAGCCGATGCCGTACGCCGCAGCCGTGCCGGCTTGCAAGACCCCAAGCGGCCTATCGGTTCCTTCCTCTTCCTCGGTACGACCGGTGTCGGTAAGACTGAATTGGCCAAGGCTTTGGCCGAATTCCTGTTCGACGACGAAACCATGATGACCCGTATTGACATGAGCGAGTATCAGGAAAAGCACAGCGTCTCCCGTCTGGTCGGAGCGCCTCCCGGATACGTCGGCTACGATGAAGGCGGCCAGCTGACCGAAGCTGTTCGGCGGAAACCATACTCCGTCGTTCTGTTCGATGAAATTGAGAAGGCCCACCCCGATGTATTCAACATCCTGTTGCAGGTACTCGATGACGGACGTCTGACCGACAACAAGGGCCGGACGGTGAACTTCAAGAACACCATCATCATCATGACCTCCAACATGGGCAGTTCCTACATCCAGAGCCAGATGGAGAAGATGAACGGCAGCAACAAGGAGCAGATTGTGGAAGAGACCAAGCGCGAAGTGATGAACATGTTGAAGAAGACCATACGGCCCGAGTTCCTCAACCGTATCGACGAGACCATCATGTTCCTGCCGCTTACCGAACCGCAGATCCGTCAGATTGTAACGCTGCAGATCAACAACGTCCGCCGCATGCTCGAAGGCAATGGCGTAGAGCTCCAGCTCACCGATGCCGCCATCAGCTTCCTGGCCCAGGCCGGCTTCGATCCCGAGTTCGGTGCCCGTCCTGTCAAGCGTGCCATCCAGCACTACCTGCTCAACGACCTCTCCAAGAAGTTGCTGGCGCAGGAAGTGGACCGCAACAAGCCCATTGTGGTAGACGTCAATGCCGCTAAGGACGGACTCGTATTCAGGAACTGATCTGGTTCTGAATCCATATAAAATAGAGGCTGTCCCGACATGAAGAAGTACTGACATTCAGTCATTCCGACCTTGCATGTACTTCCACCTTCATGTTGGGACAGCCTCTTTTTTTCTCTCCGGCCGTTCTCGTTCCCTATAGCTTCACCGTTCTGGTCTTTCCCGGAATGAGGGTCAGGTCGGCCGTGCCGTTCTCCCTTATCTCCACGTTCAGGTAGCGGGTCTCTACCACCACCCGGCCGTCCAGCATGATGATGCCCCACTGGTGCGCATGGCCCTCCACCGCACAATAGTTGCCCACCGGCATCCGGATGCTGCGATACACCGGCGGCACCACCACCCGTTCGCCCACCTTCAGTCCCCATTTCAGTCCCGAGCGGAACGGAACCGCCTGACGCAGTCCTTCCAGGCGTTCCTTCCGCCTTTTCTCCTGTTCCAGCCGTTCCTTCTCCTTCCGCTTTTCAGCCAGCAGCTCCACCTCTGCCTGCAGTCGCGACAGTGCCGTGTGGAAGTCTTCCTCCCCCCGGCCCGGGTTTTCACGGGCCATGTATTGTTTTTTTCCGTCAGCCGTCACCCGGTAATACCTCCCCTCCCCGTCGGCTGTCACGATGCTCCCGTCAGCCAGTTCGCCGCAGAACCAGTAATACTCCTCCCCGTCGTCGGCCAGCAGGCACACGCAGTCCTGATTCAGCGACGTGCCGATGCACTCCCAGGGACGGAAGTCCATCGTTCTGTATATTTTCAGGTAAAAGCCGCAGTCCGCGATGTCATATTCGCTCATCCCCGGCCGGCTTCTGTACACATGCTTCGTTCGACTGCAGTATGCGTCCCCCACTCTCAGCAGCTCCATCCGCCCATATTTCACCACCGTCGGCCTCTCCGCATACCGGCTGCCCGTCCGCAAGTCCATGTAGTCCGTTTCCTGTCCGTCCGTCAGCTCCGCCAGGCCGTCCGGCAGCAGCCTCATCCGTGTGCAGCGTCCCGTCTTCCTCCGCATCGTTCCGTTCCCGTCCACGATGCCCGTACTCCAGTCGCCGAACCTCACGGCAGCCAGATCGTCCCGCACGTCAAACACCCGGGCATACCGGGCCTTCACCGTCACCAGGCGTCCCCGTTTCAGTCCCCACAGTCCGCTCTTGCGGTCCCTGAAGGGTTTCAGCTCGTCCTCTACCCGTCCACCGTCCGGCCCGCAAGGCAGTCCGTTGCGCAGGCAGTCCAGCAGCCGTTCGTGCGACATCACCACCTCCAGCGGTTCGTTGCTCTCCTCCGTCTCCCGCCTCCGCTCCGCCACAGTACAGGCAGTCGTCCGGGTGTCGGATGTCACAATGCCTTTTCCCGCCAGCCTTCCTTCGAACGTCGCCTGCCAGTCGCGTTCCGCCACCGGCAGTCCGAACATCCGGTAGAGGCCCACATGGTCTATCAGCACACACGTCTCCTTTCCCGGCACCTTGCGCAGACCCCGGCCCGCCTGCTGCAGATACTTCGCCAGCGACAGCGTGGGCCGTGCCATCTGCACGAACTCCACGTCCGGGCAGTCGAACCCCTCGCTGAACACGTCCACGTTCACCAGCACCCGGATGCGTCCCGCCCGGAACTCCTCCACCAGCCTTTTCCGCAGCGGTGCGGGCGTGCGGCTGTCTATCGCCTCCGCACGGACACCCTGCGCGCTGTAGTACGCCGCGATGTTCCGCGCGTGTCCGATGCTCACCGCATACACGATGCCCTTCTTCCCCCAGGCATACCGGCGCATACCCTCATACAGGCGTCCGATACCCGGACGCCGGTTCAGCACCGCGTCCATCTCCTTCACCTGATAGTCGCCGTCCGCTCCGCGGCGCAGCAGGCCGTCTATCAGCCGCTGGTCCTCGCTTTCCGGGCGGATCGAGACATAGTCGAAAACCGACAGCCATCCCCCGCCGATGAAGTCAGCGATGCTGTCCGAAAGCACCAGCCGGTCAAACAGGTCCGTGAACCCCTTGCCGTCCAGCCGGCACGGCGTGGCTGTCATTCCCAGTTTCGGCGTGTCCGGATACCGTTTCCAAAGCTCCCGGTACGTATCCGCCAGCGCATGGTGGGCCTCGTCTATCACGATCAGTGCGGGTTTCTCACCCGCATCCGCCCAATGCCTCGACAGCCATTGGATGGAGCAGGCGCGCACACGACCGTCCGTCCGGCCCAGCCCGTAGCGTGCCACCGTTGCCTCTATCTGTTCCACCAGCTCCCGACGGTGGGCCACAATCCACACGCAGCCCCGGCCCCCGCCTTCCGCCAGCACGTCGTGTACCACTGCTGCCAGCAGGTGGGTCTTGCCCGTACCCGTGGGCATCTGCACCATCACGTTCGGGCACTGCTTCCAAGCCTCAAAGATGTTCCTCTTCGTGGCCAGCTGGTAGTCACGAAGCACGCTTTCCTGCATACGCCTTAATCTCCCACACCCCGATACCTAAAGCCTGATACCTTCTTGCGCAATGTTCCAAAGGAACAGGATATTCCCGATGATATACCGTCTCCACATCCTCCGTGGCTCCTTTATCAGCTTCTTGTCTATTGCATATAATATATGCCGCCTTGATTATTGTTTTATAAGTTAAAACCTTTATAAAGCCATCCTTATAAATTTGAAATAATTGGGACTCCTTTTGCCATAGACTTTAGGATTGCGAATAGCCCTGAAGAAAAATTCCAGTCCAAATCCTCTTAACCATCGTGGAGGACGGGGGAGGACGCCTGCTTTCGCATCAAAAGCACCACCAATACCATAAAAACATCCTACATTGATTGACTTTTTATATTTTAAAATGAATTTCTCTTTCATAGGTGAAGGCATACCAATAAAGAGGAAATCTGGAGCTTTTTCAGATATTTGCATAGCAATATTATCCTGTTCAGATTCCTTAAAATATCCATTTCGACTGCCTACGATATTGATATGTGGATATTCGGAATGGATTATCACTTTTAGTTTTTCTAATGTTTCATCTTTTGCTCCCAAGAAGAAAATTTTCATTCCTTTTCGGTCTGCTAATTTTAGAAAAGATTCAAAAACATCTGGGCTGGGTACACGGTGTTGGATAGGATATCCTTTCCTTTTAAGAAAAAATGTAGGCATAAAGCTGTCTACATTGACTATATCAGAGTCTAAAATTGCTTTTCTCAGTAATTCGTCTTCTTGTGCCCATACAATAGTGTCTACATTGGCTCCGGTTAAATGAATGCCTTTTCTCCCTTCACTTAGCCATTGATCCACTGTATTGACAATCTCCTCAATATTGAGGAGATTGTATTTGATGTTCCAAATATTGATTTGCTTGAGGTCTTGCTCCATATTTATGCTTTTCTCCATACCATTCTGTTTACTATACCGGTATAACTTTGAATCAGTTTGACCACTTTAGTGGACACATTTTCATCTGTATAGTTGGGTACCGGTATTCCATAGTCTGCTTCGTTATTCATTTCTACGGCAGTGTCAACAGCTTGTAGTAATGAATTTTCGTCGATACCAGCTAAGAAAAATATACCTTTGTCCATGGCTTCTGGCCTTTCTGTACTGGTTCGGATGCATACAGCCGGAAATGGATGACCTACAGAAGTGAAAAAGCTGCTTTCTTCAGGAAGTGTACCGCTGTCCGAAACCACGGCATAGGCATTCATCTGGAGGCAATTATAGTCATGGAATCCAAGTGGTTCATGTTGAATAACTCTTCTGTCTAACACAAACTTACTTGCTTCCAGTCTTTTTCTGCTACGTGGATGACAGGAGTAAAGTATGGGCATATCATATTTTTCAGCCATGGCATTGATGGCATTGAACAGTGACAGAAAATTCTTTTCAGTGTCGATATTCTCTTCTCTATGTGCTGATAACAGAATGTATTTTCCTTTCTCTAGATTTAACCTTTGATGTATATCGGAATCTTCAATCTCCTTTAAATTGGCATGCAATACTTCAGCCATGGGAGATCCTGTCACATAAGTACGTTCCTTGGCCACTCCAGATGCATTCAGGTATCTCCGAGCATGTTCCGAATAACACATGTTTACATCCGAAATAATGTCTACAATTCTTCGGTTGGTTTCCTCCGGCAGGCATTCATCAAAACAACGGTTACCTGCTTCCATGTGGAATATAGGGATATGTAGTCTTTTTGCACTGATTACGCTAAGGCAAGAATTGGTATCTCCCAGTACAAGTACGGCATCCGGTTGTATTTGTACCATCAGTTTGTAACTTGTGTTCAGAATATTACCCATGGTAGCTCCCAAGTCATCTCCTACTGCGTCCAGATAGACTTCAGGGTCTTTGAGCTTAAGGTCATGGAAGAATACTCCATTCAGGTTATAATCATAGTTTTGTCCAGTATGTGCCAATATGCAGTCAAAATATTTTCTACATTTGTTTATTACGGCTGCCAGGCGGATAATTTCAGGTCTGGTTCCTACTATGATCAATAATTTCAATTTCCCATTATTTTGAAAATGGACATCAGAATAGTCTGTTTTCATTGTTTCAACGTTTTAGAATTATTCCATTATATTCTCAGGTGTGAGGGGAGTATATGGGCCGTCTTTTACTTCAAAGATTACCGAACCGCTTTCCAATACTTCCAGGGTATGCCATTGCCCGGCAGGAATATGTACTCCGAAATTACCTTCCAGGGGGTTAAGTTCGCAAATTTCTGTAATATTTTTATTGTCACTATAAAACAGAATACGGATTCGGCCTCTTAACAATAAGTAAGTTTCGTCCGTTTGAACATGCCGATGAATGGGAAGTTTGGTTCCGGGTTCCAATGCATTTAGCAGTCGTTGTGCTTTTGCATCCAGATTGTGGTGAAAATTATAATTCATTCTCAACCGCTCATTTTTTCGTGCATCTTCGGTTACTTTATCCAATAGGGATGTATTGATTATATTCATTACACTACTCTTTCTAAGTTAAACTTTTTCAAAATAAGTATCGGGGCGGTTTGGGTCAAAACATTCATTGCACCAGATAAAAGTTACCAAATCTTCCGTATCCGACAGGTTAATCAGATTGTGGGTATATCCGGGAATTGTTTCTACTACAGTGATAGCATCTCCTGATACTTCTGTATTGATGACTTCGTCAGATAGAATGTTACGCTGCTGAATCAGACCGTGTCCATGAACAACTACAAATTTTTCTACTTTAGAATGATGCCAATGTTGTCCTTTGGTAATGCCTGGCTTGGAAATGTTGACAGCAAATTGTCCTTTGTCTGTTGTCCGGATAATTTCTGTAAAGCTTCCTCGATTATCCATGTTCATCTTTAGCGGATAGCTGAACTCTTCTTTAGGCAAATAAGAAAGATATGTGGCGAAAAGTTTCTTTGTTAATGCGTCACCGACATTCGGTACATCCAGCGTATTCCGACATTCTTTGAATGAATATAACAGCTCTACGATTTTACCCAATGTGATGGTATGTACAACAGGTACTTCACAAAACTTTCCGTTCTTGTGCTCTTTTCCTTGTAAGGCAGCAATCAGTTCATCTACAACATCATCTATGTATACCAGATTCATGACAACATTCGGGTCATTCACCTGTATGGGCATATTATGAGCTATGTTGTTACAGAATGTGGCAATAGCACTGTTATAGTTTGGCCGGCACCATTTGCCGAAAACATTGGGAAAACGATAAATCAGAACTTTGGCGCCTGTCTCTTGGGAATAAGACTCCATCAGTTCTTCACCTGCTCTTTTGGATTCTCCATACGGATTATGCAAAGCGGCCTGTATGGACGATGAAATCATGACCGGACATGTGTTGTGGTATTTTTTTAATGTATCCAACAGGGTAGAAGCAAATCCAAAATTACCTTTCATGAATTCTGTCTGGTCTTTAGGGCGGTTTACTCCCGCTAAATTGAATACGAAGTCAGCATTCTTGCAATAGATTTCCAACTCTGCGGGATCACTGTCTATATCATATTCAAAGACCGTGAGATTATCAGCTGATGCCAGCCCGTAGTTACGGGCTTTACCACTTTGTATATTATGCAATTGGGCTATCAGATTTTTCCCGATAAATCCTTTTGCACCGGTTACTAAAATTTTCATTCTCTGAGCTGTTTATTCACTTTTAATTTCAGATGATTTAGCTTTTTCCTCAAGTCCCAAATCTTCCCGAATGAATCGTAATTTCAGAAGCAGTTCCTTCATACCGGCTACATCCAGTCTTCTGGTGTTATGAGAATGGTAATCTTCTATTTTGGCCATAGCCTCGTTTCCTTCTGTGAAATACTTGTCATAATTTAAATCTCTGTTGTCACATGGAATACGATAATAGTTCCCCATGTCTATGGCCTTAGCCATTTCCTCACGGGTAACCAAGGTTTCATAGAGTTTTTCACCATGACGTGTACCGATAGTTTTAACTTCGGTTTGACCATATTTCGGATTGATTTGCGCATAGGTCTCCTTCAAAGCTTTGGCCAGTGTATCCAATGTGGCTGCAGGAGCTTTCTGTACAAACAAGTCTCCATTATGTCCGTGTTCAAAGGCATAGATAACCAAGTCAACAGCATCATCCAATGTCATCATGAAACGTGTCATATTGGGATCGGTGATGGTTATTGGCTTACCGGATTTTATTTGCTCTACCCATAGTGGTATTACTGAACCACGGCTTGCCATTACATTACCGTAACGTGTACAGCAAATGGTGGTGTGAGCATTTTCGCCTAGCTGACGTCCTTTGGCTATAGCAACTTTTTCCATCATAGCTTTGCTGATACCCATGGCATTGATAGGATAAGCTGCTTTATCTGTCGAAAGGACTACTACATTCTTGACTCCATGTGCAACGGCCGATTCCAAAACATTATCCGTTCCGATAACGTTTGTTTGAACAGCCTGGAGAGGGAAAAATTCACAACTTGGTACTTGTTTCAATGCAGCTGCACTGAATACATAATCTACACCGGACATCACTCCGTCTACCGATTGGCGGTCACGTACATTACCGATATAAAATTTCACTTTCGGATTTTGTAAGTGATGGCGCATGTCATCCTGCTTTTTCTCATCTCTGCTGAAAATACGGATTTCTTTGATGTCTGAGTTTAAAAAACGTCTCAGTACGGCATTACCGAAAGAACCTGTTCCACCGGTAATCAATAATACTTTGTCTTTAAATACTGACATAATAAAATAGTTTAAATGGCTGGTGAACCTTGATATAATTTGTTTAGATTGTCAATGTACATACCGGGAGATAATCTTGAAAATACGGTTGCTTTGGCTTGGTTCCCGTACTCCGATATTAATTTTTTGTTTCGTACCAATTTCAGAATTGCTTCTACTATAGTTTGGCTGTCCTTTACTTTGATGAAAATACCATTCTGTCCATCTTGTACATATTCACTGATAGATCCTACGTTAGTAGTTATCGGAACAATGCCATAGCTCATGCATTCCAATAGGGACATGGGTAATCCTTCAAAAAAAGATGGCAATACGAAAACATCTATTGTTTTAAGAAATTCAGTTTTTGATGAGCCGGAAACGATTCCACAATATTCAAATTGTTCATTTAGGATTGATTTGAATTGTGGAATATATTGGTTGTGTATTTCTTCGCTTCCTGCCAGTTTCAACGAGAAAGGTATATTTTGTTCTTTGAGCGTTACGCATGCTTTCAATAAGTAATCCATACCTTTGGTCGATGCTATTCTTCCAATATATCCTATTGTGATAGGCTTGTTCTCGTGGGGCTCTTTTCTTGCAAACAGTTCTGCATCTTTTAGGTCAATGCAGTTGGGTAATACTGTTATGTATCTCGCTTGAAATTTTTGTTTTATTGTTTTCTTTTCCTGTTCACTCAGCACGATGAAAGAAAACGGATGGCAGAAAACTTTATTTAGAATCCAACAAAAAGGCTGGGGAATATGAGGTGCGGTCAGAAAAATGCCGCCATGAACATGGATGATGACATGCCTGTTCATCCAGTATGCAGGAAAAAAGAATAAGGGATCTCTTAAAATACTGGGTTTGCTAAGTGCAAAATTATAATGAATGACAGCATCTTTGTTATGTTTTAGGCAATTTATCCATTTAAACCAGTCTTTAATCAATTTGAATATTCGGATGATATTTCGTTTTTCATTATCTCTTTTCCCTAGTTCAAAATGAATATAATCTACGGTTGGATTGTTTGAAATTATAAACTGAGTAACGGAGGAGATGCCTCCAACGTTATGTGCCGAATTTAATGAGGGAGCTGTGATGATAACTTTCATAACATGTTTTTTACAAAGTTTCTATGTCGTGAAGTAGCGAGGTTTTCATCTTGTCTAGTTGAATCGATAATCTTTTTCGATTCTCATCATAGTTGTTAATCATGTTATCTACAAATTGTATTAAATCAGAAGTATTTGTATAGTCTATGTCTACAGAGTATTCTTCGAAACCTATGTTCTTCATATATTCCCTTAATTTGTACAAATAGTTTATTGCAATTATAGGTCTGTTTCCTGCACCTGTACAGAGTATGGCTGCGTGCATTCTTGTCACTATACTGAAGTAACAATGAGAAAATACCGTTGCCAGTTCTTGTGGGCTAAGTAATTTTTCTATAGCTGTCACTTCATTTTTATGTTTCATGAGCGTTATGATATTTTTTGCGGCAGTTACATCATCTACTTTATAGATTCCAACAACAGTTGGTGTAAATACAATCTTTATATTGTATTTTTCTATAATATAGTCCAAAGTTTGTGCCACAGATTGATTATATTCTGCTTGTCTCACCGGTCCTTTAGCTTTTCTGAATAGCCAATCAATGACCGATACACAGACATATTTGTTATTCTTGTCTATTCCTAATTCTGTGAATAGCCTATCTTCATCATAATTAGGTAATTTCTGCTGTAAGATGGCTATGTCATACGAATTGACAATTTGAGGCTTGGACACATTCAGTTCTTTCAATAAATCATAAGATTTTTGGTCTCTTACAAAAATAACAAGTGACTTATTTAGAACTTTAGCGGCTTTTTTATATGTGCTTTTGTAGAAAATGGGACCTATTGTCAATGAAAAATGAACTAGCTTGGCTCTCATTTTTTCGTATATGTCCAGAGCTTCTAATGAGAGATAAGCTGTTTTGTAGTATACATCATTGATACGTTCAGCTCCGATACATATCACATATTCAGCTTCAGATATTGTTTGTAGTACATCGGCTTTTCTTCCATACAAAAAATTATGTGGCTTGCTGGTAATAAGACAGAGAAGTCGAACCAAGATAATCCATAGGACATTATTAAAAAGCCAAATGATTTTATGCAAGTTTGTTCCTTCTGGAAACTTGAATAAATCGAATTTAATTTCTACGTCTTTATTTGATGGATTGTTATTTAAACTCTTTCTTACTCTATCAACATCCGAAGTTAATATGGTCAACGTACATTGGCTATCAATTCTTCTAGCTATATTCATAGCATTTTCTATCAGTGCCATTGAACCAATGTTTGCTGCTGATCCACATTCAGTGATTACTATATGCATGATTATATGGAATATGTTATTTTTTGAGTAGGTCGGCTAAAATTCTCGATTTAGTATCACCAAGTGATTTCCTTATACCATTTTTAATAATGCCTTTTATTTCTTCTTTAGAATCAACAGAAATATGTCTTAAGATTTTATATGCAGTAGAGTCGTCATCTCCATTTGTAAATACTTCAAATACCAAGGGACGTTCGGTTAGTGTGGGTGCTATGAATTTGTCAATTTGATTTAAAAACTCCTCTTTATTGGTGGCTGATAGATATTCGAAACCTAGATTGGTTACGAATTCCTTTACTAATGTTGGAGATTTACAACCGAAATGACCTCCTGCAGCACCATAACAATCTACCTTGTCTCCAAATTGTGACCATGGCTGTGTATCATTATGGAATTCATTTCCCTTTCCGTTGTTTACTAACAAGATTCTTACGTTGTTTCTTATATGATGATTGCCTAATATATTTAAGTCATAAAAGAAGGCTAAATCGCCAAATATACCAAAATATATCTTGTCTGGATGAATAAGGGATGCTCCAATCATAGATGATACACAACCATCTATGCCATATCCTCCTACGTTACAAAAGCTATTTGTATTTTGGGGGAGTTCAAATAAATTCCATGCTCTGAAACTATTCATAATACCCGCATGAATTTCTGAATTTTTAGGGAGTTTCTTTGATAGGATATAGGCAATCCAAATATTGGAGAAGGGCAAATTTGAGTTTCCTAATTTATGTTCCATTTCTTTGAATGCATTGGTATAAGTATCCAATAAAGAGTGGTTTCCAGTATCTGTTTTCAATTGATTGTAGTGCTTAAAAAATGTAAATTCATCCATCTCAAACACATATTCAAGTTTTTTAAAGGTGTCTCTTATTTCTCCATCTTGATTGACCCTCCACACTCTTTGGGGTTTTAGCTGACTAAAGAAATCTGCACCAGCCATTTCTCCTATTTGGATTAGCAATCCAAATTGTTTTAATGAAGAGTTCGAATATTCTTGTGCTGCAATTAAATCGTATTTTACTCCGTAATTACCATTATAACCACTGGTCATTTCATATAGAACTATTGCGTCATATATACTGCAAAACTTATCAATTGTATTATTTTCTTCAGGGGTAAGAGTCCTATGTGAACCTATAAATATGGCTGTTTTTGTAATTGGCAGTGTAGGAAATGAATCTTTATATTCTATCCTTTTTATGACTTGGACGGTTGGTAATACTTTTATGTTGAAATTTTTGCTGTATCTTGTTTCCAAATTGATATGTACTGGACCACCGCCTCTTCTTCTGCATTCTGTTAATGCTTTATTGATTTGAATTGAACAATTCCAAATGTCTTCATTCAATTTTACAGGTGGGACTTGTACACTTGTGAGAACTATGTCTGCCGGTAATGAACGTCTGTCAGTAACCTGTGGAATTAAGTGTCCTATTCTTTCACTCATTTGAGAAGAGGTTATAGCAATGATTGGCAATTTCCGGTAAAACGCTTCAGTCATTGCTGGCATGTAATTACGTGATGAAGTTGCTCCAGTACAGCTCAATACTACAGGCTCGCCTGTTTCTTCTGCAATTCCGCATGCCATATAAGCTGCTGAACGTTCATCTACACATGAGTACATTTCAAAATATGGGTCAGATTGCATACTGGCAACAATACAAACATTTGTTGATCCGGGTGAAGCAATCACTCTTTTTATATTATGTGCTTTTAGTAGAGCTAATAGTACTTGAACATTCTTTTCTTCACTATAAAACCATTCCATTTTATTCTAATTTTTAATATATTTGTTAGTATTTAATGTCATCAAATGTTATCAAACCGGCTCCTCCTGTCATATATATTATATCTCCAACTATACTTTTCCCCATATCACTAGTAAGGATTACTGCCATATTGGCAATTTCCTTAGGGTGAATCATTCTTCCTAAAGGATTTGATTTGTGTTCAATAGAACTATCAGAATTTTTATTTAACATAGGAGTAGCGGTAGGACCAGGAGCGATGCCATTAACTGTAATACCATATTTTATTAGTGATTTGGCCAATCCTAATGTAAATCCCCTAATTCCCCATTTGGATAAAGTATATGCAGAATTAGCAGGCCTAACACTGGAAGAGGAACAAATATTTAATATATTACCTGTAATTTTATTGTTAATCATATGTTTTGCTATTATTTCTGATAAGAAGAAAGCTCCCTTTAGGTTTGTATCCATAATCTTATCATAATCCTTTTCATCAGTGTGGAATAAGTTTCCTCCAATTAGTCCGGCATTATTGACTAAAATATCTATTTTTTTTATTTTTTCAATAAGAGAATTGATTTTTGCTTCGAATTTCTGTATGTCTCCATTGTCCAAAACTAGTGTATATATTCTATTTTTACTGTTTCCGATTTCTAATAAGTCTTTCTTTGCTTTTTCCATTTTATCGATATTTCTACCTGTTATAATAACAGTTGCTCCACTTTTTAAAAAAGCTTCTGCTATGGCATATCCTATTCCACTACTACCTCCTGTAATTAATGCAGTTTTGTTTTCTAATAATCTGCTGTGTGGAATAGTTAGTAAGCACTCAATTTAAGGCATACCCCTTTGAAAGGGCACTTTTCAGTGCCCTAAACCGAGTTTCGTTAATTAATTAGCTTTGAATTTAACATTGGCTGGTAGCCAAAGTGATTTTGCCAGGAACCATGTTAACATAGTCCCTGCATCCGTTAAAGATATTTTTGAAAAAAGTGCCGATGAAGTTCCAGACAGAACTGCCATGAAGCTTTACCGTTCCTATTACACTATGATAAGTGGCGGCCATCTCAGCACCCGCATCACTGCCATAATGAAGTGAATTATTGCGTTGAGTAGTCAGCTTCCGGATGGTTCGCTCGGCAAGATTGTTGTCTATCGGGAGTTCGCCGTCATCCAGGTAAGCAAAGATCTTTTTCCAGAACCGGTTCAGATAATTAAGAGCCTCTGTATAATACTGACTTCTAAATTCTGAATCCTTCGACAGTTCACTATCCAACAGGCTGCGCAATTCTATCAGGTGTTCTTTCGTTTCCAGGCTCTGCCTTTCCCGTAGCCTCTCTTCCGGAGTAAGACCGGCTTCATCATAAACATGTTCTTTCGAAAAGAACCACTTTAAAAGGTTTGAGAAACGTTCGGCCATCGGTTCGCCTCCTTGATTACCGGCTTTAACGAACTTATTGTTCATGTGAGACATACAGACCTGATGTATAGTATCCTTAAACTGAGCTGATTTCAACTCATCACCGATAAAAACATAAGCATTGTAGCCGTCGGACATGATACTCTTCAATTCCGCATCACCCAAGAAGTCCGTAAGTACATCACGACCGCGAGAGCCATTCTCATAGAAGAAAATGGCTGTTTTCTGAGCCTTGTTGACCAATACCCAAATATAGCACTTCTTATAGTGGTCATATTTGCGCACTTTACACCAGGTCTCATCGCAGTTCACAATCGAGTCCTTTTCCAAAGCAACAGACTTCAATACACGAACCAGTTCATCAAGGTATTTCTTGCCTTTCTTTAGCCAGTTGTGCAAGGTGTTTTTAGAAATGGTCATGCCCATATCTGTCAGCCATTGGTGAAGAAGGCCGAAGGTCACATTCTTTACATAAACTTCATAGGCTATGGCCTGCAGAAATTCAGGAGTGGCTTTAGTACCCTCGAATTTGGTTATTACCTCCGGATGACCTGCAGAGGGAAAATAACCCCACCTCGGCTTTTTGCCCGGCTCCGCATAATGAACCATCTCAAAACATTCTTCCGTAAGGAAAGTACGGAAACTGAATACACGTACCATCCTTCTTTCAATGATACGGCCGGGAACCTTTGACAAATCAGAAGGATGCTCTATCGGTTCACCCGCTACTCCCATCGTTTTATATCCGTCGGGACGATTGCTCAGGTCACGTTCCTTTGGGGGAAGAGCCGCCTCATTCCGAGATTCGTTATTGGCTACAGAATCCGTACGGAGTGTATCGTCCGTGCCGTCATAATCATCTTTCTCCTTTTGCCGGTCAGAAGCGCTCTTTTTAGCTTTAGAGTTTATCCGTTGACGTCTGTCGCCAAAAAGTTCCTGATTGGCAAAATCAAGTTTTTCCTGAAGAGACTTTGCCTTACGTTCTGCCGATTTGCGAAGCTTACGCTCTTCCGATAACTGATTTTCCAAATTAGACAGTTTCGCCTGAAATAAGGCCATTTGTTCGTCATGAGATTTCTGATTTTTCATGAAATCCTCCAAGACAAGTTTCATCGCCTTGATGGTCAACTCATCCTCCTGATGTTGTTCCGCCAGGTACTGAATAAAACGGTCTTTTTGATCGTCTGCCATACCTTCACTATAATTTATAGGGTTCCGTGAGTAGGTTTCCCTACCCAACAACTCCCTTTTTGAGTCGATTATATGTTGCAGTTCGATCATCTTTAACACCTTGATTTACAGGTATAAAGGTAGCAAAATAATCGGAAAACAACAAGTAAATAAGTATATTAATTATCTGATTTTTAATACTTTAACTACTGGATTTTCCAGTATCAGAAGCACATCTTTCCAGTCAATACGATAAACAGTGTCTGACCCATTTCGCTCTACTTTCATGAACTGATAGCCTGACACAAACTTCTTTTCGAACAGGCTGTATGAACGATTGTCAAATGAAAACATACGGACTATTCTTCGATTTCGAGACATGACAATAAAGACATCACCATCACACGGTTCCCTGTGAAGACGTTCACGAATGATAGACAACACACGGCTGTGCTTGCAACGCATATCGGTAAAGTCACGCACATAATAAAAATGATTCAGACCGGTAACACTCAGCATAAAACCTCCAGCTTCTCTACCATACGGACCAAATCCTGGTAGCTTAAATTCTTTTGGGACAAGTGTAATCCATTACTGATACGAATATCTATCCATATGCGGACAGGATAGTCAGTACTGCTTTTTGATACTGGTTTAGGTTGATCACCGGTCTTGTCTTTTTCCTCATGAGTAAGCCCAGGAGCACCATCAACTTGAACTTCAACTACTTTTTTGCGAGTATCCTTAAACCATTTTTGGAAAATGTTATAAGGAACTTTGTTCTTTAAACAAAACGATTGAAGAGATTCTCCATGAGGCAGAGCCTCGCTCTGGTACTGAAAGTAAAACCTTTCAAGATCTTCACTGCTATACATAATTCCATAAATTTTGCTTGGCAGCGAAGTTATCTATTTCAATTAATAGCCATTTTTTGACTGCTTACGAATAGTTACAATATTTGCTGTTACATGTTTAGTAGGTATGTTTTGTAGTATGAATAAAATGATTTTTTTTATAGATTGTAGCATAATTGACACTATTATGAATTTATAATTGATTGGAAATAGGTTTGAGTAGTTTTGATGAAATAGGATTTGATAATTTATTAAATATGATAAAATTATTTGAGTATTTTTCTGTATTCTTTTATATAGTGTTCTGCAGTGATATTTATACCGTACGTGTTTGTTACATGATTATAAGCTTTCTCTGTCATTGAACTATTATCTGTATTAAGTACTAATTCTATTTTATTGGCAAGATCTTCTACATCTTCAGTTTTAAAATAATATCCATATTTGCCATTACCAATAACTTCCATTGGACCTTCTATGTTACTAACAATAACTGGAACTTTTGCAGCCATTGCTTCTGCTATTGTTAGGCCAAAGCCTTCGGATCTTGAAGGTTGGACGAACAGATTAAATTTGCAAAGATTGTTATATATATAATCTCTACTTTTATTACCTTCAAAATGAACTGATGATTGTAGATTATATTGTTTTGTTAGATTTTCAAGATATTGTCTAGAAGTTCCTTCTCCGATAAAATACAATTCTACATTGTTATATATTTGTTTTTTCTTAATTATATTAAAAGCTTCAAGTAGAATATCTTGTCCTTTCTCAATATGATTAAGTCGACTGACTTGAATGATTTTAATATTTTTACTCGGCTTTTCCTTTATGCTAGTCTTTATGTGTTTAAAATTAATTCCGTTTGGAATAGATATAGATTCAAAACCTTGTTTTTTTGTAAAATCTCTCACTGCATTCGATATGGCATATAAAGCTTTATATTTGTTGAATTCGTCACTCTTGTTTAATGTACTGTGGATGGTACGAACTTTTATTTTATTGGAAACAATAAAGTTAACGATTCCTGGAGCATGAATATGGATGATATCGGGATTAATTGTATATATGTAAAAGTTTAGTCTTATTATTGGAAGAATATTCTTACTGCCTATCTTTCTTTTACAAAAATAGACTTTACATTTTTTGTCTATACTGTTTAAAATATTTTCATTGATGCTATTATTGATAATTATAATACTTATATCATTGCTTTTAATTTGTTCATTGACAATAAATTTAATTCCTCAAAAATACTACATGTAATAGTCTGAAAATCAAATTATT
>ERZ780117.443-NODE-443-length-17702-cov-2.581855_pt1 | contig 17702 bp, 9 predicted proteins | sample MGYA00510985_ERZ780117 | MGnify/ENA primary metagenome ERZ780117 (study PRJEB29588, sample SAMEA2159553) | human gut metagenome | biome: human gut; feature: human-associated habitat; material: faeces | place: Denmark | collected 2008/2010 ...
GTTATTTTGGTAACCACCAAGCGTGGTGAAGTCGGTAGAACTAAAGTATCCGCATCTACCTCATGGGGTGTACAGAGTGTGACCAACTTTATTGATATGGCGAACTCCTATACCTATGCTACCGCTTATAACAACGCCCGTATTTCGGACGGTAATCAACCGGCTTTCCAGCCTGCTATTATCGATCACTTTAAGAATCACGATAATCCGCTTCTCTATCCGGACATCGATTGGATAGACTATGTGATGAAAGACCGTGCTTTGCAGAGCCAGCACAACATATCCGTATCGGGTGGTAACCAGGTGGCACGCTATTTCGTGTCAGCTGGTTTCCTCGACCAAGATGGTTTGTTCCGTACTTTCGACAAGGATCCTAACACCAACTTCTCATACAAACGTTACAACTACCGTGCTAACTTGGACCTTTCTTTAGGTAAATATCACGAACTCTCCATCAACCTTGGTGGTCGTGTTGAGAACAAGCACAGTCTTAGCAGTTCGGAGGAACGTATCTTTGTCTATTTGATGGATGCGCAACCTTTCTCCGGTGCCGGTATTGTAGATGGCAGATGGGTACTCGCTAATAGAGATCTTATCGACCCGACGGGTCTTGAAAATATCGTGAGCGGTATTGACGGTTTGGACACGTTCTATGGTCAGGGTTATACTTTTTCCTCTACTAACGTGTTGAATGCCGATATCATCTACAAATTGAACATGGATTTCCTGACCAAGGGATTGGATTTCCGTGTAAAGGCTTCTTACAACTCTTCTTATGGGCAAACAAAGAACCGTACATGTGGTAAGCCTGCTTCTTTCCGTCCTTATCTCACAGAGAATGGCGAAGTCGTTTATCAACGTTCCGGTGACTACTGGAATCCGGGTTATAGTGAGTCTGCATGGTCTAACCGTGACTGGTATGCTGAGGCAAGCTTCAACTACAACCGCACGTTTGGCTACCATAACGTAGGCGCTTTGTTGCTGTACAACCAGTCTAAGACCTACTACCCCGGTTCTTATACTTCTATCCCCTACGGTTATGTAGGTTTGGTTGCACGTGCCACTTACGACTATAAGCACCGCTATATGATCGATGCTAACATGGGGTATAACGGTTCTGAGAACTTTGCCGAAGGCAAGCGTTTCGGCTTCTTCCCCTCTGTATCTGTTGGTTGGGGCATTTCTGAAGAGAAATTTTGGGAACCCATCAAGTCAGTGATCTCTTACTTGAAGATACGTGCATCTGTCGGTACCGTAGGTAACGACAACTGCCAAGGCCGTCGTTTCCTTTACCTGCCTTCTGCATGGGGCATTTGGAACGGATATTTCTCCAGCATGCAAGATTACCAAGGTTATAACTTCGGTACCACGAACAATACTTTTTTGAACGTGGCACGTGAGATGTCTTCTTCTTCACCTGATGTAACTTGGGAAACCGCAGTAAAGTATAACATAGGTTTCGATGCGAAGTTCTGTAAAGACAAAATCGGCTTGAATGTTGACCTGTTTAAGGAGAACCGTAAGGACATCCTGATTTCTAACGTGAATATGATTCAGTCACCTACAGCTGTCCGTCCTTCTTACATCAACTATGGTCGCGTAAAAAACCACGGTTACGAGGTGACTTTGTCCTACTCCGACAAGATTGGCGAGGACTTTTCTTTCACTATCTCTCCCTCAGTATCTTATGCCAAGAATAAGGTTCTTGAATATTCTGAGTTGAAGCGTAAAGACAAGTTGGTGAAAGCCGATAGTTATATGGGTCGTAAATTAGGTTTGACCGAAGACCGAGTGGTTTCTCCGGACTGGACCTATTCAACCGGTCATGCCATTGGTGCCCGTCGTGGATATGTTTTCTTCGGCCTTTACGAGGAAGGTGTAACTGAAGAGGCTTACCGCAACGCTTATGGAACGGATATTCCTCAGCAGCTGGTTCCTGATTTGAAGAACGGTGATGCTGTTTATGTTGACTTGGACGGTGACGGTTTGATTTTGGAAGAGTACGACCAGATTTACTCTGAAATTACGGATAACCCAAAATATGTATTCTCTTTGAACTTCGATTTCCGTTATAAGAATTTCGACTTTACTATGTTGTGGACGGGAGCTGACCAGGTGAACCGTATCCTACAAGGTCCTTACCGTAATCCCTTCGGTGAATCTCATCGTTCCGCTTTGATGCAGTGGGTGTATGATAACTCTTGGTCAGAGGATAACCCCAGTGGACATCTGCCACGTCTTACCTTTACCAATGAGAAGCAGAACCGTGCTAACTCCGACCTTTGGTATCAGGATGCCCGTTATATCCGTCTGAAGAACTTGGAGATTGGCTATACGCTGAGAAACAAGTCTTGGTTGCCGAAAACCACGAATATGCGTTTCTACCTAAACGGTACCAATTTGCTGACCTTCACTCCGTTTGATGCCAACGACCCTGAAAATACAGGTGGTGGTTCTGGATTTAGATACCCGCTGATGCGTGTTGTTAATTTAGGCTTGAAAGTTAACTTCTAAATAATTGTATATGAAAAAAAGAAATTCAATAAAATCCATACTGCTGCTGACGATCATCTCTTTCGTGGGTGTAGCTTGTGTGGACGAGATTAAGTTCGGAAATGCATTTCTGGAGAAGGCTCCGGGAGAAGACGTGAACGAAGATGTTATTTTCTCCAAGAAGGTATATACCGATTATTTGTTATGGCAGTGCTACGAGGGACTTTTTACTCCGTTTAAGAATTGTTATGCAGGTAATGGACAATTTGAAACCTTGTCCGATATCATGCACTCTGAAGAGGGATGGGACTCTATGGGGCGTTTCCATTATACAGGTGTTTTGTCTGCCTCTAACGCTAACCCGGGCTGGTTGGTTGCCCGTGCGGCTTACATTACATCGGGGGGGATGGAGAATATGAGTAATACAGCTTTTCGTTGCATTTGGACCGGCATACGCGACTGTTGCTTGCTGTTGGATAATGTCGACCGCGTGCCCGATATGACCGATGCGGAAAAGGCACGTTACAAAGCCGAGGCGAAAGTGATTATGGCAAGTAAATACTTTGACGGTATTCACAATTTTGGTGGTCTGCCTATCGTTGATCATGCACTCGCCGCAGACGAGGTCTTGGAGAAACCGCGCTCTACCATTGAGGAAACCGTAACATTTGTTGTTCGTTTGCTGGATGAAGCGATTGCCGAACCTGAATTGCCGTGGAACATTCCCACTTCAGAATTGGCTACTTGGGCAGGACGTGTTACCAAAGCTTCGGCATTGGGTATTAAGGCAAAATTGTTGAACTATGTGGCAAGTCCCATCTTCAATAGCGATACTCCGTATTGTGTTGAAGAGCCCCAGGAGGCTGTTAACGCCCTTCAGGTGTGGTATGGTAATTACGACGTGAAGCGTTGGGAAGCTGTGGTAGATGCGTGTGAAGAGTTCTTCCGGATGAACTCCGCCAACGGTAACTATTACCAGTTGGAAGAGGCAACTACTCCCGATGAAGCTGGCTATCGTGCTGCTTTCCGCAAGGCATACCGTGCCCGTGGTAACAGAGAGTCTCTGCTTGAAGTACATGACCGTGTATATATGTTGGAGTGGGATAACCAACCTGGCGGTTTCTGGCATGATGGTGGTATCGCTCCTACCTTGGAGTGGATGGAAATGTTCCCGTGGGCTGATGGTAAGAACTACGATGGACAGAAATATTACAATCAAAGACCCGCGCAGAAGGATATCTTCGAAAAACGTGACCCCCGTTTGTATGAATCTATCGTCGTACAAAAGCGTGACTATAAACATCAGATTTATGGTGAGGATAACCCCATACAGTTGTGGGAAGGTGGTGAGTTCTTGACTTCCGGTGGAAGATATAATTGTAAGCCTTGGGGATTACCTACTTATAAATTTGTATTGGATTTGGGTGATGCTATTCAAGGTGGTAAAGGTACTATTGATAAAGAGCCTTTCCAAACCTCTTATATTCGTTTGGCCGAGCTCTATCTGATTTACGCTGAGGCATTGGCAGAGACTGGTAACAACGTAAAGGCATTGGAGCAAATCAACAAGGTAAGAGCCCGTGTAGGTTTAGGTAAACTCGAAGTAATGAACCCCGAATTGAGCTTGACTACCAATAAGGAGAACTTAATAAAAGAAATCATGCGTGAACGTGCTTGTGAATTAGGATTTGAGTATGAAACCCGTTTACACGACATGAATCGTCGTGTCATGGAAAAAGACTTTAAGAAACATCTGCATGGAATCCACATCTATCGTTTGGATGATGATAATGATTTGGTATTGGAGAAATGGACGAAAGATAGCGGCGATCCTTTCCCGACTAAATTCTTATATGTGCCATATGACCTGAATGAAGGAGATGCTACAGCTGTAGGTTATACTATAATAAAAGATGGAAAGGAGTCAAAGATAGAATCACCTACGGGAATGACTGCAAACCCACGTTTTGTTTGGGAACACCCCGAACGCTGGTCCAATAAGTGGTTGCTCGTTCCGCTGCCACCTGATGAAATTAATAAGAACTATGGTTTGACACAAAACCCGGGATGGTATTAAAATCTTAATTCTAAAATAGCAAACAATGAATAGAAAACATAAAACACTAAAGTGGGGCATAGCTTTGGTATCGTCTATGCTCACTTTAAACTTGTCGGCGCAAAGTTCGCTTATAGACTACCAGTCCGATAAGGTTGATTTAGGAATGGGTGTTGAGCAGAGTCAGATGTTGACTACCGCTTCCGTGGAGGTGGTTAGTGGCGATGAGTTGCAAAAAACGGCCGCTATTTCTTTGAAAGAGGCTCTTTATGGAAAATTGTTGGGACTTACGGTGTTGCGTCCAGGCGGAACGGTCAGTGACTACAGCTCCGGAGCAGTATTCAACATTCGTGGTCAGCAGACTACGACGGAGAATGGTGTATTGGTGCTGGTAGACGGCATCGAGCGTTCTATCGAATATTTGACTGTTGACGAGGTAGAATCGGTTACGGTATTGAAGGATGCTGCCGCTGTGGCTCTTTTAGGCTATCAGGGCGTGAACGGTGCTATCTTGGTGAAGACCAAGCGTGGTGTGGAGGGACGTCAGATTTCTGTATCTTACGATCATAAGTTCACGTTCAATCCAAAAGTGGCTAATTTTGTAGATGCTCCTACCTACGCTAATGCTTTGAACCAGGCGCGTGTCAACGACGGTTTGGCACCGATGTACAACGATTATGAGTTGCAGGCTTTTGCTGACGGTACTCATCCCTACTACTATCCGAACGTTGACTGGAAGAAAGAGGTATTCAAAAACTACGGTTCGGAAGACCAATTCAACCTATCCATGAAGGGTGGTAACCAGAAGTTGAAATATTTCTCTATGTTGGATTATACTGATAGCCGTGGTTTGTTGGATAAAACAGATCAAGAGCAATACTCTTCACAGATGAGATTCTCTAAAGCCAATATCCGTACCAACTTGGACGTGCAGTTTACTCCGACAACCAAGTTCGTCTTGAATGCGGTGGGTAGTTTCGTAGAGACCAAACGTCCTTACGGTGTGACCGAAAACGGTTTGACCGACCTGCTTTATCGTACTCCGGCTTCCGCATTTCCGGTAATGAACGACCCGGAAGGTAAATTGGCAGGGATTTGGGGTGGTAACACTACCTATGGCGCTAACAACGTGGTCGCACAGGTTCGGGCTTCCGGCTTTACGAAGAGCCACTCCCGTTCTTTCCAAGGTGACTTCTCGCTTATTCAGAACCTGGACTTCATCACGAAGGGACTGAGTGTGTCGGCACGTTTGGGTTACAATAACTTCTCTCAGATTTATGAGACCAACGCGTTGGGTTTTATGTATGGTTACGAGCGTTATCGCTTCGACGAGGCCGGGCATCCGACCGAGCTAATAAACTACTCTGCCGGTGACAAAACCAACAACTTGACCTTCGATCATTGGACCAACCAGCACAACCGTTCTTCTTTCTTGGAAGTTTCGACTGACTATCATACTTCGTTCCGTGACGATGATAATTTCTCTGCCTCATTGATATGGCACCAAAAGAACTCCACCTATAACGACCAGTATATGACTTTCAACCGGATGAATGTGATGGCTTACCTGCACTACGATTTGCAGCAGAAGTATGTAGCCGACTTGGTATTGGCGATGAATGGTTCTAACCGCTCCTATCCGGAGAAGTGGTCGTTTTCTCCCACTTTGTCTTTGGGTTATGTATTTGCCAACAAGGAGGACAACCGAATATTAAACTTCGGTAAATTGCGTTTCTCAGCCGGTATTCAGCACACCGACTATGTGCCTATTCAGGGATTGTGGCTAGAGAACTACAATGGAAGTGCAGGTAGTTATCTGACAGGCCTAGGTGACGGTTCATGGCAGTGGGGTACGTTTCTCGGTTACCAGCCTACCAAACGTTTTAACTTGGAAACGGCCTATAAATTCAATTGGGGGGCTGACCTGCGCTTGTTCAAACAGGTGGATGTGAACTTTGATGTTTATTATCAATTGCGTGACGATATCCTATTGTCGGGTGACGGTTTGAATTCAGCTGTATTCGGTAGGCCTTCCGCTTACGTAAACTGGGGACGCGTAGCTAGCTACGGTGTTGAACTGGGTGTGAATTGGGTTAAGCAGATGAACAAAGATCTCTCTTTTAACTTGGGTTCTAATCTGACTTGGGGACGTAATAAGCAGAAACGTAACATTGAGAACGTGGCTTATGACTATTTGTCAGCTATCGGTGGACGTGTAAGCCAGGCGTGGGGGCTGGAAGTAGTCGGTTTTTTCAAGGATGAAGCAGATATCACCGCTTCACCGCAACAGAACTTCGATAATTGCCGTCCGGGTGACTTCAAGTATAAGGATCAGAACGGCGATAACGTCATCGATGAAAACGACGTGGTGAAAATGGGTTACGACACTAGCGTGCCGGAACTGAACTTTTCATTGAATCTGGGCTTCCGCTACAAAAACTTTGGTATGAACGCCATGTTTCAGGGTGCAGGTATGTATACCGCATACTTAGGTACGGTGGGTGTATGGACTCCGATTATCGACGGTGCCAACCTTTCTAAAGAGTATTATAACAACTGCTGGGATAGAAGCGAGACCCCGGTTTATCCGCGTCTGACTTCACGTACCAACCTTAACAACTACCGTGGTAACGATGTTTGGTACAAAAATGTGAACTTCTTTAAACTGAGAAACTGCGAGGTATATTACATGTTGCCCGAAAATTGGATTTCTAAAGTGAAGATGTCACAGTGCAAAGTGTTTGTCAAAGGAGAGAACCTGATGACCTTGTCTAACCTGAAGGCGATGGATCCCGAGAACATCGGTACCAATTTTCCGACTTTGATGGGGGTTAACTTAGGAGTTTCTGTAAAGTTTTAACGGATAAAGAAAAAACAGATATGAATCGAATTAAAAATATATTTTGTGCAGTAATATTCTCCGCATTTACAGTGAGCTGTGTCAATTTGGACTATACCGAGGTGACTACAGCCGATGAGGAGTGGATATATAAAAGCCCTATGTACGGTATCCAGAAATTGGTGTACAACATCTATGCACGTGTACCCAACGGTTTCGAGAAAAACTACGAGGGCGGTAGAGGGGCTACGCTGGCGGCTGCCACCGATGAGGCAGAGTGCGCATTGTCTTACTCTTCAGTTCACCGTTTCTACAACGGTGGATGGAATCCTAACAATCCCTTCTCATTTACGTGGAGCAATTCGTATGCGGCTATCGCCGAAGCGAACACCTTCCATGAGAAGCGCGATAAAATTAATTTGGACGAGTATAAGAACAACCTGGACTTCGAAGCTATGAAAAAGAAGTTCGAGCTGTTTGAGTATGAGGTCCGTTTCTTGCGTGCTTATTTCTATTTTGAACTGGTCCGTGCCTACGGTGACGTGCCTTTCACGCTGAAAACGTTAACAGTGGAAGAAGCGAATAGAATCGAACGTACTTCAGCCATTGCCATCATGGATTGGATTGCAGAAGAGTTGGATGCCATCGTTGAATATTTGCCTATCTCTTTCGCCGATGAGTTGAGCCCGGAAACAGGTCGTGCAAACCGTATGATGTGTTTGGCGCTGAAAGCCCGTACATTGCTTTATAAGGCTTCTCCGTTGTTTAACAATGAGAATAATAAAGAGTGGTGGCTGGATGCCGTCAGAGCTAATGGTGAGGTTTTGCTCCGTGCGCAAGAGTGGGGCATTGGTTTGGACAGGTACTCTAAGATTTGGGGACCTCGCAACGGTGACGGCATCGAGATGATTTGGGCTATTAAGCGTGGTACCAGCAACTATTGGGAATCGTACAACTACCCCATCGGCGTGGAGAACGCCAACGGCGGGATGTGTACTTCCCCAACATTTGTTGAGAACTCTGAGTATTCAGATGGCAGCAACCAGACCTTTGGCGAGCGTCATTCCAACACAGTGATTAACCTCACACAAGAAGACCCCTACGTTGGTTTGGATCCCCGCTTTTTTATGACGGTAGTGAAGAACGGTGATATTTGGCCGAATTACAATCCTAATCCTATCGAGACCTTTATAGGTGGATTGAACGCTGCGCCGATTCATAACTCCACTCCGACAGGCTACTACCTACGGAAGTATTGCGATCCCAACGTGAGTCTGGCAACGAACAACCCCACCACTTCTCCTCATGCTTGGGTAGTGATGCGTTTGGGTGAGTTTTACCTGAACTATGCGGAGGCAATGTTCCAATACTATGGCGATGCTGAAGCAAAGGGCGAAGGCGGCTTCTCTGCTAATGATGCTATCAACCTGTTGCGCGATCGTGCCGATGTGATGATGCCTCACTGGAACGGAACTCCTGCCAACTGGTTCGAACGCTACAAACGCGAGCGTATGGTGGAGATGGCATTTGAGGACCAACGCTTTTGGGACGTACGTCGTTGGAAGTGTGGTTCGGAACTGAGTGAAATCTCCATTGCCGAATTGCAGAAGAACGCTTCAGGTGACATTATCCTGACACGCAAGCAGGAGCAAAGACGTTGGGAAGATAAGTATTATCTCTTTCCGATTCCTTTCAGTGAGTATAACAAGAACAAGTATTTGGGACAGAACCCGGGTTGGAACTAATAAAAATAAAGCATAGATTATGAAGCAGATTATAAATAAATTGGCTATTCTCTTTTTGGCATTGGTATCCTGTTGTGCTTGCTCGAATGACGACGAAGAGCAGAATGCGAGATTGTCTGTGGTGGACTTCTATCCCTCAATCGTGATGGAAGGGATTAATCTGACTGTGGTTGGTACAGACGTAAAATCGGTAAAAGAGGTGGTTTTTCCCAGTGGCGTTATAGCTACCGATATTACCGTAAAGGATGAATATTCGTTTGAAGTTACTGTACCCGCCGGAGTATCGGAAGAAGCAGCACCCTTGATTGTGAGAGGAGAGGGCGAGGAAGTTTCCAGCCGTCAAACCATACGTCGCGCCAAACCGGCGTTTAATTCTTTTCTGTTCACCGACAAGAAAGGTGCTGCCATCAATACTAAGATGTCGATTTTAGGTAAAGATCTATTGTTTGTCGATGCCGTAGCTTTTATGGTTAATGGAGAAAAGCGTATGGTAGATAACAAGCATTTGCTACGTAAATCGAACGATGATATTAAATTTATAATTCCTGACAATTTCGAGAAAGGAGATGTAGTGTCACTACAGCTCATTTTCAAGAATGGTGAGACAATGGACTTGGATGAAAAAATTGACATCGTGATACCTTGGCAAAATCCGTTCGCATTGTGCGACCCGATTACGGATGAAACTTTCATGATTACTGATTTCGAACATGAAGACCCAGCAAACGGCGTAAGTGATATAAAGGCAAGCGGATTTGTGGCTGTTCATGAGGAACAATCAGAGGATGATTTCTTTTGGAACAATACCTATATTTATACGGCAGAAGATACAGGCAGTGGCGATTTATTTATTTGTCATGTGCATGGAAACCGTCCTGATGGTGATTTAAAAATGAATGAGTATGAGATTAAGCTTGACGTGAGAATTGACGAAGGTACGTTTGGTGCTTCTTTATGGGCTGGTCACTTCGATTTGGGATGGACATGGTGTTGGATTGGTAACTTCTTCCCCGAATCAACCGACGGGAAATGGATAACCGTTAAGTGCAAAGTCAAAGACTTAGGTATAGGTGGAGATTTTGATACTGGACATCCTATGGGACAGTGGGCATTAAGTGGTCTGATTGGTCCTTCTCTTCCAGCCGGAATCAGCCTTGACAACTTCCGTATGGATCCGCTTCCTGAGGATTAATCGTTGCAACATTTATTCATGTCGAATCTGTAAAAAAGAAGAGAATATGAAATAATGATTATAAAGTGGCAACAGAGGTGAATATCTTTTATCTCTGTTGCTGTTTTTAACGTTTTGTTATTAAAATAATCAATAGAGATAGACCAAAGAATATGAAAAGAATCATTTTAACTCTTATCTGTTGCCTCTCTATATGGGGAGTATCGGCACAAAATAAATCGTTCGACGGACTGGACGTGCACATGGGCAATCTGTTCCGGCTGTCTGATGCCAAGACCCGCTCCATCTGTCCCGAAAATTTTACTGGTGAGAAAGGTAAAGGCGGTATGGCTCAAGTCTGTGACCGCGGGAAACGGAACATTGCCAATGCGGCATATGCGGCAAGAGACCTTGGTGAAGGCTGGAAAGTGAATCCGTATATTATCATAAATCCCAAAGAGACCATCACCATTGCTGAAATGGAAGGACCGGGTGCCATTCAGCACATCTGGATGACTCCTACCGGAAACTGGCGCTTCTCCATCATCCGCATTTATTGGGACGATGAAAAGGAACCTTCTGTGGAATGTCCTGTCGGTGATTTCTTTTGTATGGGCTGGGGAATATATGCTCCACTTTCTTCTTTGGCAGTCTGTATCAATCCCGGCAGTGCTTTCAACTGCTATTGGACAATGCCTTTCAGAAAGAAATGTAAGATTACAATTGAGAATATAGATGAAGAGAAAGCAATGAATTTATATTATCAGGTTGATTATACATTGACGGATGTACCTGAAGATGCGGCCTATTTCCATGCTCAATGGAGAAGAACGAATCCCAATCATACATCAGACTATACAATTGTTGACAACATTAAGGGAAAAGGACACTTTGTCGGTACTTACCTTGCATGGGGGGTAAACAACAATGGATGGTGGGGAGAAGGAGAAATCAAGTTCTTTATGGATGGTGATAAGAAGTTCCCTACAATATGTGGCACGGGTACAGAGGATTATTTCTGTGGCTCGTACAATTTTGACCGGGGAGGTCAATACAAAGAGTTTTGTACTCCTTATGCCGGTCTGCATCAGGTGATCAGACCGGACGGTACTTACAATTCCCAGCAACGTTTCGGATTGTATCGCTGGCATATTACAGATCCTATTCGATTTGAAAAAGATTTGAAAGTTACTATACAGGATTTGGGCTGGCGTGCAGGTGGTCGTTATTTGCCTCAAAAGTCAGATATCGCATCTGTTGCATTTTGGTATCAGGCAGAGCCCCATAATAAGTTCCCGGAAATGGTTTCTTGGGAGGAACTTGAAGTAAATTGAAAAGTGAAATGTTATGAGATATTCAGTTTATATATTTTTACTATTGTTCCTTTTATACGGATGTTCATCGTCGAGTGTCCGTGAGCAATATGGCTTGAAGTTGAAAGAATTTCCCATTGATTGTGACTCATTGATAAAGTCGATAGAGATAGATAGGTTGGGAGATGCAGAGTTCTCATCGGAAGTTACACAAGTGGATGAAAATATACTAAAAATACATATCCGTTTCGACCTTAAGGATACAGTCAAACAGGATGATTGGCAGGTGCGGATAAAGCCGGCTTTCAAACCTGAATTCAACTGGGCACCTCATTTGACCCCTACAGTTAATAATATTATTGACCAGCATGTTTTTCGTTCGCCTGCGCTTATTGCAACAGACCAACAGCGGGGTATCGTAATCATACCTGATTTGGATATACTGTCTAGGTCTGGTAAAAATAGGTGGTATATGGATATGGATGCGGAGAATAATATCCTTTCGTTGGGTATGTCTGCAAGCAAGGTATCTGACCATGTATTATATGAACGTCAGCCTGGAGCAGTTTATGAGGGTGGTATTGTGGAATATGGATTTTATATAATCAAATATACGGAAAAGCAAGAGTTGGCAAATCCATTTCGTCTACCACTGCAGTTTATGTGGAACAAATGGGGACACGATCGATTGGTGAAATTGTCTTCTGAAGATTTTGAGCCTTATGTAAAATATACCTATAACTGGGCGTTTAATACTTGGGAAAAAAGTGTTTGGCAGGAATTTACACTGAATGGGAAGAAAGTGGGTGCACCTGTATTTATTGTAAATACGACCCAGAGCCCCAATTATCCGGGTGAAGTGAATGAACGGGAGTTTAGGTCCATTTGGAATCAGGCTTGGTTTAGTTCTTTGCGTTCGGCAAGTGGATTGTTCAGATATGCTAGACGGACTGCTGACAGAACGCTGTTGGAAAAAGCGAATCTGACTAAAGAATTGGCATTGTCATTTCCGATGAAAGATGGATTTTTCTACGGTCTTATCGGTACCGATATGTGTGAGGTAGAGATGGATGGAAAAAAATGCAATCGTTCCAAGGGCTGGGACCATTATTTTTGGGGTAATTCCAATCGGAATCCGTTTACGTGGGATGCCAGACAATCACCTTTCCACATTTTGGATATGAGTTGGACTGCACTGCTGATGCTTCGTTGGTATGAAGAATTGGAGAAGGATGAACGCCTGTTGGCTTATGCTGAGACTTATGCACGTGCATTGTTGGGGGTACAATATGAGAATGGATATTTTCCAGGCTGGTTGGATCTGGAAAAATTGCAACCTATGGAGTATTTGAATGATTCTCCGGAAACGTCTCTATCGGTTACATTCTTACTCAAACTGTATGAGATGACAGGGAAAGAAAAATATAAAATTGCAGCTCTAAAAGGTATAGAAGCTGTTAAAGAAGCTATTACAGAAGGACGTTGGGAAGATTTTGAGACTTATTGGTCCTGTTGTAGAATAGGTACTCCTCAATGGGTTGGCAAAAAAGTAACGAGAAATAATATGTATAAGCAATGTAATTTTTCCATGTTTTGGACAGCGGAAGCCTTGTTGGAGTGTTATCGTATAACTGGTTGTTTTGATTACTTGAAACTAGGGCAAAGGGTATTAGATGAAATGTTAATGACACAGGCATCTTGGCAACCGTCGTATATATATGTAAATGGTCTAGGAGGGTTTGGAGTCATGAATACTGATGGTGAATGGAATGATTCAAGAGGAAGCTTATTTGCTGAAGTTATCTTACAATATGGAAAGCTATTGGATATTCCTGAATATAAAGAGAGAGGAATATGTGCTTTGAAAACATCCTTTGAAATGATGTATTGCCCTCAAAATCTAAAAGCAAAGCAACAATGGGAAAAAGTGTGGCCATTTTTTAATGAAAAGGATTATGGCTTTACAATGGAAAACTATGGGCACGGAGGACGCACTTCACTTACTGGAGAAGGTATGGGAGAGTTTACTATTTATGATTGGGGAAATGGTGCAGCTTCCGAAGCTTTTAATCGCATTTTAGATAGATATGGAGCGGAGATATTTCAATGATATTTATATTTTGGTTTTATAAAATGTCAAATTCGTTAATCGTAAAATAGCACAAGTATGGATATAATCTTAAAAAGACTATTTTCTTTTATAGTAGTGTTTTTTGTAGGCGTTTCTATGTTTGCAGGAGGGACTATTAAAAATGTAAAGAAAAAGGCCGTTGATACACAAATGACTGATGAAACGGCTGCTCTGTTATATAATATACACCAAATACAGGGCAAAGGAACAATGCTTGGCCAACACGATGGTGTGTGGATGGAGGAAGGAGAAAAGATAACAGGACATATTCATAAATTATCTGGTAGGTTACCAGCTATTGCAAGTTATGATTTTATGTTTATAACCAATGTAAACAATACAGAAGGCTCTTGGTTTAGAATAAGAGAACATGAAATACGCGAAAGGATTATTGCTGCAAATCGTGAAGGTCTCTTTATAACTATGTGCTGGCATTATAATGATCCATATACACAAAAAACATTTTATACAAAAGAATTGCCGATTGAGGAACTTAAAATGATGTCATTTAAGTCAATACTTCCGGGCGGTCAAAATCATGAACGTTATAAAAAGGATTTGCGGAAAGTAGCAGAATTTTCATCATCTCTTCGTGATGATGACGGTAAATTAATTCCTTTTATATTTCGTCCTTTTCATGAATTTGACGGGGAATGGTTTTGGTGGGGAGCAGCCTACAATGAACCGGAAGAATTCAAGGATTTGTGGAGATTTACAGTACACTATCTGAGAGATATTCTGAATGTCCATAATATGCTTTATGCTTTTTCTCCTGATATAAAATTTGATTCTCGTGAGGACTATCTATTGCGTTATCCTGGCGATGATTATGTTGATATATTAGGTTTTGATGATTATGAAGACTTCAAATATGATAAAAAAAGGACGAATGAGGCTCGGAAGAGGATTCGTATTGTCGGAGCCTTGGCAAATGAGAAGAAGAAACCTTGTGCATTGACTGAAGTGGGATATTTTATTAAAAAGGATAATCCGCAAAAAGTAGACATTAAACGAATGGAATATTTATTAGAAACCATTTCTGATATGTACGAATATCTTTCTTATGCTGTATTTTGGGGAAATGGTGGAGGTGTATATTGTGTACCCACACAAGGTGATGCCGGAGAGGAAGAGTTTAAATCCTTCCTAGGGCAACCATTTATTCTATTGAATGATAATAAGTAAAACAATAAAGTTATGAAAAAGAAAATATTAGTTGTTTTTTTATTCTCTGCTACCACCATGTTGTGTGCACAGACTTTACAAACTTCCAACAAGTATTTTGAAGTTGGAAACTTCAAAGAAGTACACAATCCTGCATGGGGGGTGACTGATGATCCATGGTGTATCAATGACCATACTTTCATTTACGATAAAAAAAAGAAAAAATGGCATGTGATCGGTATAACACATGCCCGAAAAATGGATTATATAAAAGATCCTGGGCTCAATCTACTTCATATTTCGGCAGATAGCCTATTTCAAACTCCGTGGGAGATTCATCCTCATGCACTGACTGCTGATTTTAAGAAATATAAGGAATCGGTTCTTTGGGCTCCTTATTGTGTACATCATAAGGGGAAATATTACATGTATGTGTGTGCTGGATCGCAAGGTGGTGCACATGTTCATGATTCATACCAAATGAATCTTTATATATCCAAAAATTTGAAGAACTGGGAAAGATATAAGCAAAATCCGTTGTTTGTGGATGGATTTGATGCACGTGATCCGATGATTATTAGGGATGGTAACCAATGGATAATGTACTATACTGCAAACTCTACACCAATGGGGGGAAATCATGTCATTGCAGCTTATGTTAGTAAAGATTTACTTCATTGGTCAGATAGGAAAATAGTTTTTGTCCATTCCCGAAAAGGAACTTTCGGAGGACCTACCGAGTCTCCTTTCGTTGTGAGACGTGGTGATAAATATTATATGTTTTTATGTGATGGAGGGCATACGGATGTATATATTAGTAATGATCCGCTACAGTTTGAACAGGCTAACTTGATAGCGGAAATAAATGATTGTCGGGCATCTGAATTAATCAAAGATAAAGAAGGGAACTATTATATCAGTAGCGCCGGATGGTTCGATGGAACATACGGGTTAAAAATAGCTCCGTTTATTTGGAAAGATGGGTTAGATAATGAAACAAACAGTTTAAATCCTTAACATATATATTATGAAAAAACTATTTTTAGTCATATCGGTTTTTATTGGACTATTGTTGACGAATATTGATTGTCAGGCTCAAAAAGTTGGAGGAGAACTTGGGAATCTAGCTGCAATTAAAAAAGGGTTTCGTAATCGTAGGATAAGTAGCACTGATAAAAATGGTAATAATGGTGATTGGATAGATTCAATAAAGCCTGGTGAGAAATGGAGTGTGGCAATTTCAGGTACAGGCATTATTAATCATATTTGGTTTACTATTTCTCCAATGAATATCATGAGAAATAATCTTATATTTAGAATTTATTGGGATGGTAAATCATATCCTTCTGTAGAAGCGCCTCTAGCAGCCTTTTTCGGTAATGGTTGGGATGAATATTATGAGTTTGCTTCTCTTCCATTGGCTGTAGGTCCTCAAGGAGGAACGGGGCTTGTTTCTTATTTCCAGATGCCTTTTGCCAATGGTGCTCGTTTGGAAATAGAGAATCAAAGTGATGAAACAATTTCTCGCCTTTATTTTTATATAGATTATGTGGAAATGAAAAAACTGCCGAATGATTTAGGGCGTTTTCATGCATGGTATAACCATGAATTAACAGATGCATTACCAGAAGGTGAAACTGAATGGGGGTTGGTGGGACCACAAACTAATAATGTAGATGGTGCTGGTAACTATTTGTTTGCAGATATTAAAGGTGAAGGACAGTTTGTTGGAATTAACTATTATGTTCATTCTCCTTCACCCATGTGGTATGGTGAAGGTGATGACATGATATTTATAGATGGTGAAGAAAAAGCATCATTATTAGGAACAGGGACAGAAGACTTTTTTAATACTTCATGGTGCCCTAAAACTATCTTTGCTCATCCTTATTACGGTTATGCAAGAGTAAATAATGATAATGGTTGGTTGGGAAGAACCCATGTATATCGTTTCTTTATCTCCGATCCCATATATTTTGAAAAATCACTGAAGGGAACTATTGAGCATGGGCATAATAACAATCTAACCTTGGATATAAGTAGTGTTGCTTATTGGTATCAGTCTGAAGCTGGTATTCTTCCTCCTGCCCCACCTAAAGCTGACAGAACTCCTAAGGAATTTATTCGGGATCAGGATATGCACCGTTGGAGACATGAATGGAGAAAGAATTCAGGAAATGGATCAAAATTGTGGGGAAATGAGGTGAATGAAAAGCCTAATACATAACAAAGGACTATTAAAAGATATGAAATATCTGACAAACTCAATAATTCTGCTGGTCACTATAATTATAGTGACCGGTTGTACTGGGCAAAAAAACATAAGATTTGTTTTAATGCCGGATATACAGACTTATACGCGACTTTATCCTGAGATCTTAGAATGCCAAACTAGATGGATTAAAGAGCATGCAGATAGTATTACATTTGTCTTGCAACAAGGAGATATGACTGAAAATAATATTGATGAACAGTGGAAAGTTGCAGCATCTGGAATGAACATATTGGACAATCAAGTACCATATGCCTTTGTAATGGGCAATCATGATTTAGGAAACAATTCTGATAAAAGAGATTCTAAATTGTTTAATGAATACTTTCCGTATATAAAACATAGCCAGATGAGGCATTTTGGTGGAGCATTCGAGGAAGGGAAAATGGATAATGTATGGTATTCATTTAAAGCAGGTGGATTAGAATGGTTAGTTCTTTGTTTGGAATTTGGTCCTCGTAACATGGTTTTAGATTGGGCGGGAAAGATTATAGACTCTCACCCTACTTATAAAGTAA